>Ga0207655_1000303_pt1 | contig 73938 bp, 66 predicted proteins | sample KBSM44metaG_FD_184398 | JGI IMG/M metagenome (GOLD analysis project Ga0207655, IMG submission 184398) | Miscanthus rhizosphere microbial communities from Kellogg Biological Station, Michigan, USA - KBS M4-4 metaG (SPAdes) (version 2) | ecosystem: Host-associated > Plants > Roots > Rhizosphere >... | reverse complement strand
AAAAAACAATCTGCTAATCCACGAGATGCGGCCCAAATTACTGCTTAGGAGAAGATCATGGGTTTGTTCGATAAACTGAAATCTCTGGTTTCTGATGATAAGAAAGACACCGGAACTATTGAGATTGTTGCTCCGCTCTCTGGCGAGATCGTCAACATCGAAGACGTGCCGGATGTTGTTTTTGCTGAGAAAATCGTGGGCGATGGCATTGCTATCAAACCGACCGGCAACAAAATGGTTGCGCCGGTAGACGGTACCATCGGTAAAATCTTTGAAACCAACCACGCGTTCTCAATCGAGTCCGACAGTGGCATTGAGCTGTTCGTTCACTTCGGTATCGATACCGTTGAACTGAAAGGTGAAGGTTTCAAACGTATTGCGGAAGAAGGCCAGCGCGTTAAAGTTGGCGATCCGGTGATCGAGTTCGATCTGGCCCTGCTGGAAGAGAAAGCCAAGTCTACCCTGACTCCGGTTGTTATCTCCAACATGGACGAGATCAAAGAGCTGATCAAACTGTCCGGTAGCGTGACCGTAGGTGAAACTCCGGTTATCCGCATCAAGAAGTAATTGATGCCGCTCGGATAGACAAATGGCGCCTTCGGGCGCCATTTTTGTTTCTGCGGTTCGCGGTTATCGTGGTGGCAGAATCAGCTCGTCATAGCCTTTTTCCAGCGTATAACGCATCACCTCGACTACCCGGTTTCCGGCCGCATGTACGCAATCCTGCAACGTTTTCCCCTGTACTACACCGCTAATCAGCTCAGAACAGAACAGGTCGCCAGTGCCTTTCAAATCGGTCGCCACGCGGGGCCAGCCGCTGACATCCACACTCTCTTTCGTCACCAGCACCACATGAATGTCATTGTCATCCGCCACCGGCGCACTGGTGATCGCCACCCACCTTAGGGTGTCCGAAAGCAAACTTTTCGCCGCGATAATCGCGTTATCCAGCGTGTCGCACGGCTTACCACTGAGCACGCCCAGCTCAAACACGTTCGGCGTAATGCCCTGCGCCAACGGCAGCAGATGTTCGCAATAGGCCGCCGGAATTTCCGGTTTCACGTAAACGCCGCTGTCGGTGTCGCCAATTACCGGGTCCACCAGAATCATCATCTGCGGATGTTTTTCCCGCATCGCCTTCAGCCACCGCGCCAGAATGGCAATCTGGCTGGCGCTGCCCATATAGCCAGTAGTGACCGCTTTAAGCTCACGCAGCGCATCACGCTCTTCGAGCGCGCGCAGATAGCCACTGAACCACTCGTCCGGAATCACACCCCCATAAAAGGTGTCGTAATGCGGCGTATTGCTGAACAGCACCGTCGGCACCGCCAGCACGTTGAGGTTATGCTGCTTAATGTTCGGCACCGCCACGCTGTTACCGACGCTGCCGTAAACCACCTGAGACTGCACGGCCACAATATCGGCCTGTTGCGCCCGGGTTTTATCCCGGAAAAGAATCATCTCCATGACCGTTAAATCCCCGCCCCCTGACTGTAACTCTCTTCACCAAACACGCCGGTCGACAAATACCGATCGCCGCGATCGCAGATAATCGCCACCACCACGGCCCCCGGATTGGCTCTCGCCACCCGCAGCGCACCGGCAACGGCGCCACCAGAACTCACGCCGCAGAAAATACCTTCCCGCACCGCCAGTTCACGCATGGTATTTTCCGCGTCGCGCTGATGAATATCCATGACCTCATCCACCAGAGAGGCATTAAAAATGCCCGGCATATAGGCCGCAGGCCAGCGGCGAATGCCCGGGATGCTGCTGCCCTCTTCCGGTTGCAGGCCGACGATCGACACCTTTTTCGCCTGCTCACGCAGAAAGCGCGACACGCCGGTAATCGTCCCGGTGGTGCCCATGCTGGAGACAAAATGGGTGATCCGTTGGTTCGTCTGCTGCCAGATTTCCGGCCCGGTGGTGGTGTAGTGGGCGTAAGGATTATCAGGATTGTTAAACTGATCGAGCAGTTTACCTTCCCCGCGCTCGGCCATTTCCAGCGCCAAATCACGGGCGCCTTCCATTCCCTGCTCTTTGCTGACCAGGATCAGTTCTGCGCCATACGCCCGCATCGCCGCGCGGCGTTCCTGACTCATGTTGTCGGGCATCAGCAGCTTCATGCGATAGCCTTTTAACGCGGCAATCATCGCCAGCGCGATGCCGGTGTTGCCACTGGTGGCTTCAATCAGCACATCGCCCGGTTTGATTTCGCCGCGTTTTTCCGCCTGAACAATCATCGACAGCGCGGCCCGGTCTTTCACCGACCCCGCAGGATTATTGCCTTCCAGCTTGACCCAAATTTCGCTGCCGTTATCCGGCCCCATACGCTGCAGTTTGACTAACGGTGTGTTGCCGATGGTTTGTTCTAATGTGTTCACGTTCCGGTCCAGACTTTCATAGAAAAAGCGGCCACGAGGGCCGCTTGCTCAGTGTGATAACGTTAAGCTATCAGTCTGTGTAAGTCAGGTCTACCGATTCATCAGGCAAATACTCAATCCGGTATTCCCCCGATCCGCAGCGCGCGGACCATTGCTCCCCGGCGCGAACAAAATTCAGTTCACCGCAGGCTACCACTTCTTTCGCACCCGGCAGTTTTACGGTCGCGGTTGTGTTCGCTGGAATGCTGAACGTCAGCACCACGCGTCCCTGTTGCGCCTGCCACTTCACCGCGATGTCGCCATAAATAGAGCGATAGTGAGCGTTCATCCAACTCAGGCCGCCACCGGGCAGCGGGGCAATCACTATATGTTTGAATCCTGGTGCCGTTTCATCTGCCTCAATGCCTGCCACGGTGCGATACAGCCACTCCCCCACCGCGCCGTAAGCATAGTGGTTGAAGGAGTTCATGTCCGGGCTCCACATCGAACCATCCGGCTTGATGCCGTCCCAGTGCTCCCAGATAGTGGTCGCCCCGGCCTTAACCTGATACAGCCAGGATGGGAAATCCTCTTTCAGCAGCAGAGCCCAGGCCTCTTTCGGATACTGGTTTTGACTCAAGGCATGGCAGAAATACGGCGTTCCGAGGAAACCGGTCACCAAATGCCCGCCGTGCTCGTGCAGCAATTCCACCAGCGTATCGGCGGTGCGCTCGCGCCAGACGTCAGGCACCAGATTGAAACACAGAGCAAGGATATGCGCCGTCTGGGTACGCGCCGTCATCTCGCCGTCGGCAGTAAAGAAGCGTTCGCGGAAGCGGGCCACAATCCGCGCCTGCAGCGCGTGGTAATAGTCGTCATCCTCAGTCAGCCCCAGTACCTGAGCGGTTTTCGCCAACAGCAGCGTCGAATGGGCGTACCAGGCAGTGCAAATCAAGTCTTCCGGCGTAGCACCAAAATAGCTGCCCTCCTGCGCATCCAGCGCGACCCAGTCACCAAACTGGAGCTTGTAGCGCCAGATGTCGTTATCCGCATGTGCCTGCATGAAATCGACCCAGCCTTTCATACTCGCATACTGGTTTTCCAGCACCCGCTTATCGCCGTACATCAGGTACATCGTCCATGGATTAACCACAGCCGCATCCGCCCAGCCCGTTGCCGAATGAGTCCCCCCTTCCGCCAGAAACTTATCCTGACAGCAGTGACCGGTAAGGATATCGGGGATCACGTGCGGGACACCGCCTTCCGGAGTTTGATCGTATTTCAGGTCAGCCAGCCATTTCGCAAAGAAGGTCTGGGTTTGCATCAGGTAGCTGGCGGTGCGACAGAAAATCTGTGCATCGCCGGTCCAGCCCAGGCGTTCATCACGCTGCGGGCAATCGGTCGGTACGTCAACAAAGTTGCTTTTCAACCCCCACAAAATGTTGTGATGCAACTGATTAAGGTCGGGGTTTGAACAGGAAAACTGCCCGGTCGGTGCCATCGCGGAATGAATCACAATCGCGCTGAAGTGATTCAGACTCAGTTCCCCGGGAAACGCCTCGACCTTCACATAGCGGAAACCCTGCCAGCTAAAGCGCGGGTGCCATACTTCTTCCGCCTCGCCGCTTAAGTGATACTCGATGGTCTGCTGGGCGGTGCGCAGGTTGTCGAGATAGACGTTGCCGTTAGCATCCAGCGTTTCGAAATGCCGTAACGCCACCTTGTCTCCGGCCTGGCCGCGTACCCGAAACTCGACCCAGCCACTCATGTTCTGGCCAAAATCGAGCACCTTATCACCCTGCGGGGTAACGATCAGCGCCTTGACCGGTAGACGCTCAATTTGCTGGACGGTGCCTGCCCCCTGGGCGGTGAGGGTATGTTTATCCCAGTCGACGCGGTTAACCGCTCGCCATGAGCCCTCGTTAAAGCCTGGCCGATTCCAGCCCTGCTGCACCCGCCGGGCATCGAAGCGCTCACCATCATAAATTTCCGCAAATGTGCAGGCAGAATCACTCCCGCGCCAGCTGTTGTCCGACACCAGTATCTGTTGGGTGCCGTCCTCATACTGCACCACCAGCTGGCACAGCAGCGCGGTCTGTTCTCCGTAGTAGTTACGGTGGCGGGCAAAGCCCATATCGCCTTTAAACCAGCCTGCGCCCAGCTCTGCGCCTATCACGTTTTCGCCCTGCGCCAGTAACCCGGTGACATCATAGGTTTGATACAGCAGATGATGGCGATAGCTGGTCCAGCCTGGGGTTAGCTCATCGTTACCCACACGCTCGCCGTTGAGAAACAGCTGATAGATACCCAGCGCTGTGGCATGAACCCACGCTGCGGTAATCGCTTTGCGCGGCGACAGGGCAAAAGTTTTACGCAGCAGTGTCACTTTCGACTCCGCTTTATCAGCGGGGAGTTCCGCAGAGATAAACGCGCCCTGCCACGGGGTGCCGAGCATGCCGGTGACGAACTCCGCCGACGGGCTCCAGGCGCTGCGTTCCCCATAATTGTCGGTGACGCGCACCCGCAGGTAGTAACGGGTCGACGGGGAGAGTACGGCATCGCCCAACTCAATATTGTTGGACTGCTCGCTCACGACTTCGCCACTGTCAAAAATCTGTGACGAAAAGTCTGCTCTGGTACTGCACTGGAGATGCCACGCGCGCTGGAGCACATTGTGGTTATCGCTTTCGATTTTCCAGCCCACCAAGGGTAACGCATCTACCCCCATCAGGCGTGGCTCTCCATTCAACAGCATTTGACTGACTGACAGCATAATCTTTGACTCCACTTGATTTCAGGATTAATGGGGGGTGGTGGTGTGCGCAGCAACCGGCACATGCCCGGTGGCGTTATCGAGCACAATCTCCGCTTCACTACTGAACTCGCTGCGCCGCTTGCCGTGAAAGCACAGCCAGCCGATAAACATGCCTGAGGCCACCAGACCAGACAGCAACATGTAGAGCACCACCGGCCCGGCATCGAGCAGCACCGGCGTAACAAAGGCGAGGATGCCGCAGGTCAGGCGTGCCAGGCCGACAATCGCCCCCTGTGCGGTGGCGCGCAGCATGGTCGGAAAGGATTCCTGCGACCAGACTTTCATGATCCCTTCAAACGCCATCCCGCTGCCAATCGCGGTGAACAGTAAGAAACACAGCCAGGAGACAGGGGAGAAATTCAGCAGAACCGGGGTGAGGAAGCCGCCAGCAAAGAAGCAGGCCCCGATGATGAACACCAGCATACGTTTTTCGGTATCCACCATTTTCATAAACAGTAATCCGGACAGCACACCGACCGGCATCGCTATCAAGTTCCACAATGCATTTTTTTCGACCGTGATACCGACCACATTCACTGCGACATAAGACCCGAACTGCCCGCCGGTATTGGCTGCCAGATTGGTAAACATGTAAAACAGACACAGCGCGATAAAGGGCCAGAGGTATTTCCCATGCAGTAAATCCCTGACCGACGTTTTTTGCGCCCGGACGGTGGATCTCCCCGCCTTCCGTTCTTTATGCGCGGTCAGCCACATCGGGGATTCCGGCAACGACCAGCGCAGCACCAGCAGAATGAGCGCCACGCAGCCGACGTGCAGATATAAGATTTGCGCCCCGGTTCGGCCCCATCCGCCGACCAGCGCTGAAATCGCCATGGTGGTACAAATACCCGCAAACCACAGCAAATTAGACAGGCCGATAATTTTGCCGCGATTCTTATCACTCGCCGCTTCCGAAATGGTTGCCAGCGAGACGGGTAGGTCGGCCCCGGTTGCCAGCCCGACGAGGACGGTTCCCAACAGCAACAAATAAAATCCGCCGGAAAAAGCCAACAGCAACGTGCCGATAAATACCATTACCATGGTGATAATAAAAACGTTGCGCCTGCCGTAACAATCGCCCAGACGACCGCCGGTAAATGCGCCCAGAGCAATACATAACGTTAAAACCCCAGAAAGAATGCCAATTTCCGTTGAGGTGGTTCCGATGGCCTTTTGATAAATCACCAGCGCCGTGCCATTGGACACAATCGCCGCTGAATCAATATATGAGGCCATACCGGAAACAACGCCAACGTACCACGGATTGGGCTGTTTAATATTGAGCATAATAAATACTCCAGCTAGGTTGTAAGAATAATAAATCCACTCCTGATGAATAAACTTAATGCGTAACGGGTATATCCGGGCAATACTTAGCCGGGCGGTTATCATATGAACCGCCAAATGTGTAGAATAAATATGTCCGTAAAACGTTTTACTGTTTTTGTTTAATTGAGGTGCTTAATTGTCGCTCCTGCGAAGGGGTGTGTTGAAAATACCGGCGATACGCCTCGGTCATACGCGGCGGATTGAGAAATCCACACAGTAAGGCAATTCGGCTAACCGGAATATCAGTAGTGCGCAATAATTCCTGCGCCTTCAGTAAACGATACAGTTGCTGAAATTTTTCCGGCGTACTGCCGGTCATTTCACGGAAGAAACGGTAAAGCGTACGCAGCGCAATGCCGCCCTCCTCACACACGCTTTTCCAGTTGATATCCTGCGCGTAGTGCTGGCGAATATGGTCGAGCAAATAAATCTTACGCCGCTCGTCAACGGCAGCGTTTTTGCTGACCGGTTGGCCCTCACACAGCAGGGTCAGGATTTGCAAAAAAGCGGATTCGGTAGCAGAAAAATAGAGCGGATCAAACGCATCATCGCGTCGACGGCTGATCCCTTCTGCCAGCGTAAGAATGCTATTAAGCGCCTGTTCCGTCAGCGGCTGATAGCGGTCATTAAACGGCCGGGTCTTTTCAGCGATCGATGCAATCAGGTGGTCGATGTTTTTAATATATTGAAACGTGCGTTGGCGATGAATAAGAATATTAATCAATGATAGTTCACTGGTGGCTTCATAATAATGGACATCATTGGCAGTCACGAAAAAGAAATCACCCGGGCGGATCATTTCGGCATGATCGTTAACAATATGAAACCCGCTGCCGCTGCGCACAATCACCAGTTCATCGAATTCATGTCCGTGCAGATCGGCCATCGCCTGATTGCTTAACATAAACACGCAAAACGCATGGTCTTCAGAGGGAAAGAAATCTTCACATTGTTTAATATCTACCAAAATGACCTCACGTATTACGTTAATATCCTTACACTTAGCAAGACTGATATTTGTCACGGCATGTCAACATTAAACAGTAAGAGCAGTGACAAGTCATTATGCGCCAATGGCATTCAGGCGTAACTCTCTGTGACGGTCACGCCATTTTTCGCCATTACTGTGCGAATATCCTCTTTGTTTAAGCGAAATAAAAAAAGGCCCATGTTTCCATGGGCCCTCTCTGGGATATGCGTGAAAACCGTCAGGCGGTTTCGGCCAGCATCAGAGGATTAATTTCCTCACGGTTTTCAATCCGCTCTTTGCCGGAGTACAGGCGAGCGTGTTGCAGGCCGACGAACAGACGTTCGCCCCGCTGCGGGGCATCGTCCCCGCGCATCACCACGGTGAGCGTTTCGTCATACCAGCCCAGCGGCTGAACCACCAACTGGGTGTAGTGGCCTTTCGGGCTGGCTTCCAGCACCTGCACCGGCAGCGGCGAATCGAGGCTGGTGCGACGGCTAACGTCGACTTCCCACGGGCGCAAGAACAAATCTACCGGCCCCTGATGTGCAGGCGTATAGCCCAGCGGCCAGCGGTGCGCACCCACGTGGAATTGCCCCCCGCGCACAATGCCTTTCAGGCGATTCACCTCACCCATAAATTCCAGCACGAAACGGGTAGCCGGTTCGCGCCACACCTGCTCTGGGGCATCGACCTGTTCGATGTTGCCCTGGCTCATCACCACCACCCGGTCCGCGACTTCCATCGCCTCTTCCTGATCGTGGGTAACGAACACGCTGGTGAATTTCAACTCTTCATGCAACTGACGCAGCCAGCGGCGCAGTTCTTTACGCACCTGTGCATCCAGCGCGCCGAAGGGTTCGTCGAGCAGCAGGATTTGCGGCTCTACCGCCAGCGCACGCGCCAGGGCGACACGCTGTTTCTGCCCGCCAGAGAGCTGGGCCGGGTAGCGGTCAGCTAAATGCGCCAGCTGGACCATTTCCAGAAGCCGGGTCACTTTGGCTTTAATTTGCGCCGTGTTTGGACGTTCACGACGCGGCAGCACCGTCAGGCCAAAGGCGATATTCTCGAACACCGTCATGTGGCGGAACAGGGCGTAATGCTGGAACACAAAACCGACTTTACGATCGCGGGCGTGCAGACGACTGACGTCGGTGCCCTGGAAGCGGATCTGGCCGCTGGTCTGGTGCTCCAGCCCGGCGATAATCCGCAGCAGCGTGGTTTTACCGGAGCCGGACGGCCCGAGCAGCGCCACCATCTGCCCGGACGGAATGTCCAGGGAGATATCATTCAGCACCTGGGTGCGACCAAACGATTTCTTAATGCTGGCAATCTCAATGCTCATGATGCGTCTCCTGATGCGCGCGTTTTTCCTGATTTTCCAGGCGCCACTGCACCACACTCTTCAAAAACAGGGTCAAAATAGCCATTAACGTCAGCAGGGCTGCGGCGGTAAACGAACCGACGGTGTTGTAATCCTGCTGAAGTAATTCAATCTGCAACGGCAGCGACAGCGTTTCACCGCGAATCGAACCGGACACCACCGATACCGCGCCAAACTCGCCGATCGCTCGGGCGTTGGTCAGCACCACGCCATACAGCAGCGCCCAGCGAATGTTCGGCAGCGTGACGCGACGGAACATTTGCCAGCCGGATGCACCCAGCAGGATCGCTGCCTCGTCTTCATTACTGCCCTGGCTCAGCATCACCGGTACCAGCTCGCGCACCACAAACGGACAGGTCACGAAAATAGTCGCCAGCACCATGCCCGGCCAGGCAAACATAATTTGCAGGTTATGCTCATCAAGCCAGCCGCCCAGCGGGCCGTTGGAGCCGTAGAACAGCAAATAGACCAGCCCCGCCACCACCGGCGAGACCGCAAACGGAATATCCAGCAGCGTGAGCAACAGCTGGCGACCGGGGAAGGTAAAGCGCGTCACCAGCCAGGCCAGCAGTGTGCCGAATACCAGGTTCACCGGGACGGTTATCAGTGCAATCATCACCGTCAGCCAGATGGCGTGCAGCATGTCCGGATCGGCCAGATTGTGCAGCACCGGCATCAGCCCTTTGCTGAACGCCTCGACGAAGATATAAATCATCGGCACCAGCAGAATGAAGGCTGACACCAGCATCCCGGTGCCAATCAAAAACCATTTGCCCCAGTTGATGCGGGGCGCATCGTAGCGCTTCAATTGAGTGACTTCCGCCATTAGTGACCTACCACGCGTCGACCAAAGCGACTCTGCAAGGTGTTGATGGAAAAGAGCAGCAACAGCGACGCCCCAAGGATCACCGAGGCAATCGCACTCGCCGCCGGATAGTCAAACTCCTGCAAACGCACGAAAATCATCAGCGAGGTGACTTCGGTTTTCCAGGCGATGTTCCCGGCAATAAAAATAACCGCGCCGAATTCACCGAGGCTGCGGGTGAACGACAATGCTACGCCCGCCAGCAAGGCCGGGGAAAGCTCCGGCAGCACCACTTTGCGGAAGCTCTGAATCCGGGTAGCACCGAGGGTTTCCGCCGCTTCTTCGTATTCCGGGCCAAGTTCTTCGAGCACTGGCTGTACGGTTCGCACCACAAACGGAATGCTGGTGAACGCCATCGCCACGGCGATCCCAAGCCAGGTGTAAGTCACTTTGATATCGAACTTCGCCAGCCATTCGCCGTAGAAACCGTTCACCGAAAACAGTGAGGCAAGGGTTAAACCCGCTACCGCGGTCGGCAGCGCGAAGGGTAAATCCATCAGCGCATCAAGGAGCGTGCGGCCCGGAAAACGATAACGGGTGAGGATCCATGCCATCAGCAGGCCGAACACGCCGTTAAAAATCGAGGCCACAAACGCCGACAACAGTGTCACCTTGTAAGCCGCCACCACCTGAGGATTAGTGATAACCTCCCAGTATTGCGCCCAGCTCATCTGCGCCAGCTGCATTACCAGCGCACTGAGCGGCAGCAATAAAATCAGGCACACGAACAGCAGACTGGTGCCGAGGCTTAAGGTAAAGCCCGGCAGCACGCGTCTGGAAGAAACAGCAAACATCACTTATGCCCCGCCGCTAACAGCTTATCCAGCTCGCCACCGCTGGCGAAATGGGTCTTCATCACGTCCGGCCATGAGCCAAACTTATCTTCCACACGGAACAGTTCAGTCTGTGGGAACTTGTCTTTCAGTTTGTCCATCACCGCCGGGTTATTCACGCGATAGTAATAATCGGTGATGATGGTTTGCGCCTGCGGGCTGTACAGCCAGGTCAGGTACGCTTTAGCTGCTTTCTCGGTGCCGTTGGCTTTGACGTTTTTGTCGACCCAGGTCACCGGGAACTCGGCCAGAATGTTGGTTTTCGGCACGATGACCTCAAAACCCTGGTCTTCGTACTGCTTGCGAATATTGTTCACTTCGGATTCAAAGCTTATCAGCACATCGCCCAGGCCACGCTCCACGTAGGTGGTGGTTGCGCCACGTCCGCCGGTATCGAATACCTGAACGTTTTTCAGGAACTGAGTCATGAACTGTTCGGTTTTGGCTTTATCGCCGCCGTCAGCTTTGTCCGCCGCACCCCAGGCTGCAAGATAGGTATAACGGGCGTTACCGGACGTTTTCGGGTTCGGGAACACCAGTTTCACATCGCTGCGTACCAGGTCGTTCCAGTCGTGGATATTCTTCGGATTACCCTTGCGCACCAGGAACGCCATAGTGGAATAGAACGGCGAGCTGTTATTAGGCAAACGACTCTGCCAGTTGGCCGGGATAAGCTTGCCCCGGTCGTGCAGGATTTGCACATCCGTCACCTGGTTATAGGTCACTACATCGGCCTTCAGCCCCTGCAAAATCGCCAGTGCCTGTTTGGATGAACCGGCATGAGATTGCTTAATGGTCAGCTTATCGCCGCCGTTATCCTTCGCCCACTGCTGTTCAAACGGCGGATTAAGGGCAGCAAACAGCTCGCGGGAGACATCATAGGAACTGTTCAGCAGTTCAGTCGCCTGTGCCTGAGCCGCCAGCAGCAAGGCTCCCAGCACCAGTGTTCCTTTTTTCAGTGATTTAACGGCCATTGCGCACCCTTATAAATGTGATGACTATCTACAGTCATAATATTTATAACGAGGATGAAAGCTGTAACGGTTTTATATACCGTTTGGTGATTTGGAAGTTGAAAAGAGAATAAGGGCTATCCGGCAGTTTTCACCCCGCCCGTTTGATACACTTGGCCAAAACCTAACGAGGAAGAAATGATGCGCCAAAGGACGATTGTCTGCCCGATTATTCAGAACGACGGAGCGTATTTACTGTGCAAAATGGCCGACGATCGCGGCGTGTTTCCCGGCCAGTGGGCGCTGTCCGGCGGCGGTATGGAACCCGGCGAAACCCTGGAACAGGCGCTGCGGCGCGAAATCAGCGAAGAGCTGGGCGATAAGCTGCACATTGAGAAAATTACGCCCTGGCATTTCCGCGATGACACCCGCATTAAAACCTACGCGGACGGCAGCCAGGAAGAGATTTACATGATTTACCTGATGTTCGACTGCGTGAGTGCTAATCGCGAAGTGACATTTAATGAAGAGTTCCAGGCCGTGGCGTGGGTCAGCCCTGAGCGACTTGGCGAGTACGATTTAAACGTCGCCACCCGCCAGACGTTTATCGATAAGGGATTGTTGTCGTCATTCAGACCTGATTAACCGTGTTCCTGAGTCCAGCCAGTCATCTCACGAAGAGCGGTGGCTGACCTCAGGATATCTTCCTCAGAACGCGTTATCCCTGATACGGAAAGAACGGGTTATTCGGTCCCATATTTCCACCAGTTCAGCATCGCTGTAAGTCGGGGGTGGCAGGGCATAGTTACTCAGAGTCAGGTCAAGATTAGGATGTCTGAAATCTGCCGTTTTCTCGTTGGCTACAGCGTAAAACAATAGCTGTGCAGACGGATTATCGGGTGACTTATCTGACGGGGCGGTATTAAGCCATTCGCTGGTATCAAAGCCAGCTATCTGTGTTTTGTCTTTGCGTAATGTTCGTGCATTTATTCCCGTCAGGTAAGCCTGAATCTCATGACTGCGCTCCAGCATAGTCGTGCTCTCTTTTAAGCTGTTATTGCTCCAGACAACAAAAGAAAAGACCTGATTGTGTGAATAGACAAAGGTAATATCTTCCTTGGGCTTCCCCTTCCCGTCGCGGATAAATCCCTGCGGAATGCAGGTCCCCGGTTCCGTCGGTATTTCATCATCCTTTCTCCCGCTCAGGCGCGACATTAAATCCTGTAGCTCTGCCAGTTTCTGAGGTTTAGTGTTCGCCATCCAAGCGGGTCTTTTGGCCTCATCCCGCAAATAAAACGCGCGTTCCTTGGCATAATGTGGGTCAGAGTAATCGGTGATCTCCTGAGTGAGGATAAACGCCACTCCGTCAACATACAGATGCCCTTCCAGAATCCGTCCAAATCCAGCAACACTCTCATTTTCATTACGATCAAATATCACCGCATTCTCATTCAACCGGTACACTTGCTTGAGAAAAGGCCGATCAACCGGATCCACGGTAGCGCTGTTTTTCAGTTCCAGCTCCCGCCGCTGGATACGCTGCTCAAACGCCGGACGATAGAGTCGCTTGCTGCTGATGCGCACCTCATTAATCTGAACCCGGTCCGGCAGCGTATTTTCAAAGGAGCCCGGAACCTCAAACACATAGCGCCCCACACACTGGGCTTTGGGGGTGGCAAACAGCGTATCGACCATACGTTTTTCCTTGTCCGTTAACGCCGTCGGCGTATGCACAAATGTCACATAGTGATGAATATAATATCCTGCCGCCAGCAGCAGCAGTACCGGGGTGATGAGCAGGGAAAGAGGACGTTTTTTCATGGGGCCGGTACCTGCTGCACAATTTTCACCACCGAACGGACCGTGAACACCAGCGCGTCCGACAGGTCACTGTACACCGAACGGCCACGGTCCACGGGGTCAACGGCATAGGCCCCTTCATGATCAACATTGGTCGCCAGCACACCCTGAAAGCAGGGGGATGAAGTCCGGACTGCCGTCACCGGCACCGTGCCGTCGCCAGGGCTTGCGGATGAGATAAGCTCCGAAGCTCTTAATGGAGACAACTCAACGGGTTCGCCTGCCCTCTCCCGCAGCCTCTGTGCCTCCCTCACGCTCTGAGGGACCCGCTCTTTCCATGTCAGGAATGCATCAGACTGATTGCGCGCACTCGCACCGTAAAACAACCAGGTCTGTGGATGGTATTTGCCATTCAGCTCTTCAATGAAAATTTGGACTGGGTTTTTTATCCGTTGGACAAAAGCAGCCCACTCATCCTCGGTGTTACCCAGCAGCAAATCCTGTTCACATAACCGCCACCAGTCCGTCCTGTTCAGATAAATTTCCTCATACGGGTCGGCCACCGGCAGGGACAACCGGGTATTGTCGCCCTCTATTCTCAGCCAGCCCGGGCCATAAGCCTTCCCCGGCAGCAGCTGTAACGGCCCGGGCGACTGAGCCAGCACCGGCATCAGCTTTTCAGCATTATCCCCGATAATCATCCCGATAATGCCTCTCTCTCCGATTTTCATGCGCCTGTACGCCGCCGGTGAGCCCAGGTCCGGCATCACGCCATGTACCATCCCCAGTATATTTTCCTGTCCGCCCATGTTTTCTGAGTAATGCCGGGCTACCAGTCCCCCCATCGAGTGCGTGACCAGGATAACCTTGTTCACCGCCAGACGACCGTGATAGTCCGCCAGCACCCTGCTGATATACTGTCCCAGCGACGCCGCTGAGTCAGCATTGGACTGTAGCCAGTTATAACCAAAAACGTGCAGCGGAAACAAAAAACGGTGGCTGTGCTCCGTTTCGTCTTCGGTCTGCACCTGCTCTGCCGGCTCGTCACCTATCCTGACACCGGTAAAACGCTGTCGCGCCGTCTGCAGTTGCGCTTCCCGGAAATAATTATCCATCAGGATGTCGTCATCACTGAGCAGATACTGCAGCCGGTCGAGCGCCTCCCCGTAGCTCTTGTAAAATGCGCTTCCCCACCCGCGCGCCCGCCGGGAGGGAAATTTTTTACCATCCGCCCCGTCGTTAAAAATGTCCCCGCGGTCATCGACCGTTGTGGTCTTCGGAGCAAGGAGAAACTTCCTTTTCTCCGGGCTCGCCAGAGGCCACTTTTTAAGCGATGCGGCGCTGAACTGCCAGACTTCACTCCCCTGGTTTTTAAGATTGGACCCCATCACGCCCGGAATAAAAATCACCGGGATCACTTTTTCTGGCGGCTTGAGACAAACGGCCACGTAATTTTTTTCTTTCAGTTGAGGAATAATGTCGTAGTGAAACTGCCCGTGGTCATCCCAGATGGGGCGGTGATAGGTATGATTTTCGTTGCCGTCCATGCGTCAAGCTCCTGGTATCCTTTGCTGTAAAAAGCATCAGGCCCATAATACGCCGAAGAAAACTTAACTCAAATCAGTTAGCTCACTCCCGGCGAGTGGTCGTGACACCCGCATCAAAACCTACGCCGACGGCAGCCAGGAAGAGATTTACATGATTTACCTGATGTTCGACTGCGTGAGTGCTAATCGCGAAGTGACATTTAATGAAGAGTTTCAGGCCGTGGCGTGGGTCAGCCCTGAGCGGCTTGGCGAGTACGATTTAAACGTCGCCACCCGCCAGACGTTTATCGATAAAGGGCTGCTGTAGCGAAACGCCCGGCGGCGCTTCGCTGGCCAGGCTTAGAAAACACCGGGCTCGTAGGCCCGATAAGCGAAGCGCCATCGGGCATGTAAACATTACAGTGCCAGCAATTTATCCAACGACGGCGCAAAGTAATAGCCCCCGGTCACCGGCCGGGTGAAACGTAACATCGCGTCACGCTTGCCGTCGGTATCACCGAACATACTCAGCAGCTGCTGTTCGATGTTGTACAGGCGCGAGCAGTAGGCGCAGAAGTACAGGCCGTGCGTACCGCTGGCGGTGCCGTACGGCAGGCTCTGGCGAACAATTTTCAGTCCTTTGCCGTTCTCTTTCAGATCGACGCGGGTCAGGTGTGAGGTTTCCGGGCGTTCGTCGCCATCGATCTCTTCGTTGGCTTCTTTGGTGCGTCCAATCATCATTTCCTGATCGGCAACGCTCATACGGTTCAGCTGCTTGAGATTGTGTTCCCAGCGCTGGACGAACACGTAGCTGCCGCCCGCATCAATGCCATCAGCAATCACTGCCACGTCGCGACGGGTCTCTTCTCCCGCCGGGTTTTCGGTGCCGTCAACGAAGCCGCTGAGGTCACGTTCTTCCACCCAGCGGAAACCGTGGATCTCTTCTTTGACGTCAACTGCTCCGGCAAACGCTTCCAGCGCGGCCTGAGCGACGGAGAAATTGACGTCATGGCGCAGGGACAGTATGTGGATTAGTACATCGTATTGCGTCGCCGGCGCCAGACCTTTGCCGTAAGGAATGAAGTCTTTCAGCTCTGACGCGCCTACCCCGCCGCTCAAACTGCGCCAAGTGTCGAGCCCGAAAGCAACCACGGCACCAAGATGCGCGTCGGGGAATTTCGCCTGAAAGGTTGCCAGCTTATCGGCAAACACTTTGCTGCACTCACGCAGGGCGTTAACGTCCCCTGTAACGTTGGCTTCAATCCAAATCGCCGCACGGCAATGTTCCGGCAAAATGCCGCTCTGAACCTGAGACATCGCTGCTTCTCCTGAAAAGCGAAAAAAAGATGCCACGACCCCGTGGCATTATTGATAGCGCGGATTATACCCGCTTTTTCATGGAGACAGCTTGCTCGTGCGCAAATTAACGGCGCCAGATAATCTTGCTGACTTTCCAGAATTTAAGGGAGTCGTCCGGCGGCATCAGTTCCTGCGGGCCGCCCCAACTGCCGCTAAACAGGTAGCTGATATGCTGGCTGTCCTTGGCCTTACACATGACGCTGGTACTGTCATCACCGCTGGCTTTCTCGCAGTTGCCGAAGGCTTTGCTGTAAACGTCACTGAACGGGGTCCCGATTTTGGTGCCATCGGCGGCGGCGATATCGTTATCCAGCACCTCAATCTGGCTGACGGTGCCCGCGTCGCCGTTCACCACCAGCGCCACCTTATCGTCTTTCAGCGCTTCAACGTATTTCACGATCTGGCCGTGGTCGGTTTTCATCCCCGTGCGCAGACGATAGTCGCCGTCCAGCGCATCGTCGATGGCCTTCTCATCCATTGGCGTTGAGGCCGTCAGGTTGCCCACGCCCTGCTCGGTGACTTCCATTGAGGAACCAAACCAGTTCCACGGATAGGCTGCCGACCAGTTTACCGAGCTGAAGCCTGAGCTAACGGTGGCACAGCCGGTTAAAGCCAGAGGCAGCGCGCAGAGCAATAAACGCAATGATTTCATTCCAGGATCCTTGTATGTAAAACAACGCCTGTTGGAGTCCAGAATGGCAGAAAAGTGCCATTAATCCTCGGGTGGGGCAAAACAGGCGCGTAAACGGCGGTTGCTGAACAGCCACCAGAGAGCAAAACCGTCAACAATCACCAGCGCCAGTCCGACGCCGGACAGCGGCTCGCCCTGCCACCATAACAGCGGCTGCCAAACCAACAGCGAGAGCTGGGCCACCATCAGTAGCCAGCGCATTCCTGCCCACAGGCGTGGAAGCTGATGACGTCGCCCACTGATTAAAAAGGCGACCACCGCGGGCAAGCCCGGCAGCAGGCCCAGCCAGAAATTGTCGTGATCGGGATAGAACAGATTCAGCAGCGTATCGCCCTGCTGGCGTGACGCTCCGGCCATCACAAATAGCACCCAGGTTCGCGCCTGCAATAACAACACGCCCCAGAACACAAAAGGCAGCCGAAGCCGCCCGTGACCATCGTATGCCGACGGCAAAAAATCAATATTCTTCATCTTCAATCAGGCGCTTACCGAGCACAACCACATCAGCATGTTCATAGCCGAGGCGCTCATACATGCCCTGAACCATATCATTATCTTCCCGCACCATGATCTGAAGTTTTGGACACCCGCGTGCAATCAGTTTTTTCTCAAGACGACTGAGCAACGCATTGGCGATGCCGCGACCACGGTATTCCGGATGAACGCCGAGGTAATAGGCCGAGCCGCGATGACCATCGTAGCCGCCCATCACCGTCCCGACCACTTCGCCGTTCACCTCCGCGACCAGGAAAAGGCTCACGTCGTGGTTGAGCTTACGTTCGATATCCATTTCCGGGTCGTTCCATGGGCGTAACAGCTCGCAACGCTCCCAGAGCGTAATAACCTCTTCGAAATCGGACTGGCGAAAAACGCGAATCTCCATGGTATTGCCCATCTTCTTAGGTATAAAAACAGTGATTATGGCGTGAACGTCCTAATATTCCAATATCTGCGCAATCAAGCTCAAAAAAATGGCATAATGTCGCATTGTCACGTATTGAAATGAAAAGTAAAACAATTCTCATCCCGGACTGTCGTAACGGAAAACACGATACGATATAACACATGGATTAATCATTATTACAACTCGGGCCGCATGAGCACTTTCAAACCCTTAAAAATACTCGCTTCGCGCCGCCAGGTGCTGAAAGCCGGACTGGCTGCATTGACCCTGTCCGGCATGTCGAACGCCATTGCCAAAGAAGAAACGCTGAAAACCAGCAACGGTCACAGTAAACCTGCCGCGAAAAAAAGCAGGGCCAAACGAATTGTGGTGCTCGATCCGGGTCACGGCGGCATTGATACCGGGGCCATAGGCCACGGCGGTTCTAAAGAGAAACATGTGGTACTGGCGATCGCCAAAAACGTGCGTTCGATTCTGCGCGGTCACGGCATTGATGCCCGCTTGACCCGCACCGGCGACACGTTTATTCCCTTATATGATCGGGTTGAAATCGCGCACAAGCACGGCGCCGATCTGTTTATGTCCATCCACGCCGACGGGTTTACCAACCCGAGTGCCGCTGGCGCATCGGTGTTTGCGCTCTCTAACCGTGGGGCGAGTAGCGCCATGGCGAAATACCTTTCCGATAAGGAAAACGCCGTCGATGAGCTGGCGGGTAAGAAGGCGTTGGATAAAGATCACCTGTTACAGCAGGTGCTGTTCGATCTGGTGCAAACGGACACTATCAAGAACAGCCTGACCCTCGGGTCGCATATCCTGAAACAGATTAAACCGGTGCATCGCCTGCACAGCCGTAATACTGAACAGGCGGCGTTTGTGGTGCTGAAGTCGCCGTCGATCCCGTCGGTGCTGGTGGAAACCTCGTTTATCACCAACCCGGGCGAAGAAAAGCTGCTGGGCACCACCGCCTTCCGGCAGAAAATTGCCAACGCGATTGCCTCCGGCATCGTCAGTTATTTCAACTGGTTTGATAACCAGAAAGCGCATGTGAAGAGACGTTAATGAAACCGGATGCCGCACAGGTAAAAACCTTTCTACTGAGTCTTCAGGATCGAATCTGCCAGCAGCTCGCCGCAGTCGACGGGCATGATTTTGTCGAAGATAGCTGGCAGCGCGACGCGGGCGGTGGCGGGCGTAGCCGCGTACTGCGCGACGGCGGCGTGTTTGAACAGGCAGGCGTCAACTTCAGCCACGTTTACGGCGATGCAATGCCCGCCTCGGCTACCGCCCATCGCCCGGAACTGGCAGGCCGTCGCTTCGAAGCGATGGGCGTGTCGCTGGTGGTACATCCGCGCAATCCGTTCGTGCCCACCAGCCATGCCAACGTGCGGTTCTTCATCGCCGAAAAAGAGGGCGCAGATCCGGTTTGGTGGTTTGGTGGCGGCTTCGATTTAACGCCCTATTACGGTTTTGAAGACGATGCGGTGCACTGGCACAGCGTTGCCCGCAGTCTCTGCCTGCCGTTTGGGGAGGATGTCTATCCGCGCTACAAAAAATGGTGCGACGACTACTTCGTCCTCAAGCATCGCAACGAACAGCGCGGCATTGGCGGCCTGTTCTTTGATGATTTAAACACCCCTGATTTCGACCAGTGCTTCGCCTTTATGCAGGCGGTGGGCGACGGCTATACCGAGGCCTATCTGCCGATTGTTGAACGCCGAAAAGCGCTGGCATGGGGCGAACGCGAGCGCGACTTCCAGCTTTATCGCCGGGGCCGTTACGTGGAGTTCAATCTGGTGTGGGATCGCGGCACGCTGTTTGGTTTGCAGACCGGTGGCCGCACGGAGTCGATTCTGATGTCGATGCCGCCGCTGGTGCGCTGGGAGTATAACTATCAGCCAGAAGAAGGCAGCCCGGAGGCTGCCTTGAGTGAGTTTATTCAGGTTCGGGACTGGGTTTAAATCCCCTCACCCCGGCCCTCTCCCCAGAGGGGCGAGGGAGAAAAGAAGATCCCCTCTCCCTTTTAGGGAGAGGGTTAGGGTGAGGGTAATGGCTTTTACAGCGGTTCAGTCTGTGCCTCAACCACCGCCAGCGCGACCATATTCACGATTCGACGCACCGAGGCAATCGGGGTCAGAATATGCACCGGTTTCGCCACGCCCATCAGCACCGGCCCGACGGTCACCCCTTCTGAACTCGACACCCGCAGCAGGTTGTAGCTGATTCGCGCGGCTTCCATATTTGGCATCACCAGAATATTCGCCGCCCCTTTCAGCGGGCTGTCCGGCATACGTTCGTGACGAATGCTTTCCACCAGCGCGGCATCGCCGTGCATCTCTCCGTCAATCATCAGCTCCGGATCGCGCTCGCGCACCAAATCGAGCGTGTTACGCATTTTGGTCGCGGCCGCACAGTTAGACGAACCAAAGTTAGAGTGCGACAACAGCGCCACACGCGGCTCAATCCCGAAGCGACGCACGGTTTCTGCCGCCATCAGCGTAATCTCCGCTAACTGCTCCGGGGTCGGATCGTCGTTAACGTAGGTATCCGCAATAAAGGTGTTGCCGCTCGGCAGCAGCAGCGCGTTCATCGCCCCCGCCGTATGCACGCCGTCGCGGTAGCCAAACAGCTGCTGAATGACGTTGAAATGCTCGTGGTAATCACCAATCGTGCCGCAAATCAGCGCATCCGCTTCACCACGCTGAACCATGATCGCGCCGATCACCGTAGTGTTGCTGATCACATGCCGCTGCGCCTGCTCCTGGGTTATCCCCCGGCGCTTCATGATGTTGTAGTACTCCATCCAGTACTCTTTAAAGCGCGGATCGGATTCGTTATTCACGATGTCGAAATCGACGCCCGGCTTCATCTGTAGCCCCAGTTTTTGCAGGCGCATTTCGATGACATTCGGACGACCAATCAGGATAGGTTTGGCAAGGCCAAGAGTGATCAGTTCCTGGGTGGCGTGCAGGACGCGGGTGTCTTCGCCTTCCGCCAGCACCACGCGCTTCGGCTCTTTGCGCGCCTGAGAGAAAATCGGTTTCATGAACAGGTTGGTTTTGTAGACGAACTCGCTCAGCTTCTCTTCGTACGCCGCAAAATCGGCAATCGGACGCGTCGCCACGCCGGAATCCATCGCCGCTTTGGCCACCGCCGGGGCGATTTTAACAATCAGACGCGGGTCAAACGGTTTCGGAATGATGTACTCCGGGCCGAAGCTCAGGTCCTGATCGCCATAGGCCGAGGCCACCACTTCGCTCTGCTCCGCGTGCGCCAGTTCGGCGATGGCATGAACCGCCGCCAGTTTCATCTCTTCGTTGATCGCGGTCGCACCTACGTCCAGCGCCCCACGGAAGATGAACGGGAAGCACAGCACGTTGTTGACCTGGTTCGGGTAGTCGGAACGTCCGGTGCAAATTATCGCGTCAGGACGCACTTCTTTCGCCAGCGGCGGCAGAATTTCCGGCTCCGGGTTCGCCAGGGCGAGGATCATTGGCGCGCGCGCCATTTTCTTGACCATCTCCTGGGTGAGCACTTTCGGGCCTGAACAGCCGAGGAAGATGTCTGCCCCTTCAATCACGTCATCCAGGGTGCGTTTGCCGTCATCGACCACCGCGTAGGCGGCTTTGGTTTCCGCCATGTTCGGCTCGCGGTCTTTGTAGATAACGCCTTTGGAGTCGCAGACCACGATGTTGTGCTTCTGCATCCCGAGCACTACCAGCAGGTTCATACAGGCAATCGCTGCGGCACCCGCGCCGGAAACCACCATCCGCACATCAGACAGGTTTTTCTCAACCACGCGCAGGCCGTTGAGAATGGCTGCGGTGCTGATGATCGCCGTGCCGTGCTGATCGTCGTGGAACACCGGGATTTTCATGCGCTCGCGCAGCTTCTGCTCGATGTAGAAGCACTCCGGTGCTTTGATATCTTCCAGGTTGATGCCGCCGAACGTCGGCTCCAGGGCGGCTACCACATCAATCAGCTTATCCGGATCGAGTTCGTCAATTTCGATATCGAACACGTCAATCCCGGCAAATTTTTTGAACAGTACCCCTTTGCCTTCCATGACCGGTTTCCCGGCCAGCGCGCCGATATTGCCCAGCCCCAGCACCGCGGTGCCGTTCGACACCACCGCCACCAGATTGCCACGGGCGGTGTATTTGAAGGCCGCCAGCGGATCTTTTTCGATTTCGAGGCACGGGGCAGCAACGCCCGGCGAATAGGCCAGCGCCAAGTCACGCTGCGTCGCCAGCGGTTTGGTCGGAGAGACCTGAATTTTCCCCGGCGTTGGGAATTCATGGAAATCGAGGGCGCTTTGTTTCAACTGGTCATCCATTCTATGTTCCTTTTACGTCACGTCAGAAAAGTGTTCCCGGTGTTAACTCCTGAGTATCGCCGTTCGCGGCTGCGTAAACTTTGAAGGCCGCCATACTCTCGTCATGAAAACGCGCTTTTGTTATTAATTTTTAACACTCCTGTTAAGGGGTGTCGTAAACCAAGGCGTACCCGTCTGCTATGCTTTTTAGTTATGCATGACGTAATAAGGAGTCTCTTTTCATGAACCAGCTAGACGGAATCAAGAAGTTCACCACCGTGGTCGCCGACAGCGGCGATATCGAATCCATTCGCCACTATCAACCGGAAGATGCCACCACCAACCCTTCGCTGTTGCTGAAGGCCGCCGGGCTTGAGCATTATGGCCACCTGCTCGACGACGCGGTGGCGTATGCCAAAAAACAGGGTAGCAGCCGCGAGCAGCAGGTCAGTGATGCCTGCGACAAACTGGCGGTCAGTTTCGGTGCGGAAATTCTGAAAAACATCCCCGGCCGTGTGTCCACCGAAGTAGATGCCCGCCTGTCGTTCAACCAGGAAAAAAGCATAGCCAAAGCGCGCCATCTGGTTGAGCTGTATGCCGATCAGGGCATCGACAAATCGCGGATCCTTATCAAACTCGCCTCAACCTGGGAAGGCATTCGCGCTGCCGAAGTGCTGGAAAAAGAAGGTATTCACTGCAACCTGACGTTGCTGTTCTCCTTCGCCCAGGCCCGCGCCTGCGCCGAAGCGGGCGTGTTCCTGATCTCCCCGTTCGTCGGGCGTATTTACGACTGGTATCAGCAGCGGGAACCGATGGACCCGTACGTGGTGGAAGAAGATCCAGGCGTGAAATCGGTGCGCAATATTTATGATTACTTCAAACAGCACCGCTATGAAACCATCGTGATGGGTGCGAGCTTCCGCCGCACCGAACAAATTCTGGCCCTGGCGGGCTGTGACCGTTTGACCATCGCCCCGGCGCTGCTCAAAGAGCTGCAAGAGAAAGAAGAGCTGGTCGAACGCAAGCTTATCCCGACCGCCCAGTACTTCAACCGTCCTACCCCGCTGACCGAAGCTGAATTCCGCTGGGAGCATAACCAGGATCCCATGGCGGTCGATAAGCTGGCGGAAGGTATCCGCCTGTTCGCCGTCGACCAGCGCAAACTGGAAGACCTGCTTGCCGCCAAACTGTAACTTTTGCCACGGAGGAATTTTATGTCCCGTAGAGAGCTAGCCAACGCGATTCGCGCCCTGAGTATGGACGCCGTGCAGAAAGCCAATTCCGGCCATCCCGGTGCGCCGATGGGGATGGCAGACATTGCCGAAGTGCTGTGGAATGATTTCCTCAAGCACAACCCGACCGATCCCCACTGGTACGATCGTGACCGCTTTATTCTCTCCAACGGTCACGCCTCGATGCTGCTGTACAGCCTGCTGCATCTGACCGGCTACGATCTGCCCATGGAAGAGCTGAAAAACTTCCGTCAGCTGCATTCCAAAACCCCAGGGCACCCGGAAATCGGCTATACCCCCGGGATTGAAACCACCACCGGGCCGCTCGGTCAGGGGCTGGCGAATGCGGTGGGTCTGGCGATTGCTGAACGCACGCTGGCGGCGCAGTTTAACCAACCGGACCATGAGATTGTCGATCACTACACCTACGTTTTCATGGGCGACGGCTGCCTGATGGAAGGCATTTCGCACGAAGTCTGCTCGCTGGCGGGCACGCTGGGGCTGGGCAAACTGATTGGTTTCTATGACAGTAACGGCATCTCGATTGACGGTGAAACCGAGGGCTGGTTCACCGATGACACCGCCAAACGCTTTGAAGCCTATCACTGGCACGTGGTGCATGACGTCGACGGGCATGACCCGGAGGCGGTGAAAAAGGCGATTATTGAAGCGCAAAGCGTAACGGACAAGCCGTCGCTGATTATCTGCCGGACGGTGATTGGCTTCGGTTCGCCGAATAAAGCCGGGAAAGAGGAATCACACGGCGCGGCGCTGGGTGAAGAAGAAGTCGCCCTGGCGCGGAAACAGCTCGGCTGGAAGTACCCGCCGTTTGAGATCCCGAAAGAGATTTACACCGGCTGGGACGCCCATCAGAAAGGGGAAAAAGCCCAACAGAGCTGGAATGAGAAACTCGCCGCCTATAAAAAAGCGCATCCGGAGCTGGCCGCTGAATTCCTGCGACGGATGAGCGGTGAACTGCCGGAAAGCTGGCAAAAAACCACGGTGGATTACATCCAGAAACTGCAGTCGGAACCGGCAAAAATCGCCAGTCGCAAAGCCTCACAAAATACACTCAACGCCTATGGGCCAATCCTGCCCGAACTGCTGGGCGGTTCTGCCGATCTCGCCCCGAGTAACCTGACTATCTGGAAAGAGTCGGTCTCGCTGAAAGACTCTCTCGCCGGGAACTACATTCACTACGGGGTGCGTGAATTCGGGATGACCGCCATCGCCAACGGCATCGCCCATCACGGCGGTTTTGTGCCCTATACCGCCACCTTCCTGATGTTCGTCGAGTACGCCCGCAACGCGGCACGTATGGCGGCGCTGATGAAGGCCCGGCAAATCATGGTCTACACCCACGACTCCATCGGGCTGGGTGAAGATGGGCCGACGCACCAGGCGGTGGAACAGCTTGCCAGCCTGCGTCTGACGCCGAATTTCAGCACCTGGCGACCGTGCGATCAGGTTGAAACTGCGGTGGCGTGGAAAGCGGCCGTCGAACGTCATACCGGGCCAACCGCATTGATCCTCTCCCGCCAGAATCTGGCCCAAATGGAACGTACCCCAGACCAGGTGAAGGCCATCGCGCGTGGGGGCTACATCCTGAAGGACGCGGGCGGCAAGCCGGATATCATTCTGATTGCGACGGGTTCGGAAGTGGAGATAACCGTGCTGGCGGCGGAAAAACTGCGCGCCGACGGACACAGCGTGCGGGTGGTCTCCCTCCCGTCGACCGATGTGTTTGACGCCCAGGATGAAGCGTATCGGGAATCGGTGCTGCCGTCTGACGTCTCTGCCCGCGTGGCGGTCGAAGCCGGCATTGCCGACTACTGGTACAAATACGTCGGCCTGAAAGGCGCGATTGTCGGCATGACTACCTTCGGCGAATCGGCCCCAGCCGACAAGCTGTTCCCGTTCTTCGGGTTTACGGTGGAGAATATTGTCGAGAAAGCGAAGAAAGTGCTAGCCCGGAAATAATATCATCTTGTTATCCAGAGAGTGGGCCAGGCATCTGGCCCCTGCCAGTTATCGCAGGTCGGTTGACCGGCATAACGCACCAGACGGAAGCGCTGGCCATCATAACGCCAGCGCGTTTGCACCCCGCAGTCGCCCTGACCACGGCCTTTATCCAGCGTGGCTAACTCTCGCGTTTTTTCATCAAAGGTCAGATTAACCAATTCTATTTCGCGTTCATCGCTGTCCGCTGGCAGGAACGGCAGCCGAAGCCGCACGGCCTGCGCGACAAACGGTTTCTGTCGGGTGACCAGCCAGGCGCGATAAATGGTGTTGTACGCTCCCGACTCACAGCTTTGCATCAACAGCGCTTTATCATCGGTCAGCGGTGTGACCCACACTTCACGCCGCAGTGGGTCGAGCGAACACTGACTGTTGTTCATGCGCATCGTGCCGTAATCAAGCAATGCGTTAAACTCTTCGCGGCTGAACGGCGTCGGGGTCGGATTCACCTTCACCACCGTTTTCAGCGCCGGCGCGGGCGGCACGCTCAGCGGCGGATCGTCGCCTTTGCCAATCCACGCGGTTTCACTGCCGACACGCTTTTGCCTGTCATCCACAAACAGCAGCGCCGCTTTGAGGCCCTGCAATGAGATGTTTTGCGTGCCCCGCACCAGGGTCAGCGCCTGCGCGTCCTGAATGTGTTCGAGAAAAGCGTTGATAGTGGCGCTGTCAGTGCTGCTGAGATGCCATGGCGTTATCTGCCAGTGTTCACCCGGCAGCTTTAACGGCGCACCGTCGAGCAGCAAACGCGGCGCTATCGGCGCGATTTTGGGCAGCACGTTTTCCGGACCGCCCAGTTCGATTCGTAAGGTGGAATCATTGTGTGCGCCCGCGCTGCGGGTGAGGGTCATCACCAGGCCATGATGTAGGCCGACGTTACGCGCGGTGCAAAAATTCTGATTGTTACAGGTGACCTGCCAGTCGCTGAATTCCTGTTGCACAGGCGCAGCCCACGTCAGCGTCGACGGTAACCCGACCAGCAGCAAAAGGAAAAAGAGACGGTGATACACGAGATGACCCCAGAACAGAAAGACGCTTAAAACTGCGCGTATCCTCGCCTGGCGGCCACCTCTTACTCAATCGGATTAGTCCATTAAACCGCTGGTATGCAAATATTGCAGCAGGATGACCGCTTTACCGTCGCGGATCTCACCGCGTTTGACCATCGCCAGCGCCTGCTCGAACGGCATCTCCAGCACCTCGATATCTTCATCTTCGACGCCGCCACCCGCCGTGGCGCGCAGACTTTCGTGGTATTCAGCGACAAAAAAATGCACCAGTTCGGTCACGCCGCCCGGAGACATATACAGCTCGAAGACTTTGCGCACCTGGTCAACCCGATAACCGGTTTCCTCCACCGCTTCTTTGCGAATGCACGCTTCCGGCTCATCGTCATCGAGCAGCCCGGCGCAGGTTTCAATCAGCCTGCCATCCGCATTGCCGTTAACCCAGGTCGCCACGCGGAACTGGCGCACCAGCACCACGGTTTTCTTCTGTGGGTTATACAGCAGGATGGTCGCCCCGTTACCACGATCGTAAACTTCACGCTTGTGGCGAATGACTTCCCCATCCTTGCGCGTCAAATCGTAGGTGATGTTGCGCAGGACGAAGTAATTTTCCGACAGGATTTTGTCTTTGATAATTTCGATATTGAATGACATTACGGCTCCACGGCGTCAGAATTTGCGTTTCAGTCTACTCGTCGTGGCAACGTTTGTCGTTACGCTGGTTTCAATTTGAAGCAGGAAGGGTTTGTGTATATTTATGCTTAAAAGTAGCACCATAATTTACACTATCTCCTTATTTTCTCCACGTTTCGCCCAGGCCTTGCCGCTACAGTATTCAACGCCTGTCATAACAAAAAAATACGCGTAATGAGGTCCCGATTCCAATGGCGAATTTCTTTATCGATCGCCCCATTTTTGCCTGGGTGCTGGCTATCCTGTTGTGTCTGACGGGGACGCTGGCCATTTTGTCTTTACCCGTTGAGCAATATCCCGATCTCGCACCGCCTAACGTGCGCATCACCGCCAATTATCCCGGTGCTTCCGCACAGACCCTTGAAAATACGGTCACCCAGGTCATTGAGCAGAACATGACCGGGCTCGATAACATGATGTACATGTCGTCCCAGAGCAGTTCTGCCGGCCAGGCGACGATCACCATTACCTTTGCCGCGGGCACCGATCCGAACGAAGCGATGCAGCAGGTGCAAAACCAGCTGCAGTCGGCGTTGAAAAAACTGCCGCAGGCCGTGCAGGACCAGGGCGTCACGGTGCGTAAAACCGGGGATACCAATATTCTGACCATTGCCTTCGTTTCAACGGATGGCAGCATGGATAAGCAGGATATTGCCGACTACGTGGCCAGTAACGTGCAGGAACCGCTGAGCCGCGTGAACGGCGTGGGTAACATCAGCGCCTACGGTTCACAGTATTCGATGCGCATCTGGCTCGATCCGGCGAAGCTCAATAGCTACCAGATGACCACCCAGGACGTCACCAACGCGGTCAGCTCGCAGAACGCCCAGGTGGCGGTCGGTCAGTTGGGCGGTACGCCGTCGGTCAATAAACAGGCGCTGAACGCCACGGTCAACGCCCAGTCGCTGCTGCAAACCCCGCAGCAGTTCCGCGATATCACCCTGCGGGTGAATAAAGACGGTTCAATGGTCACCCTGGGCGATGTCGCCACGGTGGAACTTGGTGCGGAAAACTACGATTACCTGAGCCGCTATAACCGTAAACCGGCCTCCGGCTTAGGGGTCCAGCTCGCCTCCGGCGCCAACGAAATGCAGACCGCTGAAGCGACGCTGGCCCGACTCGATGAACTCTCGCAGTACTTCCCCCACGGGCTCGAATACAAGATTGCCTACGAGACCACCTCGTTTGTTAAAGCCTCGATTCACGACGTGGTGAAAACGCTGCTGGAAGCGATCGCCCTGGTGTTCCTGGTGATGTATCTGTTCCTGCAAAACTTCCGCGCCACGCTTATTCCGACCATCGCCGTGCCGGTGGTATTAATGGGCACCTTCACCATTTTGTACGCGTTCGGTTATTCGATAAACACCCTGACGATGTTCGCGATGGTGCTGGCTATCGGCCTGCTGGTGGATGACGCCATCGTCGTGGTGGAAAACGTCGAGCGCATCATGACCACCGAAGGGCTGTCGCCCCGAGAAGCGACGCGCAAATCGATGGGACAAATTCAGGGCGCACTGGTCGGCATCGCGATGGTGCTATCGGCGGTCTTTATTCCGATGGCCTTCTTCGGCGGCACCACCGGGGCGATTTATCGTCAGTTCTCGGTAACGATTGTCTCGGCAATGGTACTGTCGGTGCTGGTGGCGATGATCCTGACCCCTGCCCTGTGCGCCACCATGCTCAAGCCGCTGCATAAGGGCGAACAGCACGGTCAGAAGGGCTTCTTCGGCTGGTTCAACCGGATGTTCGACAAAAGCGCCCAACGCTATGAAACGCGGGTCGGTAAAATCCTGCATCGCAGCCTGCGCTGGATCCTGATTTACGCCCTGCTGCTCGGCGGGATGGTGTTCCTGTTCCTCAAACTGCCGACCTCCTTCCTGCCACAGGAAGACCGCGGCATGTTCCTGACCTCCATCCAGCTGCCAAGCGGTGCCACCCAGCAACAGACGCTGAAAGTAGTGGAAAAGGTCGAAGACTACTTCTTTAAAAATGAGCAGGCTAACGTCGCATCGATATTTGCCACTATCGGCTCCGGCCCCGGCGGTAACGGCCAGAACGTAGCGCGGATGTTTATCCGCCTGAAAGACTGGGACGATCGCGATACCAAAACCGGCACCTCGTTTGCGATTATCGAACGCGCCACCAAAGCGTTTAATGACATTAAAGAAGCCCGCGTATTTGCCAACAGCCCAGCGGCGATCAGCGGCCTGGGTAGCTCGGCGGGGTTCGATATGGAGCTGCAGGATCACGCCGGACTGGGGCATGATGCCCTGATGGCGGCACGCGACAAACTGCTGGCTCTTGCTAACGATAATCCGCAACTGACCCGCGTCCGCCATAACGGCCTCGATGACAGCCCGCAGCTGCAAATCGATATCGACCAGCGCAAGGCGCAGGCGCTCGGGGTGTCGATTGACGATATCAATGACACCATGCAAACCGCCTGGGGCTCGGATTACGTGAACGACTTTATGGACCGGGGCCGTACCAAGAAAGTGTACGTCCAGTCCGCCGCGCCGTATCGCATGTTGCCGGATGACATTAACTATTGGTATGTGCGTAACAGCGACGGTGGGATGGTGCCCTTCTCGGCCTTCGCCACCTCGCGCTGGGAAACCGGCTCCCCGCGTCTGGAGCGCTACAACGGCTATTCCGCCCTGGAAATTGTCGGAGAAGCCGCCCCGGGGGTGAGTACCGGAACCGCGATGCAAATCATGGAAAACCTGGTCACCCAGTTGCCGACCGGTTTTGGTCTGGAATGGACGGCGATGTCGTATCAGGAACGTCTATCGGGAGCGCAGGCCCCGGCCCTGTATGCAATTTCGCTGCTGGTGGTGTTCCTGTGTCTGGCGGCGCTGTATGAGAGTTGGTCAGTGCCGTTCTCGGTGATGCTGGTGGTGCCGCTTGGGGTTATCGGCGCGCTGTTCGCCACCTGGATGCGCGGGCTCGAAAATGACGTTTACTTCCAGGTGGGGCTGCTGACGGTTATCGGCCTCGCGGCGAAGAACGCCATTTTGATCGTCGAGTTTGCCAACGAGATGAATGAGAAAGGCCGTGATTTGCTGGAGGCCACGCTGTATGCCTGTCGCCAGCGTCTGCGTCCGATTCTGATGACCTCGCTGGCGTTTATCTTCGGCGTCCTGCCGATGGCCACCAGCACCGGCGCGGGCTCTGGCAGCCAGCACGCGGTCGGGACTGGCGTGATCGGCGGGATGATTTCCGCCACCGTTCTGGCTATCTTCTTCGTGCCGCTGTTCTTCGTATTAGTGCGCCGTCGCTTCCCGCTGAAAGAGAAGCCGCACTAAGCTGAACAATGAAAAGCAAAAGGCGACCTGAGGTCGCCTTTTATTATTGCTGCGGTGTTGCACAAATGTGTTTAAACAGTACGCGCATTACCCACAAAAAGATTATTTACGAAGCATATCTTCGATAAAATCTTTCCAGTTACCCAGTTCACGTTCGATCATAACAGCCTCTCTTATTATTGTGGGTAGTGTACGAAAACCGCCCGGAATTGTGAAGATGACGCAACGTAATACTGTGAGAAGTGTCACCAGACACCGTACCACGGGGTTTACAGTCACTATGGCCGATAGCCATAACTTTAATGTGATTTACTGCAATATTTTGAAACATCCATGCTTTCGCATGAATTCACATGGTTATGCGTTTTAACTGAAATTCCAGGCACTTTACGTGGGTTGATATTTTGCTGGCGGATAAGTAGGGTCTATGCGGTATTTCACGTATGATTTCAGTCTTATTAAAATAGATGAGCGATTCACCTGCGACAGCGCATAAGGATTCATCATGATTACGATGTATGGCATTAAAAACTGCGACACCATTAAGAAGGCCCGCCGCTGGCTGGAAGACCATCAGTTGGACTACCGCTTCCACGATTACCGGGTAGACGGCCTTGACCGTGCATTACTCGACACGTTTATCGCTGAACTGGGCTGGGAAGCGCTACTGAATACGCGCGGCACGACCTGGCGCAAACTGGATGAATCACTGCGGGCCAGCATCACTAACGCCGATGCCGCCGCCGCGCTGATGCTCGAAATGCCGGCAATCATCAAACGCCCATTGCTCTGCGCGCCCGGTCAGCCTATGCTGCTGGGTTTTAGCGATTCCAGTTACCAGACGTTTAACGAGGTGTAGTGTATGTCATGCCCGGTCATTGAGCTGGCTCAGCAGCTTATTCGCCGCCCTTCTCTTAGCCCCGATGATGCGGGTTGCCAGGCGCTGATGATTGAGCGCCTGCGTGCGATTGGTTTTACCGTTGAAGCAATGGACTTCGGCGATACTCAGAACTTCTGGGCCTGGCGCGGCAAAGGGGAAACCCTCGCGTTTGCAGGCCATACCGACGTGGTGCCAGCAGGCGATGCCGACCGCTGGATTAATCCCCCGTTTGAACCGACCATCCGCGACGGGATGCTGTTCGGTCGCGGCGCAGCGGACATGAAAGGCTCACTGGCGGCAATGGTCGTCGCGGCTGAGCGCTTCGTTGCTCAGCATCCTCACCATAAGGGCCGTCTGGCGTTTTTAATTACCTCCGATGAAGAAGCCAGCGCCACACACGGCACCGTCAAAGTAGTCGAAGCGCTGATGGCCCGCCACGAACGTCTCGATTACTGCCTGGTCGGCGAACCGTCCAGCACCGAAGTGGTCGGCGACGTGGTTAAAAATGGCCGTCGCGGCTCGATGACCTGCAACCTGACCATTCATGGCGTGCAGGGCCACGTGGCGTATCCGCACCTGGCGGATAACCCGGTTCACCGCGCGGCACCAATGCTCAACGAGCTGGTACAGATCGAGTGGGATCAGGGCAACGAATTCTTCCCGCAGACCAGCATGCAAATTGCCAATATCAAGGCTGGCACCGGCAGCAACAACGTCATCCCGGGCGATCTGTTCGTGCAGTTCAACTTCCGTTTCAGCACCGAACTGACCGACGAGATGATCAAACAGAAGGTCGTGGCGCTGCTGGAGAAACATCAGCTGCGCTACAGCGTAGAGTGGTGGGTGTCAGGCCAACCGTTCCTTACCGGACGCGGCAAGCTGGTCGATGCGGTAGTGAACGCCATTGAGCACTATAATGAAATTAAACCGCAGCTGCTGACCACGGGTGGCACCTCCGACGGGCGCTTTATCGCACAGATGGGCGCACAGGTGGTGGAGCTGGGTCCGGTGAATGCCACTATTCATAAAATCAATGAATGTGTTAACGCCGCCGACCTGCAGCTTCTGGCCCGGATGTATCAGCGGATCATGGAACAACTGCTCGCGTAAGCGGCATCACTCGAAGAGGTATCAGGCATGGACTGGCTGGCTAAATATTGGTGGATCCTGGTGCTGGTGTTTTTGTTGGGCGTTATCCTAAACGTCATCAAAGATCTCAAGCGCGTTGACCATAAAAAGTTTCTGGCAAACAAGCCGGACCTTCCCCCGCATCGTGATTTCAACGATAAATGGGACGACGACGACGAGTGGCCGAAGAAGAAGCCTTAAGCAAAACGTGAAAAGCGCCCGATGGGCGCTTTTTTATTGGGTCTGATAGCTGACTGCAGGTAGGTCTAACGCCCAGCCATCCACCTGAGCGTTTTCCATTTACAGAAACTCAACGATATCCCCGTCCTGCGGCTTGCTGCCGCTGAGCGCTTCGTCGAAATAGTGCTTCGGCACGGTGAAGCGCAGGTGATCGAGTGCGAACTGCATGCTGCGGTCATCTATCGCGTGCCCGAGCTCGTCGACGATATCCAGGGTAACGTCGCCGCCAGCCTGGATGAGCGCTTCCTGAGCCGCTACCGCATAGGCCAAATCAATCACCCGGTCTTCACCACCGTGAATCAGATGCACGGTGGTCGCGGTGCTGGCCTGTGTCGGTAACGTGGCGAAACGCCCATTGAAGGCAATCACCCGTGATGCGAGACCCGGCGCGGCTTTGGTGCTTTCGAGCGACATGATAGACCCCTGCGAGAAACCAATCAGCGCGGTGGCCTGTGGGCTGACGCCGCTCTCTTTCTGCCAGTGGCGCACGGTATCGATAAAGGTCGGCATGATGGCATCGACACGCTGCTGACGGTTTTCTTCCGTTACGCCCTGCACCGAAAACCACTGCCGACCCGTCGGGCCGCACGGCTCAACGCCACCGACGCTGACAATCAGCGCGTCCGGGAACAGCGGCGCAAACCAGCTGCCAATCTGTCCCATCGCCACTGGGTTATCGCCCACACCATGAAACAGCAACAGCAGTTGTTTCGCCGGTGCCGACGGACTTTGCACAACAAAATGATCGTGTTTCATGGTTATCTCCTTACGTTGTTGCCCGAAAGTTTACGCCGCTGGAGGGTAATCACCATGACATTTAACTGAATGACTTGGTTAAAAAAATTGCAGGTTTTTGACCTGTTCCGCCAGCGTCCGGCAACGGTCTGGGTCGAGAAACTCCAGCGCGGTAGCGACTTCCTGACGCTGCATCGCCAGCAGGGCTTTACGGCCGCCCTGCCCTGAAAGCGGTCTGTTTTGTGGCTGAAGGGCATTTCTCAGCGCAGGTAGCGGTAAATCAACCGACGTTATCAATCGGTTGAGGCTGCCCATTGCCGCCATCAACGGGCGATGGGCGAAGGCAAACCCGGCCAGTTCGCGCCAGTCGTCTTCTGTAAGAATAGCCTCTGACGGCGGACTCGCAGTCGGAATACCCTCATCTCGCCAGACAGCGAGCCAGACCGCATCACGCTCGAAGCGGGCCTGTTCCCGGTCTGCCAGCTGATGGCCTGCGGCTGTGAGAGGATAAACCGCCATCGCGGTATAGCAGCCGCTACTGGCCTCACGATGCGTGCCAAGGCGCACCAGACGAAAGCCGCAGCGCTGCCAGAAACGCCACAGCTCGTCGGTGTAACCAAAGCTGACCGACAGGTAATTGCAGTCGGGCGTCCGGGCGATAACGCGCTCAATCATCCGCTGGCCGATGCCGTGGCGCTGCCGCTGCGGGTGAATGGCAATCCGGCTGATACGTCGGCTACGCAGCGTTGCCGCCTGCGGGCTGCCGCCATGCGCCGCCAGAGACTGCGCCACCAGGTTGCCGCGCGGTCGACGAAAGCCTGCCCAGACCGCCTCGCTCAGCGCCGGGCTGAGGCCCCCCTCTTCCACCAGCCACAGCGCCCCGGTCAAAGCCTCTCCTTCATCGGCGCGGATAAAATGCTGGCCCGGGGCGTCCATCATCCGCCGTAAATCGAGCGGCGAGGTGCGATAGTGCGCGGCACTCAGCAGACGATACATTGCCGTGGGCAGGTCGGGTGCCTGTTCCCAGGCACTTTGTTCCACAGGCTGAATGTTAAGCGGGCCGGGTGCCGACAGCGCAGGTAAGTGGTCGTCAAACAGCAGCGCGCGGCTGATAAACGCTTCAAGCGGACAGCCGCTGGCCCAGCGCACGGGTTGATTAAGGGTGAAGGCGGTCAGATGTGGAAAGCGGGCGCAGAACTTGAGCAAAAAACCGCGCCCGGTGCCTTCATAACCCTGCACGGTGGTGGTCAACAGCGTGCGGGGAAAACGGCTAACCAGCCGCTCGAGCAGCGGGCCGGGAATGGCGGCGGCTTCATCAACGATTAGCCAGTCGGCCTGTGCCGTGGAAGCCAGGAGCGCATCGGGGGCCATAAAGTGAAAATGCTCCCCGGCGAAGTGGGCCAGCACGTCGGTGGCGGCTTTCGCCGGAGCGGTGACGACTGCCGGGGTAGAGAGCGTACGCAGGTGCATTCCCGCCAGTGCCGATTTACCGCGTCCGCGTTCGGCGGTTACTACCGCCACGCCCGGCGGCAGAGTGCTCAGGGCGGCGAGGATCTCAGCCTGTTCGGCTTGCGGCTCCCCGTTCGCCGCGTGCCAGCCCGGACGAGGGATAAAGTCCGGTAATACCAAAGGCTGATGCTGTTGCCAGACCAGGGCCTCAGGATCGGCCTGTAAGGTACGGCAGAAATGGTGGACGAAATGCGGGGCGGGAATGGCGGCGGCGCTGTCGCTCCAGCGAACCGAATCGGTATCAGGCACCAACGGCCAGCGGCGGAAATCCGGCACCAGAAGAACCAACCAGCTGCCTGCGGTGAGCGTTCCGGCGAGGGCAGCGAAAGCCGCGACGTCAAAGCCACTCCGGGCATCAAAAAAGGCGTGTTCAAACTCACGCCCGAGCAGAGTTTTGAGCGCCGACGGCGCGCAGTAGGGTTCCGGCTGCGGGTCCGGGCTGACAAAAAGCCCATCGCCGCCCAGCCACTGGCGCAGGCATGATGCCTGCTGCGCGCTCCAGTCGGTCTCGCCGCTGAGCACCAGCAGGCGACGAATGCCCTGCGCTTTCATGGTCGCGCTGAGCGCGAGAAAACCTTCCCTGTCGGTCATGATTTAGTTGAGCGCGGTTTTACCGAAGGTGTTGCACTGCGCCGGGTCGCCGCCGTCGAAGCCACGTTTGAACCAACTGTAACGCTGCTCAGATGTGCCGTGGGTGAAGCTGTCCGGTACTACGCGGCCCTGGCTCTGCTGTTGCAGACGATCGTCGCCAATCGCTTCGGCAGCGTTCAGCGCTTCCTGTACGTCCCCGGCTTCCAGCACGCCCTGCTGCTGCATACTGTGACCCCAGACACCCGCGAAGCAGTCCGCCTGTAACTCCATTTTGACCGACAGACGGTTAACCTCAGCCTGCGAGGCATTCTGCTGCATTTGACGCACTTTCGGCTCGATGCCGAGCAGTTTTTGCACGTGATGGCCGACTTCATGCGCAATCACGTAGCCCTGGGCGAAATCGCCATCGGCGCCGAGTTTGTTTTTCATGTCATCGTAGAAGGAGAGATCGATATACACGGTCGCATCCGCGGGGCAGTAGAACGGTCCCATTACCGACTGGCCGGTGCCACATCCGGTCCGGGTCGCGCCCCGATACATCACCAGCTTTGGCTGCTGATACTGACGGCCCATTTTCTGGAAAATCTGGCCCCAGGTGTCTTCGGTGGTGGCGAGTATAACGGAGGTAAATTTAGCGGCTTCGTCATCATTAGGGCTGATAGAGCGCTGCGTCGATTGCTGTTGCTGCATTGGCTGGCCGGTAAGCATGCCGGTGAGGTCGACGCCGTAATAGCCTGCGACCACCACCACAATCAGCAGAATAATTCCGCCTTTGCCGCTGGGGAGACGAAAACCGCCGCGCCCACCGCCCATCATTGGGGGCATTCCGCCGGAATCGTTTCGTCTGTCTTCTACATTGTCGCTTTCACGACGACCTTGCCAACGCATAACAACCTCTGTATTTCGTGTTTCTGATACAGTGATCGTAGGCGGTTAAGCGGATAATTACCATAGTTAACAAGGCAGATAACAAAAGAGGATGCCAGGCATCCTCTTATTTTATAACGCGTTAGCCTTAATCCAGCTTAACGCCCAGACGACGCGCCACTTCTTCGTAGGCTTCAATCAGGCCGCCAAGGCTCTGGCGGAAACGATCTTTGTCCATTTTATCCATGGTGTTTTTATCCCACAGGCGGCTACCGTCCGGGGAGAATTCATCACCCAGCACCACTTTGCCGTTGAACAGACCGAACTCCAGTTTGAAATCGACGAGGATCAGGCCCGCATCGTCAAACAGCTTCTTCAGCACGCCGTTGGCTTTGTAAGTCAGCTCGCGCATGGTCGCCAGGTTTTCTTTATTGACCCAGCCAAAGGTTTCGCAATAGGACTCGTTCACCATCGGGTCGTGCATTTCATCGTTCTTCAGGAACAGGTCGAACAGCGGTGGATTCAGTTCGATACCTTCTTCAATGCCCAGACGCTTGACCAGCGAGCCCGCCGCACGGTTACGGATAACGCACTCCACCGGCACCATCTCCAGCTTTTTAACCAGACATTCGGTATCGGACAGCAGCTGTTCCATCTGGGTCGGGATGCCCGCTTCTTCCAGTTTGGTCATGATGAAATGGTTGAACTTGTTATTCACCATCCCTTTACGATCGAACTGTTCAATACGCGCTCCATCACCGGCTGACGTATCGTTGCGGAATTCGAGCACCAACAGGTCCGGGTTTTCCGTGCTGTAAACGGTTTTCGCTTTGCCGCGATACAACTCAGCTTGCTTTTGCATCTTTCAATACTCCGGGTAGGAAATTAGACATTAAAATCGGGTTTTTCTGCCGACGCACACGTTTGCGTATGATAACAGAAAAAAGGGCCGGATTGCTCCAGCCCTTTTATTTCTTACTTAAATGCTGCCTGGAATACGGCTACCAGGGCATCGTTCTGCGACTGGGTCAGCGTATGTCCTTTTGGATCGATGAACTGCATGCTGCTGCGGTTATCGAGGTCGCCGACCTGGAGTTTGTAGTCTCCAGAGCTCAGACCTGGATCGCTTGCACCAAGGTCACGCCAGCCGCTGTCAGACAACGGTTTGTAGGTGACGTTGATGCTGCCCTGAGAACGGGTGCTGTCGGTCACTTTCATGCCCGCTTTCTCAAGCGCTGCTGGCAGTTTCTGCCACACCTGGTTGAACGGTCCACGCACCACCAGCATTGGCAGGCCGGTGTCATCCGCAGCGCTCTGCACGTCAAAGGTTGCCCCATCACGGCTCTGCGCGGCGTTCTGCGCGGTAGTCGCGTTCTTATCAAGACCCGCAGAAATCACGTTCAGCATTTCAGCGCTGTAACGCTGCAGGGACGCGGCGTCCGCTACCGGTTTGCCAGCCTGTTCCAGATTCAGCAGTTTCACCACCACGGCTTGTTGATAGCCCTGCGGTTTGACGGAGACCTGATAACGACCACGATACTGCTGATCTTCATCCAGACGGCTCCACTGGACCCAATCGGTGGTCAGAGACTGAGAGGCATCATCACGCTTGTCGATGGTGTAATTCTTGCCCTGAATGATGCTCACGACCTGCGGCCACAGGTTACCGCTACGGCCACTTTCGACCAGCAGCGACGCGGTATCGCCGGTGAACTGGGTACGCGCCCCGGATACCAGAGCTAACGGCTGCGCAGGCGGACGAATATCCAGCGCTTTACCCGTGGCACCGTCGCCGCGAGCAACCGGGATGTTGTAGTCGCCGTTCTGAATCGGCAGGATCATGCCAGCAGGCGCGTGAAGTTCAGCCAGCGGCGGCGCCTGCAGATAGGCCTCATCACCACTCACCTGGCGCTTATAGCGCGAATCCGAACTACAGGCTGCGAGCAGCAGAACAAGCGAAACACCCGCAACTTTTGCCAGCTGCGACTTCTGTACTGAGTAAGCCATTAAATCTCCCTAAACTTTACAGCAAACCGGCATGCTTCAGCGCGGATGCCACCTCGTCACGGCCATGGGCAGTGATCGGGGTCATTGGCAGGCGCAGCGTATCGGTCGCCACAAGACCCAACTCCATACACGCCCATTTCACTGGGATAGGATTGGGTTCGACAAATAATTTATTGTGCAACGGCATCAGACGCTGGTTAATCGCACGCGCTTCGGTAAAGCGACCTTCGGCGGCCAGTTTACACATTTCTGCCATTTCGCGCGCGGCTACGTTAGTGGTCACGGAAATGACCCCGTGGCCGCCCAGCTGCATGAAGTCGAGTGCGGTCGCATCGTCACCACTGAGCAGAATAAAGTCGTCTGAAACCAGCTCTTTGATCTGGTGAACGCGACTTAAGTTCCCGGTGGCTTCCTTAATACCGATAATATTTTTTACGTTGGCCAGACGCCCTACGGTTTCCGGCAGCATGTCGCAGCCGGTACGGGACGGCACATTATACAGAATTTGTGGCAAATCAGTATGTTCTGCAATCGCTTTGAAATGCTGGAACAGGCCTTCCTGCGTCGGGCGGTTATAGTATGGGGTTACCGTCAGGCAACCGACAATACCGCTGTTATTGAAGCGCTGGGTCAGGCTGATCGCCTCTGAGGTGGCATTTGCCCCCGTGCCTGCAATCACCGGAATGCGGCCATCGGCAAGATCAACGGTCATCAATACCACATCCCCATGCTCGTCATGGCTGAGGGTGGCAGACTCACCGGTAGTCCCTACCGACACAATCGCCGAGGTTCCATTGGCGACATGGTAATCAATCAGTTTTTTCAGGCTGGAGCGGTCGACCTGACCTTTGTCATCCATCGGCGTGACAAGCGCTACAATACTTCCCGTGAACATGGGCCATCCTCAGTGCAGATGTGCGGACAAGAGCCTCAATGGTACGTTTGGTCTTGTTATAAAAGCAAGAGACCGGAGGCACTCAGGATGTTGTATGCCGGTTTTTTTTATGCTTTCCTAGACGCAACCTCCCCTTTTCACAGGAAGAACAGGTTTGACAGCCTCCCTACATCACTATTTGGTGATTACCGCGCTGGGTGCCGACCGCCCAGGGATCGTAAACACCATCACGCGTCACGTCAGTAGCTGCGGCTGTAATATCGAGGACAGCCGCCTGGCGATGCTCGGCGATGAATTTACCTTTATTATGCTGCTCTCCGGCACCTGGAATGCCATTACCCTCATTGAATCTACGTTGCCGTTAAAAGGGGCGGAACTGGATCTGCTGATTGTGATGAAGCGCACCTCGGCACAGCCACGCCCGGCGCAGCCTTCCACCGTATGGGTGCAGGTGGAAGTGCCTGACTCACCGCATATTATCGAGCGCTTCACCGGGCTGTTGGACGCACACGGGATGAACATCGCCGAGCTGGTTTCCCGCACCCAACCGGGTGAAAAAGAGCGCGCGCCGCAGCTGTTTATTCAGGTAACCGCCCACAGTCCGATGTCGCAAAATGCGGTAAAGATCGAGCAAGCGTTTAAAGACCTGTGTACAGAACTGAAAGCGCAAGGCAGTATAAACATCGTCAATTATTCACAGCATGATGAACAAGATGGAGTTTCGTAATGACCCCACTGAAAGCCGGTGACATCGCACCGAAATTTAGCTTGGCCGATCAAGACGGTGAGCAAGTAAATTTAACCGACTTCCAGGGACAGCGCGTTCTGGTTTATTTCTATCCGAAAGCCATGACTCCGGGCTGCACCGTGCAGGCCTGTGGCTTACGCGACAATATGGACGAGTTAAAGAAAGCGGGTGTTGAAGTGCTGGGTATCAGCACCGATAAACCGGAAAAGCTCTCCCGTTTTGCCGAAAAAGAACTGCTGAATTTTACCCTGCTCTCTGACGAAGACCATCAGGTCTGCGAACAGTTTGGTATCTGGGGCGAGAAGACCTTCATGGGTAAAACCTACGACGGCATCCATCGCATCAGTTTCCTGATCGACGGCGATGGCAAAGTCGAGCACGTATTCGACAATTTCAAAACCAGCAATCACCACGACGTGGTGCTGAACTGGCTGAAAGAGAACGCCTGATAGCAGTGTGCCCGGTGGCGCCACCGGGCACACAAACTCAATGACCTGCCATCTTCCATACCGCCGCCACGTTACGGGCGGTCAGTCGCAGATTATATTCCGCCGCCTCTAAGGCTTCCGGCAACGTTACCACCCCGGTCAGAATCGAAAACGCGGCATCAATCCCGTGCTGATACACCACCTCGTGATCGTTTTTCAGGCCACCGGCCAGGGCGATAACCGGCTTACCGTGCAGCTTAGCCACCCGCGCCACGCCAATTGGCGTCTTGCCGAAAATACTCTGGCTATCGAGCCGCCCTTCACCGGTGATGACCAAATCCGCATCCTGCACTGCCTGTTCAAGCTTGAGCGTTTCGACCACAATCTCAACCCCGGCCCGCAGTTCGGCGTTCAGCAGCCCGAGAAGCGCGCTGCCCATGCCGCCTGCCGCGCCTGCCCCCGGCGCGTTCAGCACTTCACGCCCGGTCTGCTGTTCGATGAGGGCGCCCCACTGTGCCAGCGCGGCGTCGAGTATGTCGACCCTCTCTGGCGTCGCCCCCTTCTGCGGCCCGAATATCGCCGATGCGCCCTGCGGGCCACACAGCGGATTATTCACGTCGCAGGCCACGGTCAGCGTCACGTCACCCAGTTTCGGGTGGCACGCGCTGAGGTCGATGCTCGTAAGCGTGCTGAGCGCCTCACCGCCGGGTGCCAGTTCCTGCCCTTGCGCATCGGTCAACCGCGCACCGAGGGCCTGCATCATGCCTGCCCCACCGTCGTTAGTCGCGCTGCCGCCAATACCCAGAATGATGCGCTTCACGCCGCGCTCGAGCGCCGCCTGAATAAGCTCTCCGGTGCCGTAACTGGTGGTTATCAGCGGATTACGCTGCGCCATCGGCACATGATGCAGCCCGGACGCCGAGGCCATCTCAATGATGGCCGTTTCGCCATCGCCCATCAGTCCCCAGCGCGCCTGCACCGGCAGCCCGAGCGGGCCTCTTACCTGCAGATGCTGATACTGGCCGCCGCTGGCTTCCACCATCGATTCCACCGTGCCTTCGCCACCATCGGCCATCGGCACTTTGACGTACTGTGCGTCCGGGTAAATCTCGCGAAATCCCTGTTCAATGGCGGTCGCAACCGCCATCGCCGACAAACTTTCCTTGAATGAATCCGGGGCAATAACAATTTTCATAACGGTTATCCTGCAAGTCCAAAGACGCCAAACATCAGGGTAGAAACAATCGTAATAGCCAGACCGACCAGCGTTTCATACGGCATCAGTTTCAGACGTTCGCGGATGATCATACTGACGCTGCCCCCGGTGGCGTGGAAGAAGCTGCCGTGCGGCAGATGGTCGAGCACCGTGGCACCGGCGTGGATCATCGCCGCTCCGGCCAGGGCGGAAACGCCCAGCTCAATCAGCGTAGGCGCAAACACGCCCGATGCCACGGCGGTGCCTGCGGTCGTTGAGGCGGTCGCCATCGACATGATCGCCCCGGAAATCGGTGCCAGCAGATACGCCGGTAAACCCGAGGCGGTCAGGCCGTTAATCAGGACATCCTTCAGTTCCGAATTGGCGATGATCCCTGCCAGCGTACCGGTGCCCAGCAGCATGATCGCCACCGGCGCCATACGCGTCAGACCGGCGGTCATATAGTGATTGCTTTGCTTAATGCGCCCCATCAGCAGCGCCCCGATCAGCCCGCCGAGCGGCAGCGCAATCAGCGGATCGATAGCAATCCCGGCAATCGGACGCAGCGACAGCAGCACAATCGCCACCAGCGGAGCACTGATTGAAACCAAAAAGCCCGGCTTTGCGCGCGTGTCGCCGTGGGAAATCACTTCGTCTTCGGTGACCGGGCTGCCTTTTTTGCTCAGCCGTTTTGCGAGCAGATAGGCCAGCGCCAGCCCGAACAGGCCCGGGATCACCCCGGCCAGCATCACCGAGGTCAGCGGCACGTGGAAGTTATCAGCAGCGGCAATGGCGTTCGGGTTTGGCGACATCACGTTCCCCGCTTTACCGCCGCCGACCATCGCCAGCAAAATGGCCGTTTTTGACAGCGAAGCCCGACGGGCAATCGACAGCGCAATCGGGGCCACGGTGATCACCGCCACGTCGATGAAAACCCCCACCGCCGTCAGGCACATTGTAGCAATCGCCAGCGCCAGCAGCGCCCGCGTTTCACCCACCTTCTTCACTACCGTTTCGGCGATGGTGTTGGCCGCGCCGGATTCAATCAGCACGCCTGCCAGCACCCCAGCCGCGAGAATACGCAGCACGGCGTTAGTGATGCCCTGCGCCCCGGTCACCATCAGCGTCACGGTTTGCAACAAATCTGCACCGCCCACCAGGCCACCCACCAGCGCCCCGACCATCATGCCGTAAGCGGGAGAAACCTTTCTCAGAATTAAAACAATGGCCACCACCAGTGCAGCAATGGCTCCTAATGCGGATATCGACGTCATGCGTTGCGCCTCCATGTTGTGAAGGCGCAGTATGCGAACGATCGTCGACGGTTTACCTGGCGCTTTTAACGAACTTTGGCCGTCGATGAGGGGGGTAAATTGTGGGATCCGACAGATTCACATTGCAGCTCCATGCCGATATACAGCCAGAGCATATTCTTCAACTCGTTGATTTTTATCTGGGTAATCTCTTCGCAGCGCTGCAAACGGTAACGTAAGGTATTGACGTGAATGTGCAGCGCCTTCGCCGTTTGAGTAAGGTCACAGTTCTGCTCAAACCATGCCCGCAGGGTTTGTTGCAGGACGCCTTTGGGATCGCTCGCCACCAGATGCAGCCACAGACGCGACAGTTCCTGCACCTGCCAGCTCTCGGACACGCCGCCGAGCAGCGCAGGCAGCGCATGGTCGTGATAGAAAACGTACTGATTTTTGAGCTTCTGCCGTTTAACCAGCGCCTGGGTGGCGCGGGCTGACTGTAACGAGCGGTGCAGCCCGGTATCACCGGGGAAATAGCCGCCAATAATAATCCGGCTAAAGCCCGAGGAGGTCGCCCAGGACTTAAAGCTTTGCAGGGCGCTCATCTCCTGGCGGACGTCCCATTCGCCATTTTTCAGGACGATAGGTTTGATGATTATCAGCTCATTGAAATCGGTGAAGGTCACCAGATGGTCACGGGCGCGGGTATCGAAATAGTCAATCAGATTGCGCAGCGCTTCCCTGTCCGGCTGGCGCAGTTCGATAACCATCACCACCCGCGGCTGCGCCAGGTCGATCCCCAGATACGCCGCCATCGACTGCAGCGATTCCGGGGAGTTTTCAAACTGAATCAGCTTGTTGATCAACTCCTCTCGATAGCGCTTATCCCACTGTTTCTGTTCGATAAGCGCCATGTGCTCGATGATCAACTCAGAGGCCATTTTCACCAGTTCAGCGTAGGCCCTGACTTTGTCCGGCTCGCCGGTAATGCCCAGCACACCAATCAACTGCCCGTTGAAGGAAATCGGCAAATTAATGCCCGGCCGTACGCCCTTCAGCTGATTGGCGGTGGCTGAATCAATCTCGACCACCCGGTTCTCTTTCAGCGCCAGAATCGCCCCTTCATGGCGCTGCTGAATACGTGCAGGCTCCCCGGAGGCGATAATTACTCCATGCTCATCCATCACGTTAACCGAGTAGGGGATGATGCGCATCGCGCGCTGGACTATCTGCTGCGCGGTGTAATCCTTTAAATAATGGCTTCTCAACATCGTTGTTACTCAGCCCCTGTGAGCCCTGAAGCGTTTAGTCCGTATCCTCAACCGCCACGGTATCCGGCCAGGCGTGAACCACCGCTTTGATAAGCGTCGCTAGCGGAATGGCGAAGAATACACCCCAGAATCCCCACAGGCCGCCGAAAATAACCACCGACAGAATGATCACCAGCGGATGCAGGTTCACCGCTTCGGAGAACAGCACTGGCACCAGCAGGTTACCGTCGAGGCCCTGAATAATCAGATATACCGCGAACAGGCTCCAGAACTCGGTGCCGAGCCCGAACTGGAACAGCGCCACGCAGATAACCGGAATAGTGACCACGAACGCGCCGATGTAGGGGATTAATACCGACAGCCCTACCAGCACCGCCAACAGCAGCGAGTAATTGAGGCCAAAGAGGATGAAGCCAATCCAGGTGGCCACCCCGACCACGATCATCTCCAGCACTTTGCCGCGAATGTAGTTGGTGATTTGCTGGTTCATCTCCTTCCATACCTGCCCCGCCAGCCCGCGATTACGCGGGAGCACGCGGCGCACCGCGTTCAGCATCTGCTCTTTATCTTTGACGAGGAAGAACACCATCAGCGGCACCAGCACCAGATAGACCGCCAGCGTCAGCAGCCCGACTAGCGACGCCAGCGAATATTTCACCACCGAGTCGCCCATGCCGAGCATACGGGTGCGCAGATTTTCCGCCATCGCGTCAATAATCCCGGCATCCATCAGGGCCGGATAACGACGCGGCAGCGTAGCGGCGAAATCAGAGAGCTTGTTAAGCATCCCGGGCATGTCACGGATCAGATAGATGCCCTGTTGCCAGGCCACTGGCATCACCACAAACGCCATTAGCATCAGAATGCCGACAAAAAAGATCAGGACAATGGAGGTGGCCCAGCGCCGCGAGCAGCCAATGCGCTCCAGTCGGACGGTAGGCCATTCAAGCAGGTAGGCCAGAACAATCGCCACCAAAAGCGGGGCCAGCAGCCCACTGAAGAAAAACAGAATGCCGAAACCGGCAACTAAAATGACCAGCAGCGCTATCGCTTCCGGGTCGCTAAAACGACGACGATACCACTGCATTAACATTTGGAGCATAACCACACCGTTCCCTGAATTGCGGGCAAAAGGCCCGCGTGAATTGTATCGAAATGTCACAAAATTGCCTGTGCTTTTTAACCCCCATCGCACCGGATAGCAAAAGTCACGCCGGGGTATTTCCAGGCGTGCAACAGCCAGCTAAACTGCCAGTGCAGCCGACAGTGGAACGTTACGCCGTGTTGTCGGTCAAACTGGCACACCCTACTTACAGGACCGAGTTATGTTCAGGCAGTTAAAAAAAACGCTGGTTGCGACTCTCATCGCGTCGTTGACCCTGGGCCCGGCCTTACCCGCCTTCGCGGACCCCGCAGACTCGCTGCCGGATATGGGCACCACCGCAGGAAGCACCTTGTCTATCGGACAAGAGTTGCAGATGGGCGACTTTTATGTGCGTCAGCTGCGCGGCAGTGCGCCGCTTATTAACGATCCCCTGCTGGTGCAATACATCAACGGCCTCGGTATGCGCCTGGTGTCGCATGCTAACTCGGTGCGAACCCCGTTCCATTTCTTCTTAATTAACAACGACGAGCTTAACGCCTTCGCCTTCTTCGGCGGAAATGTGGTGCTGCACTCAGCGTTGTTCCGCTATGCCGATAGCGAAAGCCAGCTGGCGTCGGTCATGGCGCACGAAATTTCACACGTCACCCAGCGCCACCTTGCCCGTGCGATGGAAGATCAGAAACGTAATGCGCCCCTGACCTGGGTCGGCGCCTTAGGTTCTATTCTGCTGGCGATGGCCAGCCCGCAGGCCGGGATGGCGGCGCTGACCGGCACCCTGGCAGGCACCCAGCAGGGGCTTATCAGCTTCACCCGTCAGAACGAAGAAGAGGCTGACCGCATCGGCATTCAGGTGCTGCAACGTTCCGGGTTCGATCCGCAAGCGATGCCGCAGTTCATGGACAAACTGATGGACCAGTCACGCTATTCGTCCAGACCGCCAGAAATGCTGCTGACGCACCCCCTGCCGGAAAGCCGTCTGTCCGATGCCCGTAACCGCGCCAACCAGATGCGCCCGGTGGTGGTGCAGTCTTCGGAAGATTTCTACATGGCCAAAGCACGCACGCTGGGCATGTATAACAACGGTAAAAACCAGCTGGATACCGATCTGCTCAATACCTGGGCGAAAGGCAATATTCGCGAGCAGCGCGCCGCCCAGTACGGTCGCGCCTTGCAGGCGATGGAATCCAGCAACTATGCGGAAGCCACGAAACAATTGCAGCCATTGCTGGCCGCCGATCCACAGAACGCCTGGTATCTCGACCTCGCCACCGACATTTCGCTGGGGCAGAATAAAAACGATGAAGCGGTCAATCGCCTGAAAGCGGCGAAAGATTTGCGCGTCAGTCCGGTGTTGCAGCTGAACCTCGCCAACGCCCTGCTGCAGTCAGGCAGAGCGGCGGAAGCCGCTACCCTGCTCAATCGCTACACCTTTACCTACAAAGACGACGTAAACGGTTGGGATTTGCTGGCGCAGGCAGAAGGCAAGCTCGGCAATCGTGACCAGGAACTCGCCGCTCGTGCCGAAAACATGGCGCTGGTTGGCCGCCTCGATCAGGCGATATCCCTGCTGAGCAGCGCCAGTTCGCAGGTCAAACTCGGCAGCCTGCAACAGGCCCGGTATGATGCGCGTATCGATCAGTTCCGGCAGTTACAAGAGACGTTTAAACCATATACCAAGATGTAAGGACCCCCGATGAGTCATGCGGTTACGATTTACCACAACCCACGCTGCTCCAAGAGCCGCGAAACCTTAGCGCTGTTGAAAGAAAACGGCGTTGAGCCGGAAGTGGTGCTGTACCTCGACACCCCACCGACGGCGGAAACGCTGAAAAAACTGCTGAAAATGCTCGGCATGAACAGCGCCCGGGAGCTGATGCGCCAGAAAGAAGATCTGTATAAAGAACTGAATCTGGCCGACAGCGCGCTGAGCGAAGACGCGCTGATTGCCGCGATGGTTACTCATCCGAAGCTGATTGAACGCCCGATTGTGGTGAAAGACGGTCAGGCGCGAATTGGCCGTCCGCCGGAACAGGTGCTGGAAATTATCTAGACCGTAACGCCGCAGCGTAGGTTTGTAGAAAACCCTGCGGCGTACACTCCCCCAGTTTCTTCTGCGTTTTCCCGGTATTCCACAGTTCGCACAACCGTTGCACCAGCGCATCTGCATCCTTTGCAGCGGGGATGAGCGTCGGCAATGGCTCGCTGAAAGCGAGGGTCGTCATACCCGGCGGCGGCAGACGGGTGGTAGTCATGCCCGGTACGTCAATCTCCAGCCACTTCACACTTTCCGTCTCAAGACATTGAATCTCAACCGGACAGAGTGCCAGGGTGTCATTGAGCCAGTTTTTGACCAGCGCCAGCGAGATGCCGGAATAGACCCGCGCCTGACACCAGCCGCTAATCGGTTCCCGAGCCCACAGCAAATGGCGATCGCCGCCGTCATCCATCACCAGCGATAAACGCCGATAGTGCAGCTGTAAGGTCCCTGGCACCGCGCCTGCCTTCAGCGCTTTTTTCCCCTGCGCCGGGCTTTTGGGACGCTGATGTGCAGGGTGCAAATAGCGGTTCAGCGTGGCGCGCGACACCGCAATCCCTAGCCCGTCGTTTACCATAAACAACAGCTCATCCAGCGGCGCATGCAGAGTGTCGCGCAAGGCATTCACCAGCGCCACCTGCTCAGGTCTCATTGCTTTGTGTATCACATTCGGGGTAGTGCTCCGATCGCCCGCCTGCTCGCGATTGCGCCAGCGCCGGACGGTAGTAACCGAGATCCCCAGCTCTTTTGCCAGCTCACGGTCGCTTTTGTCGGACTGTTGCAGATAGCGGCGCACGCGTGGCGTGGTGGTGGCATTGGCGTGCAACTTAATTTCCATCGTCATCCCCTGTGAATTTTCACAAACTAATCATATGAGATTTATATGATTAACACGCTGGCATTGTGAGCGGTTTCACCTTTCATCTGCCACCTTTCATTGATAATCCGCATACATAACACACAACCAAACAGTCAGTCTCGTGCGGAGATCACAATGAACAATGTTCTGGGATTTTTAGAAGCCAAACTGATGCCGCTGGCGGCGAAAGCCGCGCAGCAACGCCATCTGTGCGCCATTCGTGGCGCCTATGTTTCATTCATGCCATTTATTATTGTCGGGTCGATTCTGCTGGTGATTTCATCGTTCCCGAATCAGGGCTATCAGCAATTTATGTCTCACACCTTTGGTGACAGCTGGAGCAGCATCGTCGAAATCCCGTTTAACGCGGTGTTCTCGACCATGTCGCTGTTCGTCAGCTTTCTGGTCGCTTATCGTCTGGCTGAGCACTATAAAGAAGACCGCGTCTCCTGCGGCATTCTGGCGCTGGTGAGCTTCCTTATCCTGACCCCGTTTATCAAAGTGGCGGAAAACGGCGGCATCACGGTTATCCCGGTGGAGTGGATTGGCAGCAAAGGCCTGTTCGTGGCGATGATTGGCTCACTGCTGTGGACCGAGCTGTTCTGCTGGCTGAAGCGCAAAAAACTGGTCATCAAGATGCCAGACGGCGTGCCGCCTGCGGTGCAGGAATCTTTCGCCGCGCTTATCCCGGCGTTGGTGGTGATGATCCTGGTGCTGGCTATTCGCATTGGCTTTGAAAATACCCATTACCACACCATTCACCAGTTCATTTATGAAGTCGTCGCCACGCCGGTGCGCCACTACGGCACCTCTTACTTCGGCGCGCTGATGACGGTGTTCAGCATCACTATCCTGTGGTCGGTGGGAATTAACTCCGGCTCCATGATCAACGGCATTATTCGTCCGCTGTGGATGGAAAACCAAACCGACAATATCGCCGCCATTCAGTCAGGTGTCACCCCGCCGCACATTATCACCGAACAGTTTTTCGACATGATCTGGATGGGCGGCGCGGGGGCTACGCTGTCGCTGGTGATTGCGATGCTGATTTTCGCCCGCAGTAAAAACATGCGTGAAGTGGCCCGCCTCGGGGCCGGGGCATCGATTTTCAATATTAATGAACCGGTGCTGTTCGGCCTGCCGGTAATCATGAATCCAATCATGCTGATCCCGTTCAACCTCGTGCCGCTGGTGCTGGTGACGATTCAGTATGTGGCAATGAAAATCGGCGCGGTGGCGGTGACCACCGGGGTATTTATCCCGTGGACGCTGCCGCCGGTGCTGAGCGGATTTATCGTCACCGGACACCTCTCGGGCAGCGTGATGCAAATCCTTAATCTGCTGATCGGCGCGATGCTGTATCTGCCGTTCATGCGCATTCTTGACAAGCAGTATCGCGCGGCGGAAGTCGTTAGCGAAAATGAAACCAGCCCGTTAGCAAAACAGGAGTCGTAACGATGTGGGGAATTATTGCAACCTGGCGTATGGCGCTGGAAGGGGTGACCGAATCCGCGTCGGCGCTGGCCGCAGGGAGAGCAGCATCCGCCGCCGTGGTGGATGCCGTTGCCGCCGTTGAAGACTTTCCGCTGTATAAATCCGTCGGCTACGGCGGTCTGCCCACTGAAAACGGTGAAGTGGAACTGGACGCCGCGTTTATGGACGGCGATAGCCTGGCGTTCGGCGCGGTGGGCAATCTCATCGACATCGCCAATCCGGTGCGGGTGGCGCAGGCGTTGAGCCGCCAGCGTTACAACGCGCTGCTGGTCGGCCAGGGTGCGCGCGAATGGGCGCTTGAGCAGGGATTCGCTGAGAAAACCATGCTCACCGACCGGGCGATGCAGCACTACCGTAAGCGCTGTCGTGAAACGCTCGATAAAGGCCTCAGCCCGTATGACGGGCACGATACCGTCGGCATTATCGGCCTCGATCAACAGGGTTCGATGAGCGTCGCCACCTCCACCAGCGGCCTGTTTATGAAAAAACGTGGCCGCATCGGGGATTCGCCGATCATGGGCTCCGGCTTTTACTGCGACAGCGAAACCGGGGCGGCCACCGCCACCGGCGTCGGAGAAGACCTGATGAAAGGCTGTACCAGCTATGAAATCGTCCGTCGCATGGCGGGGGGGATGTCACCGCAGGCTGCGGCGGATTCGGTGGTGTTCGAACTGGAAGATAAACTGATGTCGCGTTTTGGTCGTGCTGGTGACCTGTCGGTGGTGTGCATGAACCGTCACGGAGAGTTCGGCGCGGCGACCAACATCAAAACCTTCTCGTTCGTGGTGGCGACCGCTACCCAGCCGCTGACCGTGTATCGCGCCGAGCGTCGGCAGGAACAGACCCACTACCAGCCGGTGGACGACGAATGGATGCAGGCCTACGCCGCACGCATTCGCGCCCCGATTGAGGAGTAAGTTATGCAATACCGTTTAATCACCCAGCCATGTGCCGTGCCGCACGGTAGCCATCTGATCACCTCCCCCGACAGTCCGCTGCTGGCCACCCTGGATATGGCGCAGCTGCCCGACATGGTCGCCCAGGCCAAAAACGGCGAACTGGCGGATAGCCGCTTTGGCTGCGCGCCGTTCGCCCGCATCACTCTGGTGCCCGCTTCAGCCTGGCAGGATACCTTGACCGACAGCCTGGTGGCGCATTTGCGCCCGCTGTTTAAAAGCCCGATCAGCGAAAACATGGTGCTGGATGGCACCCCGCTGACCGAGAGCCGGGTGCGCGATACCGTGCTGCGCGTGTGCTTCAATCTCGCTCATAGCCTGGACGATTTAGGACTGAAAACCAGCGGAAACTCGCGCCTGCGGATCAACACCCTGAGCGTATTCTGCCAGCCCTCACAAGAGGACGCTTTGCAGGCTGCGCTGCGTCAGCAATATGCGGTGGCGAACGGAATGCTGGCCGCGCGTCGGCTGGCGGATATGCCGTCTGAGACCTGCACCCCACAGTTTGTGGTCGAGCAGGCACAGCAGCTGTGCGCTCAGTTCCCGGCGCTGCGCTGCGAGGTGCTGGATGAAAAAGCGATTGTTGAGCAAGGTCTGGGCCTGCTGCACGCGGTCGGCAAAGGTTCATCGCGCCCTCCCCGCCTGTTAGCCATCCATTATGACGGAGCAAAAGACGGCCCGGTACGCAGCTACGTCGGCAAAGGCGTGACTTTTGACACAGGCGGTCTGTGGCTGAAAGAAGGCGCGGGCATGTACACCATGAAATACGACATGTGCGGGGCGGCAAACGTGCTGGGATTGATGCTGAGCATCGCCGAACTGGCGCTGCCGGTGCGGGTGATGGGCGTTTTAGCATTGGCCGAAAACGCCATCGGCCCGGACGCCATGCAGCCCGGCAGCGTAGCGCGCGCCTGCAACGGTATGACGGTGGAAATCAATAACACCGACGCCGAGGGCCGCCTGGTGCTGGCCGATGCAATCGCCTGGGCCAGCCAGCGTCACGCACAGACGCACTCTATTATCGACATGGCGACTCTCACCGGGGCGGTGGTAAAAGCGCTGGGTTATGAGTTGAGCGGGTTGATGACTCAGGATGAGATGTTACGCGAACGTCTGACCAGCGCAGGATTAAAAACCGGGGATGACGTCTGGTCGTTGCCGCTGGACGGACGCCTGAAAAAGCAGACCGAAAGCGCGATTGCCGACCTGTGTAATACCCCGACCAACAACGCGGCGATCAGCGCCTCGGCGGCGTGGCTGCTGCATCACTTCTGCCCGGCGAATATCCCGTGGGCACATCTCGACGTCAGCGGCACCGCCCTGTGGCGCGAAGGCGGCAGAAGCGTGGCCTCCGGGCGACCGATTCCGCTGCTGATGCAGCATTTACTAGACGATCTGCAATAACGGCAGCGCCCGGCGGCGCAAGCTTGCCGGACCTACGAACGATTGTAGGCCTGTGCAAGCGCAGCGCCGCCGGGCGAAATCACAGCTTGAGAATTTCTTTCACAAACGGAATGGTCAGCTTGCGCTGGGCGGTGATCGACGCCCGATCGAGCTGATCGAGCGTCATAAATAGAGTACGGGTCTCGCGGTCGAGGCGCTTCATCAGGAAGCGACAGACATCTTCCGGCATCTCGAAGCCGCGCATTTTAGCCCGTAGCTGCAACGCCTGAAGTTTGTCCTCATCGGACAACGGTTGCAGCTTGTAGATCTGACCCCAATCAAGACGCGAGGCTAAATCGGGCAGGCCTAAATTCAGCTGGCGTGGGGGGCGATCGCCGGTGATCAACAGCCGGGTTTTACCGGATTCGAGCACGCGGTTATAGAGATTGAAGATAGCCATTTCCCAGGGTTCATCCCCGGCCACGCATTCGATATTATCGATGCACACCAGCGCCAGATTTTCCATGCCATCCAGCACTTCCGGCACGAACCAGGTACGTTTATCCAGCGGCACATAGCCTACGGCATCCCCGCGCTGCGAGAGTTCGGCACAAGCGGCATGCAGCAAATGACTGCGGCCCGCGCCTTCGCGCGACCAGACGTAAATGTATCCGCTATGATCCTGACGCAGCATGGTTTGCACCGCGGCAAGTAAAGAAGGGTTATCGCCCGCCCAGAAACTCGCAAAGGTTTCGTCGTCGGGAAGATAGAGTGGCAAAGAGAGCTGAGCCGGAGCGTTCAGAATGACCTCAACATGGAACTGCTAAAAACGCGGTGAGTGTACCACAAAAGGATTGCCAGAGAGAACCGGGCGGATCGTCCGCCCGGCTGCACGATCTTTACGCAGACTTATCGCTGTCCGCCGGATCAAGCACCACTTCTTCCGGGCGTAACACGCTGATCAGTTTGAAAATAAGGCTCAGTGCAACGCCTACGATGGTCGCCAGCGCCATCCCTTTCAGCTCTGCGGCACCGATGTGGACCGTCGCACCGCTGACGCCGATGATCAGGATAACGGCGGTCAGGATCAGGTTTTGCGTTTTGTTGTAATCCACTTTCGATTCAATCAGCACGCGAATACCGGATGCGCCGATCACGCCGTACAACAGCAGGGAAACGCCGCCGATCACTGGCACCGGGATAATCTGAATAGCCGCCGCCAGCTTGCCGACACAGGAGAGCAGAATGGCGATGATCGCCGCCCCGCCGATGACCCAGGTGCTGTACACGCGAGTGATCGCCATTACGCCAATGTTTTCACCGTAGGTGGTGTTCGGCGTCGATCCGAAGAAGCCGGAAATGACGGTGGACAGGCCGTTGGCAAACATTGAACGATGCAGGCCCGGGTCGCGGATCAAATCTTTTTTGACGATATTCGCCGTCACCACCAGGTGGCCTACGTGCTCGGCAATCACCACCAGCGCGGCAGGCAAAATGGTGAAGATAGCGAACCATTCAAAGCGCGGGGTGTAGAAGGTTGGCAGCGCAAACCACGGCGCATTGGCAATCGGTGCGGTATCAACGATACCCATCGCAAACGACAGCGCGTAGCCGGTCAGCACGCCAATCAGAATCGGGATAATCGCCAGGAAACCCCGGAACAATACCGAGCTGAATACCGTAACCCCTAACGTCACCAGCGCAATCATAATGCTGGTGGTATTCGGTGCCGTCCCCGCCGCAGGCAACAGGCCCGCCATGTTCGCCGCCACGCCCGCAAGCTCAAGACCGATAACCGCCACAATCGCGCCCATCGCCGCTGGTGGGAACATCACATCCAGCCAGCCGGTCCCGGCTTTTTTCACGATGAACGACACGATGCAGAACAGCACGCCACACATGATGAAACCGCCAAGCGCCACTTCATAGCCCAGCGGCAACAGCAGCAGCACAGGGGAAATAAACGCAAAGCTTGAGCCTAAGTAGGCCGGAATTTTACCCTTACAGATGAACAGGTACAGCAGCGTACCGATCCCGTTGAACAGGAGAACCGTTGCCGGATTGATGTGGAACAGGAAAGGCACCAGCACGGTTGCGCCAAACATGGCGAACAGATGCTGCAAACTAAGCGGGATGGTCACCAATAGTGGCGGTCGTTCACTTACCCCGATAGCGCGGCGCGTCATAGTTTTATCCTCTGTCTGAGTGTTGTTGTGGGTCTTGGTGTGTTTTAGTCAAAAAAAAGCCGACTCTCAAAGTCGGCTATTTTTAATGAATCACTTATTTGGTACCAAAAATCTTGTCACCGGCATCCCCGAGACCCGGAATAATGTATCCGTGCTCGTTGAGGCCCTGGTCAATGGACGCGGTGTACAGTTCAACGTCCGGGTGCGCTTTCTCCAGCGCGGCGATACCTTCCGGCGCCGCCACCAGAACCAGCACCTTGATGCTGTTACAACCGGCATTTTTCAGCAGGTCGATAGTGGCAATCATTGAACCACCGGTCGCCAGCATCGGGTCAACCACCAGCGCCATACGCTCGTCGATGTTAGAAACCAGTTTCTGGAAATACGGAACCGGCTCGAGGGTTTCTTCATTACGGTAGATACCAACGACGCTGATACGCGCGCTTGGCACGTGCTCCAGCACGCCTTCCATCATGCCGAGACCGGCACGCAGGATTGGCACCACGGTAATCTTCTTGCCTTTGATCTGCTCAACCTGCACCGGGCCATTCCAGCCTTCGATGGTGACGGTTTCAGTTTCCAGGTCAGACGTGGCTTCATAAGTCAGTAAGCTGCCAACTTCTGAGGCGAGTTCACGGAAGCGTTTGGTGCTGATGTCATGCTCACGCATCAGGCCCAGCTTGTGTTTGACGAGTGGGTGTTTCACTTCCACAATCTTCATTCTCTTTCTCCTCTGAGGGGCAGCCACAAAAAAAATCGCCGGATTATACCGCTTTTTAGCGAACGCGCCATACCTGTTCTCATTGACGGCGATCAAGCAAAGTGATTAACACCTTGTTACTCATTCTAAACTAAGGATAAAAATAAACCCCGCCGAAGCGAGGTTTTTAGTTTTTGACGCGATTTATAACGATTCGCCGTTGCTGCTGATAACCTTTTGATACCACGCAAAAGATTTTTTGCGGCTGCGTTCCAGGGTGCCATTGCCTTCATTATCTTTATCGACATAGATAAAGCCGTAGCGTTTTTTCATTTCGCCAGTCCCGGCAGAGACCAGATCGATACAGCCCCACGGGGTGTAGCCCATCAGATCCACGCCGTCTTCCACCACCGCTTTTTTCATTTCAGCAATGTGCGCCGAAAGATAGTCGATGCGGTACTGATCGTTGACGCTGCCGTCGCTTTCACGCACATCGATGGCGCCAAAACCGTTTTCGACGATGAACAGCGGCAGCTGATAGTGATCCCAGAACCAGTTCAGCGAGTAGCGCAGACCCACCGGGTCAATCTGCCATCCCCAGTCGGATTTCTTGACGTATGGGTTGGAGACCAGGCTGGTGGTTTCGTCGTAGTCGAGCTGCGGGTTATCCGCCGTCGCTTTGGTGGCGAACGACATGTAATAGCTGAAACCGATGTAATCGACGCAGCCCTGGGTCAGGGCGGCCTTGTCTTCGGCGGTGATATCCAGCGCGAAACCGCGACGGGCGAAGTAATTCAGCAGATGCTGCGGATATTTGCCACGCACGTGGACGTCGGTAAACCAGTAGCGGCGGTGCATGGCGTTCATCGCCATCATCATGTCGTCCGGCGCGCAGGTCAGCGGGTAAATCGGGCACATGGCAATCATGCAGCCGATTTGCAGCGACGGGTTAATTTCGCGGGCAGCTTTCACCGCCAGGGCGCTGGCCACCAGCTCGTAGTGCGCCGCCTGATACATAATCGGCTCGCGATCTTCACCCTCTTCATATTTGATGCCGGAGTTGGTGAACGGCGCAAAATCTTCGTGGAAATTTGCCTGGTTGTTGATTTCGTTGAAGGTCATCCAGTACTTCACTTTGTGCTGATAGCGGCTGAATGCCACTGTCGCGAAGCGCACGAAGAAGTCGATGACTTTACGGTTCCGCCAACCGCCGTACTCTTTCACCAGGTGATACGGCATTTCAAAATGCGACAGGGTGATAACCGGTTCGATGCCGTATTTCAGGCATTCATCGAACAGATCGTCGTAGAATTTCAGCCCGGCTTCGTTCGGCTCCTGCTCGTCACCTTTCGGGAACAGGCGCGTCCACGCAATCGAGGTGCGGAAGCATTTAAAGCCCATTTCGGCAAACAGTTTGATGTCGTCTTTATAGCGGTGGTAAAAATCAATCGCCTCGTGGTTCGGGTAGTTCTTCCCTGGCAGCACGCCGTCGGTGATTTCACGCGCCACGCCGTGGGCTCCGGCGGTCATCACATCGGCAACGCTTGGGCCTTTTCCGCCCTCTTTCCAGCCGCCTTCCAGTTGATGCGCCGCTACGGCACCGCCCCACAGAAAATCGCTTTTAAATCCGGACATAACAACTCCCTCTTTAACGTTCAGACTGCTGATTAAAATGGTAAACCGCGCCGAGTAAACCGGCGTCGTTGCCGTGGCTGACGGTATCGACGTAATCGTCAATGCCGAACCAGGCCAGATGCTGTTTAAGCTGTGTCAAAAAGCCCGGGCGTTCGGTGATGCCGCCGCCGAGCAGTATGGTTTGTGGGTCGAACAGATTGACCAGGTTGTACAGGCCGCTGGCAATGCCGTTGAAGAAATCATTTACCAGCCGCTGGCAGGTAACGTCCCCCGCATCGCTGGCGTCGAATATCTCTTCGCCGCTGACCTCATCAAGTGATTTGCCGATGTGCATAGCGTAACGGCTACGGAGGACGCGCAGGGTGCAGGTGGCGTTCATGGTGTAGTGCGTAGGATGGCGGCTGCCGGGGCGGTCGGTAAACATGTAGCCAAATTCGCCGCCGCGAAAACGGGCTCCACGCACCAGCTGGTTATTGCAGAAAATCGCGCCGCCGATGCCAGTGCCAATAGTCAGCACCAGAAAGTCGCTCATCTGCGCCGCTTTCCCCTGCCAGCGTTCCGCCAGCAGCACGCAGTTGGCGTCGTTTTCAATCGCCACCGGTAAGCGGGTGCGCTCTTCAAGCCACTGTTTAATGGCAAAATGGTCGAATTTGCGAATAGCCCCGCCCATTTCGATGAAACCAGTATGCGGGTTGACATACCCCGGGGCGCTGATGGCAATGCCTTCACATTCGGGATGCGCTTCAAGCCAGCTGAGGATCCCTTGCAAAATGGCGTCACCATCACTGTTTTTTATCGGCGTTTTTCCTTTCGCAACGAACTCCCCTTCACGAGTGAGTACGCCCATTTTCAGCGCCGTTCCACCAATATCAAATGCGGCAATGTGCATCTGTGCTGTTCCTCCTGGACGCCATTTCAGAAACCGGTTTCAGTCCGATATTGTGGGCTGTGCCAGCATCCTGCAAGCATTAAACTGTACCCGGTTTCATTTTCGTGAAGCGGTTCAAATTTGGTCAGCGCAACGGCTGAAACGGGTAAATTAACGTCGATGTAAGATATCCGTCACCCAGGCTCGCAAACGTTTGCTTAGGCTGGTAGAATGGCGCCGATTTTATTTGCTAACGCCCTTCGTGGAGACTTGCAGTGACCGACAAAACCTCTCTCAGCTATAAAGATGCCGGTGTTGATATTGACGCGGGTAATGCTCTGGTTGACCGAATCAAAGGTGTGGTGAAGAAAACCCGCCGCCCTGAAGTAATGGGTGGCCTGGGTGGATTCGGCGCACTGTGCGCACTGCCGCAAAAATATCGTGAGCCAGTGCTGGTTTCCGGTACGGATGGCGTCGGCACCAAGCTGCGCCTGGCAATGGATCTCAAGCGTCATGACACCATCGGCATCGACCTGGTGGCCATGTGCGTTAATGACCTGGTGGTTCAGGGCGCAGAACCGCTGTTCTTCCTCGATTACTACGCCACCGGCAAACTGGATGTGGATACCGCAGCCAGCGTGATCAGCGGCATCGCCGAAGGCTGCCTGCAGTCAGGCTGTGCGCTGGTCGGCGGCGAAACGGCAGAAATGCCGGGCATGTATCATGGCGAAGATTACGACGTGGCCGGCTTCTGCGTTGGCGTGGTCGAGAAGTCTGAAATCATCGACGGCAGCAAAGTGGCCGATGGCGACGTTCTGGTGGCGCTGGCCTCCAGTGGCCCGCACTCAAATGGCTACTCGCTGGTGCGTAAAATCATTGAAGTCAGCGGCTGCTGCCCGGAAACCACCGAGGTCGACGGCAAACCGCTGGCCGATCATCTGCTGGCCCCGACCCGCATCTACGTCAAAAACGTGCTGGAGCTTATCGCTAACGTCGACGTCCATGCCATCGCCCACCTGACCGGCGGCGGCTTCTGGGAAAACATTCCGCGCGTGCTGCCGGATAATACCCAGGCCGTTATCGACGAATCCTCCTGGCAGTGGCCGTCCGTGTTCAACTGGCTGCAAACGGCAGGTAACGTCAGCCAACATGAAATGTATCGCACCTTTAACTGCGGCGTGGGCATGGTGATTGCGCTGCCAGCCGCTGAAGCGGATAAAGCCGTAGCGCTGATGAATGAGAAAGGCGAGCACGCCTGGAAAATCGGCTATATCAAAGCCTCCGATTCTGAGCAGCGTGTGGTCATCGCGTAATGAAAAACATCGTGGTGCTGATTTCTGGCAGCGGAAGCAATTTGCAGGCAATTATCGACGCCTGCAAACAGAAAAAAATCAACGGCACCCTGCGGGCAGTGTTCAGCAATAAGGCCGACGCGTTCGGCCTTGAGCGCGCCCGTGAAGCAGAAATCCCGGCTCATGCGCTCAGCGCCAGTCAGTTTTCCAGCCGTGAAGCGTTTGACCGCGAGCTGATGCAGGAAATTGACGCCTACGCCCCTGACCTGGTGGTGCTGGCAGGCTATATGCGCATTCTGAGCCCGGAATTCGTGGCGCACTATCAGGGTCGTCTGCTGAACATCCACCCTTCCCTTCTGCCGAAATATCCGGGCCTGAATACCCATCGTCAGGTGCTGGACAACGGCGACGAAGAGCACGGCACCTCCGTGCATTTCGTCACCGATGAACTCGACGGCGGCCCGGTGATTTTACAGGCCAAAGTGCCGGTGTTTGCCGGGGATGTGGAAGAAGACATCACCGCCCGTGTGCAGCATCAGGAACACGCCATTTACCCGATGGTAGTGAGCTGGTTTGTCGAAGGTCGCCTTGAAATGAAAGGCAACAGCGCATGGCTGGACGGCGTTCAGCTCCCTGCGCAAGGCTACGCTGCCGAAGAGTAATCTTAAGCCGCCTGCCCGTCGTGGCAGGTGCTTCCTCCCACCTCCCATATGCTTCCATACCGCTGAATAATAAAAATTCTCTATCGCAGGTTCACGACAAACAGATTATTGTCATACTTCACTGACACAGTTGGACATCGGCGGTTAAAGCTCGCCATAATGTGAATGCTGTCCGCGTCAACCAACCGGAGTGTGAGTAGTAATGGGTCAGGATAAGCTGTATATCGAAAAAGAACTCAGCTGGTTATCGTTTAACGAGCGTGTTCTCCAGGAAGCGGCGGATAAAAGTAACCCGTTGATAGAGCGTATGCGGTTTTTGGGGATCTACTCCAATAACCTGGATGAGTTCTATAAGGTCCGTTTTGCCGAACTGAAGCGCCGCATTATTATTAGTGAAGAACAAGGCCTAACCGCCCATTCCCGCCATCTACTGGGAAAAATTCAGGCGCGCGTGCTAAAAGCCGATCAGGAGTTTGACGGCCTCTATAACGAGCTGCTGCTCGAAATGGCCCGCAACCAGATTTTCCTGATTAACGAACGCCAGCTATCGGTCAACCAGCAAAGCTGGTTACGTCACTACTTCAAACATTATCTGCGCCAGCACATCACGCCTATCCTGATTAACCGGGAGACGGACCTGGTGCAGTTCCTGAAAGACGATTACACCTATCTGGCGGTGGAAATCATCCGTGGCGAAGAAATTAGCTATGCGCTGCTGGAGATCCCGTCCGATAAAGTGCCGCGTTTCGTGAATTTACCGCCGGAAACGCCGCGCCGCCGCAAGCCGATGATCCTGCTCGACAATATTCTGCGCTATTGTCTCGATGACATTTTCAAAGGCTTCTTTGATTACGACGCGCTGAATGCCTATTCCATGAAAATGACCCGTGACGCCGAATATGACCTGGTGCACGAGATGGAATCGAGCCTGATGGAGCTGATGTCCTCCAGCCTCAAACAGCGTCTGACCGCCGAGCCGGTACGTTTCGTGTATCAGCGCGATATGCCCGATGCGATGGTCGAGATGCTGCGTAAAAAATTCGCCATCACCCGCTACGATTCGATCGTCCCCGGTGGGCGCTACCATAATTTTAAAGACTTCATCGGTTTCCCAAACGTAGGCAAAGCCAATTTGGTGAATAAACCGCTGCCGCGTCTGCGCCACATCTGGTTTGATAAATTCCGAAATGGCTTTGATGCCATTCGCGAACGCGACGTGCTGCTGTACTATCCGTATCACACCTTTGAGCACGTACTGGAACTGCTGCGTCAGGCGTCATTTGATCCGAGCGTACTGGCAATCAAAATCAATATTTACCGCGTGGCGAAAGACTCACGCATTATTGATTCGATGATCCACGCCGCGCACAACGGCAAAAAAGTCACCGTGGTGGTTGAACTGCAGGCGCGCTTCGACGAAGAAGCCAACATCCATTGGGCGAAGCGCCTGACGGAAGCGGGAGTCCACGTTATTTTCTCGGCCCCAGGCCTGAAAATTCACGCCAAGCTGTTCCTTATCTCGCGTAAGGAAGGCGAAGACGTGGTGCGTTATGCGCATATCGGCACCGGTAACTTCAATGAAAAAACCGCCCGACTGTATACCGACTATTCGCTGCTGACCGCCGATGCGCGCATCACCAACGAAGTGCGCCGGGTGTTTAACTTCATCGAGAACCCTTACCGTCCGGTGAATTTCGAATATCTGATGGTCTCACCGCAGAACTCGCGTCGGCTGCTGTATGAGATGATCGACCGCGAGATTGCTCACGCGCAAAACGGTCGGCCGTCCGGTATTACTCTGAAGCTGAATAACCTGGTCGACAAAGGCCTGGTGGATCGTCTGTATGCGGCATCCGGTTCCGGCGTGCCGGTGAATCTGCTGGTGCGCGGCATGTGCTCGCTGATCCCGCAGTTAGAAGGCATCAGCGAAAATATTAACGTCATTAGTATTGTTGACCGCTATCTTGAACATGACCGGCTCTATATTTTTGAAGATGGTGGCGCGAAACAGGTGTGGCTCTCTTCCGCTGACTGGATGACGCGCAACATCGATTACCGTATTGAAGTTGCGACGCCAATCCTCGACTCGCGCCTGAAACAGCAGGTGCTGACCATTGTGGATCTGCTGTTTAGCGATACCGTGAAAGCTCGTTTTATCGACAAAGAACTGAGTAATCGCTACGTGCCCCGCGGCAATCGCCGCAAAGTCCGGTCACAGCTGGCGATTTACGATTACATCAAATCACTTGAGCAGCCCGATTAATCTATGCCCATCAAAACCAAAACGAAACGACCGCAGGAGATTGCTGCGGTCGACCTGGGATCGAACAGTTTTCATATGGTGATTGCGCGCGTCGTCGATGGCGCGCTGCAAATTATTGGTCGCCTGAAACAGCGCGTCCATCTTGCCGACGGCCTGAATGAAAACAATATGCTCAGTGAAGAGGCGATGGAACGCGGCCTGAACTGTCTCTCACTGTTTGCCGAGCGCCTACAGGGGTTCTCCCCGACCAGCGTTTGCATCGTGGGAACGCACACTCTGCGCCAGGCGCTAAACGCTCCGGAATTTCTTAAGCGGGCGGAGAAAGTTATCCCCTACCCGATTGAAATTATTTCGGGGAACGAAGAAGCGCGCCTGATATTTATGGGCGTGGAGCACACCCAGCCAGAAAAAGGCCGCAAGCTGGTTATCGACATCGGCGGCGGCTCGACGGAGCTGGTTATCGGCGAAGACTTTACGCCGCAGCTGGTGGAAAGCCGTCGAATGGGCTGCGTAAGCTTTGCGCAGGTCTTCTTCCCGGGCGGGGTTATCAGCAAAGAGAACTTCAAGCGCGCTCGTCTGGCGGCGGTGCAGAAACTGGAAACCCTTTCGTGGCAGTACCGCATTCAGGGCTGGAACGTGGCGATGGGCGCATCCGGCACCATCAAAGCGGTGCATGAAGTGCTGGTCGAAATGGGCGAAAAAGACGGCATTATTACGCCGGAGCGTCTTGAGAAGCTGGTTGAGGAAGTGCTCAAGTTTAAGAGCTTTAGCGCCCTCAGCCTGCCGGGGCTGTCGGAAGAGCGTCAGGCGGTGTTCATGCCGGGCCTGGCCATTCTGTGCGGGGTGTTCGATTCGCTGGCGATTAAAGAGCTGCGTCTTTCCGACGGGGCGCTGCGTGAAGGCGTGCTGTACGAAATGGAAGGCCGCTTCCGCCATGATGATATTCGCAGCCGTACCGCCGAAAGTCTGGCCAGCCAGTACAATATCGATCGTGAACAGGCGCGTCGGGTGCTGGATACCACCAATCTGATGTACGAGCAGTGGGTGCAGCAGAATCCGAAACAGGCACATCCACAGCTGGCGGCGCTGCTGAAATGGTCGGCAATGCTGCACGAGGTGGGGCTGAACATTAACCACAGCGGGATGCATCGCCATTCGGCGTACATTCTGCAAAATAGCGATTTACCGGGCTTCAATCAGGAACAGCAGACGCTGATCGCGACGCTGGTACGGTATCACCGTAAAGGGGTCAAGCTGGACGACCTGCCGCGCTTTACCCTGTTTAAGAAGAAGCAGTTCCTGCCGATGATCCAGCTGCTGCGCCTCGGCGTACTACTGAACAACCAGCGCCAGGCGACGACCACCCCGCCGACGCTGCGACTGGTCACCGATGAAAATCACTGGACGCTGTATTTCCCACACGACTGGTTTAGTCAGAACGCGCTGGTGCTGCTCGACCTGGAAAAAGAGCAGCAGTACTGGCAAGCGGTGACCGGCTGGATGCTGAAAATCACCGAAGAAGAAGCCTCACCAGAGATTGCGGCCTGACAATATCGGTTTACTACTCCCGGCAGCCAGGTTCTCTAAGGGTTCTGGCTTGCCGATGTAATAGCCCTGTAAATAGTCAATGCCCAGCTCCAACGCCGCCTCACTGAGCGCCTGCGATTCAACGTACTCCGCCACCACCTGCATATTCTTCATCCGCGCCAGATGACAAATAGATGAGACAATCTGGTAATCGAGGCTGCTCGATAACAGGTTCTTGATGAAACTGCCGTCGATTTTCAGGATGTCAGCGCTGACCTTTTTCAGCCGCGAGTAGCTGGCATATCCCGTGCCAAAATCATCAATCGCAATCCGACAGCCGAGCGCCTGGAGCTGGTTCATGTTTAGCAGCGCCTGATCCGGGTGACTCAGCGACTGACTTTCCGTAATCTCAAAGATAAGCTGCCAGCCCTGAATATTGTGACGTTTCAAAAGATCGGCGACCGCTTTCGGGAACTGCGAGCCACAGGCCGATGACGGAGAAATGTTCACCGACAATCTCAGGCCGGGCAGCGTTTCGCGGTGGCTGTCCATAAACTGCAGCGTATTTTCCAGCACCCAAAGATCTATCCGGGATGACATGCCAAACTCATGCGCCACCGGGAGAAATTCTTCCGGGAGGATCAGTTGGCCGTCTTCACCTTTGAGGCGCAGCAGCACTTCGTGATAGCTGTCACCGCGAATGCCGACAATCGGCTGGGCCATCAGGCTAAAATGCCCGTGTTCCAGCGCCAGCTGCAGGCGGTTCATCATGGTGACTTTATCTTTCAGACGCTGCTGTAGATGCACCGCGTTGCGATGCTGCAAATTCTCCGGAGAACCGGTCACCAGCGACGCGTTGGCGATTGTGCTCAGTTCACCCAACAGCATCGGCAGCTGCATCACCGGAGAGCGCACATGGCAATAGCTGACGCCCACGTTCGGCTGCAACGGCATCCCATCCCAGATGAAGCGGAATTTTTTTATCCGCTCATCAATCGCCGCAATGCGCGCAGCGTGGTCTTCGGTATTCAGCCGAATCACCATATCGTGGCCGGACAGATGATAAATGCACTCTCCCTCATGCAGCTCTGGCTCAAGCCATTTACCCAGATTCTGTTTGTATTGAATGCGCACCATCATGCCGTAATGCCGCCCGAGCACTTCCAGTTCGGGGATACGCAGGAAACAGATAACCGACCACGGCGTGGTCGCCAGCTTGCGAGTGAGCGCCCACAGATTAGGCAACTGAACGACCGGATCGATAAACGCCATCCGCTTGACCCTGGCATGAATAAATCGCTGCCGGGTCGCAAGCATCGCCATGTAAATCACAATAAAAGAGAACACCAGATAGCTGGATGAGGTGATCGCCAGTTGGTTGCTGTAACTCGCATACACCGGTACGTAACGATAGAAAAAGTGAATGCTAACTATCAGCAATAGCGTCCAGATGATCGCCATCAGCCGATAGCCGAAACGCATCGACCCCCACAGCATCACCGGCAGCAGCAGCGAAAGCGTGTAGTTGGTGGTGAAGATCGACGCCGAATTGGCCATCGGAATAAACAGTAACCCCATGAGAACCAGCACCGCCAGCGACCAGATAACCATTTCGGAGGTCGTGACCTTGGAATCGATTTGTAGGCGTAACTGCGAGATGAAGGACTTCAGGTAGCGGGGATGACGGAGTATACGGATCACCAGATAACACAGCGGTACGCCGGTAAAACAGCCCACCAGCAGTGATTGATAATTGATTAAACTGTGCAGCGTTAGCGGTCCGGCGCCTGCCAGCGACAGTCGCGCAGGAAGGATCTCAAAAAAGACGCAGGCCAGCAGTAAAAACTGAAACACCGTGGCGGGGAAAAACACCTGCCAGAATATCCGCTGCGGCATTAAGCGGGCGCAACCATAGGACAGGGCGTGCCGTCGCGGGGCAAAGACCCGATAACCGCCCCAGCTTAGGATCAACGGAATTAAAAAGTGAAAGGTGATGCAGAGGCTTTCCGGCACGTTCATACCGGGACAAATCACCAGCCAGATGCCAGCCACGATCCCCGGCAATGCCTTCAAGCCAAAAAAGAGCATCAGCGACAGCAGGAGCGCGAGGGGCAGATAGTAGAGCGAAACCACGCCGCCATCGATCAGCGCAAAAGTATTCGCCATTCGGGCAACGGGCAGCAGCAGTAAAGGCAGGATTAACGGAAGTCCCCACCACTTATCGCGATTGTCTTTGTAGAATTTAGTAAGGTGCATAGATGCTCATAAGAGGACCCAATTCCTGATGGGCAGATTCAGACAGGCATCCAACCTGATTTCGACACCCGCAAAAATCACAGTGCGGAGTGGGGCAAGAGATTATAGTGAGTATCCGCTCAGGCAATTTGACATAAATCAACGAAGGGCCGCTGAGCCCCCTTGTACTCACATATCCTTATCCACGACCCATTGCATCCGCACTTTCGCTTTTTTTGTGCAATTTTCACGCAGTTGTTAATTGACCCTGCTGCCCCGCTGTGCCTTAATAGGCCCATCGCCCGAAACGGGTATTTTTACAGGAACCCTCAGTGAGCCAGGCAACCCCAATGCGCAAACGACATCAATTCAATAGTCGCATGACCCGGATCATCATCCTTATTAGCTTCCTCTTTTTCTTTGGCCGCTTCGTCTACTCCTCTATCGGCGCCTGGCAGCATCATCAGGACAAGAAAGCCGCACAGCAATCGAGCCAGGTCGTCACAGAACCCCAGGTCCGTACCGAGTAAAAAATCCGATAAATCTGCGTCCACAGCACCGTTTCCCCGCGTTTCCGTCCCTGCATTTGCATCCTACGGCAAAACCAAGCACGATTAAGGTGAACCCGTAACGAACAGCCAATACAGGGAAACGTATGAAAAATGTCCTGAATACCTTTCTGCCGCTGTACACCACCACCCTGCTGATGCTGCTCGGTTCCGGCCTGTTGACCACCTATATTTCACTGCGTCTTGCGCATGAAGAGGTCAGCGGCACGGTTATCGGTGCGATTACCGCTGCTAACTATCTCGGTCTGGTGATTGGTGGCAAAGTCGGTCACAACCTGATTGCCCGCGTCGGGCATATCCGCGCCTATGTCTCTTGTGCAGGGATTATCACCGCTTCCGTGGTTGGTCACGGACTCAGCGATTTCATTCCGCTGTGGATTTTTCTGCGCCTGGTGATCGGCCTGTGCATGATGTGTCAGTACATGGTGCTGGAAAGCTGGCTTAACGATCGCGCGGAGTCTTCACAGCGCGGCGCCATCTTCGGCCTGTACATGGTCGCTACCTATCTTGGCCTGTGCGGCGGGCAAATCATCCTGATGGCCGCGGCCGGAACGGGGCCGTCGATGCTACTGATTGTGGCGCTCTGTTTTGCCCTGTGCCTGGTGCCTATTGCGCTCACCACCCGCACCACCGCGCAGCCAATGTCGCCTGCGCCAATGGAGTTAGGCTACTTCTTTAAGGCTATCCCGAAGCTGCTGGCCGCCACGCTGGTCATGGGCATGGCCGCCGGAGCATTCTATGGCCTGGCGCCGGTGTATGCCATTTCGCAAGGCCTCTCCACCCGGCAGACCGGCCTGTTTATGGGGGTCACTATTTTTGCCGGCATGGTGTCACAGTTTCCGCTGAGCTGGCTCTCCGACCGCTACGACCGTCAACATTTGCTGTTTTACACCGCCATCCTGTTCGCGGTCGCCTCTCTGCCGCTGTCGGTGTTACCGCATCTCGGCTTTTACTGGCTACTCGGCACGGCGTTCGTATCCAGCATGGCGATGTTCTCGCTCTATCCGCTCGGGGTCGCCATCGCCAACGACCGCGTAGAGCCAGAACGCCGCGTTTCGCTTACGGCGTGTCTGCTGATGGCCTTTGGCGTCGGGGCCTGTATCGGGCCGCTGGTCACCGGGGCCATCATGCAGCCGTTCGGCGGCAACGTGCTCTATTTCTGCTTTACGCTCTGTGGGGCAACCATCGCACTTATCACTTGGATCCGAAAACGCCAGCCGGAGATTGTGGTCGATGCGCCGATGCCGCACGTGGTAATGCCCGACAGCCTGACCTCATCGCCGCTGGCGGTGGCGCTTAATCCGGGAATGGATGAAGAGGTCATTCAGGAAGTGATGGTGGATACGCCGGAAATCGAAGCAACCGACACCACGGATGAGACGAAGACGGCCCCGTAATTCAAGGCCATCACTGCATTATGACAGGGCGGCTTGGGTCGCCCTTTTTTGCAGGCTTTTCTGCCAGGAATCAACAAAGTGCTACAGGCTATTTAATCTTCTGTACCTCGGTCGCGTCGGGCGCCAGCACCACCCCGTCGTGCGCTGTAGGCGCCATAAAGGGAACCGCCCGGCCGGTACGCTTGTCGATAAGCACCGAGTGGCGTTCGCCACGCGCAAACAGATGTTGCTCCCCCCACTGTCGCAGCGCCACCACCACGGGAAAAAGGCTTTCACCTTTTTCCGTCAGCACATATTCCTGATATGCCGTCCCATCCGACGCATCCTGCATGGCGAGGATATCTGCCTCGACCAGCTTACGCAGTCGATCGGAAAGGATGTTGCGCGCCACGCCCAGACTACGCTGAAAATCCCCGAAACGCCGCATGCCATCGAAGGCATTACGCACGATGAGGAGCGACCAGCGATCCCCGATCAGATCGACACTGCGGGCAACCGGACAAGGTTCATCGGGCATAGATTTTGGGGGCGTCATCGGATCCTCTCACGGGATAATGGTGGCTTTTTGGTTGCATTTTAAAACCACATAACCTAGCCTTCAACTAGTTTCATTTTAAAACCATAAACCTAAAGGTCGGGATCATGAAAACGTCGATTGCATTACCGCTAACGACAGACATGCCGCGCAGTCTGGTATGGCTGTTCGCCATTGCCAGCGGCCTGAGCGTGGCCAATGTCTATTACGCGCAGCCCCTGCTCGATGTGCTGGCACGCGACTTCGACATTAGCCCTGCGGCAGTCGGCGGAGTAGTGACCGCCACGCAAATCGGCTGTGCCCTGGCCCTCTTGTTGCTGGTGCCGCTGGGCGATCTGCTCGACAGGCGTCATCTGATGGCCATACAACTGGTGGCGTTGGTGGCCGCCCTGATCGTCGTCGGCCTGGCGCATTCTGCCCCCATTCTGCTGGCGGGGATGCTCGCGGTGGGCCTGCTGGGCACGGCGATGACGCAGGGGCTGATTGCCTATGCCGCCAGCGCGGCGGCGTCGCATGAACAAGGTCGGGTGATTGGAGCCGCACAAAGCGGCGTGTTCATTGGCCTGCTGCTGGCTCGGGTGTTTGCAGGAGGTGTCAGTGACCTCGCGGGCTGGCGAGGGGTGTATCTCTGTGCTGCCGGATTGATGCTGATGATTGCGCTCCCGCTGTGGCGACGGCTGCCTGATCTGGCGGCCACAACCCAGTCGATGAGCTACCCGCGCCTGATTGCCTCAATGCTGACGCTGCTGCGGGAGGAAAAAGTGCTGCAGGTACGCGGCATGCTGGCGCTGCTGATGTTCGCCGCGTTCAATATTTTCTGGAGTGCGCTGGTACTGCCGTTAAGCGCACCGCCCTACAACTTCTCGCATACCGTCATCGGTGCTTTTGGGCTGGTTGGTGTGGTCGGGGCGCTGGCCGCCACCCGCGCCGGGCAATGGGCGGATCGGGGATATGCCCAACGCACCAGCGCGGCGGCGTTGGCGGCATTACTGTTAGCCTGGTGGCCGCTGTCACAAATGGAATGGTCACTCGGCGTGCTGGTTATCGGCATTATCCTGCTCGATTTAGGCGGGCAGGCGCTACACGTCACTAATCAGAGCCTGATTTTTCGTACCCGCCCCAAAGCCCATAGCCGTCTGGTGGGCCTGTATATGCTGTTTTATGCCGTCGGCAGCGGTCTGGGCGCTATCGCGACCACCGCGACCTATGCCCACGCGGGCTGGCAAGGCGTGTGTCTGCTGGGAGCGGCAGTCAGCCTGGTCGCGCTGGGATTCTGGTGGGTGACGCGTAAAACGGCTTAAACAAAAACAAAAAAGCCCGCTGTGACGCGGGCTTTGAGGCTAGATTCGATGTGGGATCATTCCCACTCGAATATCAACAAGCATGAAATCTAACTAAATAACAGCTAGTTAGAAATACCACCTTCGCCGATACCATCATCGATACCATGCAAAGAATTTTTTTAATTTTTTGCAGTTCGTCGACGTTTTAGTTCGGCTTTGGCCCAGGCTGACGATTCTGCCATGTCACGACGAAGCTCTTGTTTCTCTTCATCAGTAAGCACTCGCGGGCTCGATGCAACTCTATCCACCTTGTATCTCCAACTTGTCGTTGTACATTTTAGATAGCGTATCAAAACATGAGTTACCAGCAAGGAACCTTAAGTGTATTTTTAGATTATTTTTCATACATATCTTGAAAACCATTAGCATTGACCAAATAGTGTACAGTGAGGAATGACCTCATCATAAACAAGGATAAAATTATGGGTTTAAAACCAGGACCAAAACCAATAGCCAAGTCGACCGGCAAGCCAGATCAACGTCGACGTGATAACAAAAAAACGCCAGGCAACACTCCAGGCCTAAAGCCGAGCAAATCCTCTACCAAGTAACGCTACCTCAATATAGAGTCAGATTAAGTCGCACTGACTCTTTACTAAAAAGGAAAACTGATGACAGTAAGTGCGCCTACTATTCAAGATGTTTTGAAGGGAGTTGGTACTAAAGAGTTCTGGATTGGAGGCTTTGTAGTTGGAGCAGTGGTCTTCAGTCTTGGTTTAGCCTATTACAATGTGCAAACAGAATTGGATAAGAAAAATCTAGAGTTAGCAACTAAAAACTTAGAAATGCATAAAATTCAATTTGAAAACGATAACAAGCACCTATCTAGGGAATTGAAAAGTGCACAAAGCGAATTATCTGAGTTAAAGGTTCAATACGAAAAATCTATCGCAAACCAAAAGACCTTATATAAAGTAATAGCTGAGCGTTGTAATGAGCAACGAAAATACCTTAAAGCACTCCATGCAGATTATGGCTTTCAAACTAAATACACTGCAAACTATGAGTATCTATCTATATTAGAAAAGATTATCGTTCAAATTGGTGAATACGCTGAAAATTGTTAGCCTCTCATCATTGACATAACTCACCTTTATTCCCGAATTAAGCAGACTAATAAACAATTATCCAAATAAAAAATGCCAGTCAGCGATACTGACTGGCATCATGTTTTCTAAGTAAAGACCAGGTTATATATTTATAGCCTTGCCTATTCCAACGAGAATGCTAATGAAAGAGTTTATACAACCACTAGTTATCGAGTCACTCTCTCGCCGCATCATTAAAATTTTCATGTTCCTTAATTTCAAGTATATTTAATCAGCAGATACTTGCTCAATCAATTCTCTCTCAAACTCTTCCATTTGGTCAAAATTAATACTTATTGAAAGTTGATCAAAGCATAGATTACTTGGCTCACAAGTATTCCTTTGCAGATTATTTGCAGCTCCCCACCAATTGACCTTCTTTCCAGTCTGTTTGGATATAGAGTCCAATTTATTTGCTACTTGATATGCTAAAACACCACAATCTAAATCGTTTTCTTCGGCGACCTTAATAACTGAATTTTTCAGCCAAGCAATATTACCATTTGCATTTTTAAAGCATTGCTCAATATAACTACCGGCTTTTTCACCGAGAAGAACACTTGCTGCAAAATTATTAGCATCAATTTCTTCCTGGTCATTTCTCCGCTCTTCACTTGTCTCACTAAGCTCAACAATTATAAACTCATCCAGCTCTGGTGATTGGGATGCATGGTAGAGCTCATGAAGTAAATCAAACATCCATTTTGATGTATGTCTAGATTTTTGCTTAAGTACAACTACATTTCTACCATTTATACGCCAAGTCGCGCCATGAAAAGCTCCAGAATCGTTCAAAGGAATAACAGGAACACCCAGATCAGTAGCGTAAGATAAAACTGATTCAAATGTTAACTCGCCATATTTATCTAGAATATCACCTCTAACTACATTAGCATCCTGAGGTATGTCTTTCTTTTCTAAAGAACAGTACTTAGCTACAATATTTGCAATTGTATAAGCATATTGCGTATAAGCACTTGTATATAGCTCGTTAGCACCTACTGGCATTTTAAACCTTGCAACCATTGATCCATCACGCCCAAAAACTAACGGTCTATCACCTAATAGAAGATCCTTATTCCATCCAAATATAGATTGAAGTTTTTCTACTGTTTTTTCTACCCAAAGGCCATATTCGAAAGGCATCAAATCACGAGGTGAAATTCTCTTTTCAATAAAGTTTCTATCTAAACCAGCATCATTTAGCTTTGATATTAATATATTTTTCTCTCTAGAATCTTTAGGTAAAAAGACATCTTCTGTTATTTTTAAATCTAAAGCATCTACAATTGAAACAAGAGTACTAAAACTTGCGGAGCTATACTCCGTGTTTTCATACCTTTGTATTTGCTGCTCTTTCATCCCTAGTCTTTCAGCCAGATCTTTTTGAGTTAACCCCATTGAAATACGAGACATAATAAGAGCTTTAGGGAGGTCAGAAATACTATTCACATCAAAAATAGCAAGTTCACCAGATAGCAGTAGTTCGTATTCTTCCGCTTGCTCAACCAATTCATCACGCTGACACATTAGTGCATCAATCTGAGCTTTCGCTAACAATGGAGAAAATTTAGACTCTTCTCTATTAAGTTTTTCAATTGCTTCAGAAAACTCTTGTATACGTTTTTTGGTTAAAGCTAACTGCTTATTATTTTTAATCATGATGAACCTCCAATCTGAATTGCCACAATGCCTTTTTTCTCAAGGGTGTTTTTATCAGTTTGAAAAAAATCGACAAATAGCTTTCCCGACCCTCCTTCTGGTAATTCTGCAGGAAATATATCGCCTCGATATTTCTGCAACATGTATTTTCTACCTGATGGAGAAAAATCAATAAGTGCACGATCTAATTTCGACTCATCGACACCATGTAGACTCCAACACAAATCATAGTCACCAGGGATTTCCTTTGATGTAACAAAACTTCCATCGATGTAAACCAAATTACAGTTCGCACTTTCGAGCGCTGAAATTAGAAGCTTTAGTCCATCAATTAACCAAGCACGCTTTGGGTTGTAGCCAAATCGTGCGATCAATTCTTCCATCGAGGCTAAATGCACTCCTTCTGGCAAATTACCCGACTCATTAAATTCTGGTATCATTCCTTTAGAAACTCCCCAACAATATTGTTGTGTCACTTGTAGATTTATAGCATTTATTACAATAGAAATCAATTAAAAAGCATATTTATAATGATGACAAAAAAACAAATAAAATCTTATATATCAATTATTTATATTCACTTAACCACACCACCACAACATTAGCCTAGTTATGGTTTCTTTCTATGGGGCTTAATACTGTCTCAATGATGAGGCAGTAGTACAAAGTGGAACACCATCACCGGCCCGTGTGCTTTCTAACTACTTGCGTCGGCCAAATGGCCAACGTCTCATTTTGTCGATTTGATCGACCGATCTCGTCATGTCCTTGTAAGCACGCCCGGCCAACCTGTTTTGGAAAACCTCAATTTTGTCGGCAATGTCTTTCATCTTCGGGCCGTGTCCGGTGCAGTGCAGCCACTGCCCCAAAAAATAGAAGGCTAACATCACAATGAACATCACTGCGAAGAAACCAAATACCTCCGCAAGGTTTTGAGGTGGAAAGTTAAACTCCATAATCAGTAATCCTGATCTAGTTAGGCCATGCGACCTTTTTTAACAAAACTGGCAACCTCTTCGTTGCGCTCCTGCTGGCGTTCCTGGGCATACGACACATAGTCCTCAATGTAGTGGTTTACTGAATTTGGCCACCTGAACAGAGGTGATATGCTCACCTCAGAACAACACAGGTGCACCAATGAAAAAAAAAATTTTAGTCCTGAATTCAGACGTGAATCAGCCCAGCTGGTTGTCGATCAAAATTACACAGCCGCTCAGGCAGCGAAGGCCATGGACGTTGGCCTTTCTACGATGACGAAATGGGTAAAACAGCTGCGTGATGAACGGCAGGGCAAAATGTCAAACGCCTCTCCAATAACCCCGGAACAAATCGAAATACGTGAGCTAAAGAAAAAGCTGCAACGTATTGAAATGGAAAACGAAATATTAAAAAAGGCTACCGCGCTCTTGATGTCAGACTCCCTGAACAGTTCTCGTTAATCGGGAAACTCAGGGCGCGTTATCCAGTGGCCTCTCTCTGCCACGTGTTCGGGGTTCATCGTAGCAGCTACAAATACTGGCAAAACCGTCCTGAAAAACCAGACGGCAGGCGGGCTGTATTACGAAGCCAGGTGATGGAGCTGCGTAACATCAGCCATGGTTCTGCCGGAGCAAGGAGCATCGCCACAATGGCAACCCAGAGAGGCTATCGGATGGGACGCTGGCTTGCTGGCAGACTGATGAAAGAGCTGGGGCTGGTCAGTTGCCAGCAGCCTACTCATCGATATAAACGTGGCGGCCATGAACACGTCGCGATCCCGAATCACCTTGAGCGGCAGTTCGCAGTGACAGAGCCAAATCAGGTGTGGTGCGGCGACGTGACGTATATCTGGACAGGTAAGCGCTGGGCATGTAAGCATACCTGTTTTAGTTCCACACACTTTTTGAGAGTTCCGGTTTTTCAGCCATCAGCCGGTATTCTTCCGGCGTCAGGTTATTCAGGGATTCATGAGGCCGCTCGCTGTTGTATTCCGTCAGCCAGCGCTCTGTGATCTCCCGTGCTTCATTCAGCGTTCTGAACAGATAAAAATCCAGGATT
>Ga0207655_1000302_pt1 | contig 74492 bp, 59 predicted proteins | sample KBSM44metaG_FD_184398 | JGI IMG/M metagenome (GOLD analysis project Ga0207655, IMG submission 184398) | Miscanthus rhizosphere microbial communities from Kellogg Biological Station, Michigan, USA - KBS M4-4 metaG (SPAdes) (version 2) | ecosystem: Host-associated > Plants > Roots > Rhizosphere >... | reverse complement strand
CCGAACTCAGCAGTGAAACGATGCATCGCCGATGGTAGTGTGGGGTTTCCCCATGTGAGAGTAGGTCATCGTCAAGATTCATTTCGCAAAACCCCTATCTGCGCATGCAGGTAGGGGTTTTGTCTTTTCCGCTCAAAAACATACAAGCCCTGCTCAATTACGGCCGCTTCGCGCCCGATCGCGACATAAGGCCGCTCCTACAGGGGCCGCGGCAACAGGTCAGGATCATGAAATGTGCGTCATCTATGCCTGATGAACCGTAGGGCAATGCTACGCTCGCGGAAATACTCAGCACGGATACCCACCATGGACATGAACTGGCACCAGGCCCTGCAAGAGAGCCTGAGATGGCTGGCAATCGCTTCGTTCATCACCCTTGTCTGTTTTACCGCTGCCGCGACACTCGCTGTACGTTGCACACGCTGGGGCAGCCAGTTCTGGCAGCTTGCCGGGCCCTACTTCAGTTTCAGGCGCAGTTGGCGGCCACTGTTGGTGTTTGCGCTGTTGCTGGTGTTGACGCTGTTCTCGGTGCGCCTGAACGTACTGTTCTCGTTCTGGTACAACGGCTTCTACAGTGCCTTGCAAGGCCTGGATCAATCCGCGTTCTGGTACATGCTCGGCGTCTTTGCCGTACTGGCCACCATCCACGTGCTGCGCTCGCTGTTCACCTTCTATGTAACCCAGGCATTCAGCATTCGTTGGCGGGTCTGGCTCACCGAGCGCCTGACCCACGACTGGATGCACGGCGATGCCTACTACCGTGGTCAGTTTCTGGCCGAGCCGGTGGACAACCCTGACCAGCGTATCGAGCTGGACGCCAATGCCTTTGTCACCAACTCGGTCACCCTGGCCTTGGGCGCTGTCAGTGCACTGGTGTCGCTGGTGGCCTTCACCGGGATCCTCTGGTCGCTGTCGGCACCGCTGGTGGTTGCCGGTGTGGAAGTCCCCCGGGCGATGGTGTTTGCCGTGTACCTGTATGTCATCGTTGCCACCTGGATTGCCTTCCGCCTGGGGCGCCCGTTGATCCGCCTGAACTTCCTCAATGAAAAACTCACCGCCAACTTTCGCTATGCGCTGATGCGCCTGCGCGAGAATGCCGAGAACATTGCCTTCTACCAAGGCGCCTTGGTGGAGCGTGGCACCTTGCTGGGCCGCTTTGGCGCCTTGATCGTCAATGCCTGGGCGCTGGTGTTCCGGAACCTGAAATTCAGTGGTTTCAACCTGGGGGTTAGCCAGGTTGCGGTGGTGTTCCCGTTTATCCTCCAGGCACCACGCTTCTTCAGCGGTGCGATCAAGTTGGGAGACGTGATGCAGACCGCCCAGGCCTTTGGCCAGGTGCAAGATTCGTTGTCGTTCTTCCGCGAATCTTACGACGCGTTCGCTCAGTACCGGGCCACCCTCGACCGCCTGACCGGTTTTCTCGATGCCAACGACCAGGCAAGCGCTTTGCCGCGTATTACCACCGAGGCTCAGGAACATTCGCTGGAAATCACGGATCTGCAGGTGCTGCGCCCGGACGGGCATCCCCTTGTCACTGATCTTGGCCTGAGCCTGCACGCCGGCCAGGCACTGTTGATCAAGGGGCCGTCGGGCAGCGGCAAAACTACCCTGCTGCGAGCCTTGGCGGGCCTTTGGCCGTACGCTGCAGGTGAGGTCAAGCGCCCGCTAGGCCATCAGGCGTTGTTCTTGTCGCAGCGTCCCTACCTGCCGTTGGGCGACTTGCGGACGGTCATCGCCTACCCGGCAGCCAGCAAGGCCGAGGACGAAGGCCGGATGCGGCAGGCACTGCGCCAGGTGAATCTGGCTCATCTGGCCGATCGGCTGGAGGTCAGTTGTGACTGGTCGCACATTCTTTCGGTGGGCGAGCAGCAGCGCCTGGCGTTCGCCCGGGTGCTGTTCAACCGGCCTCAGGTAGTGTTCCTCGACGAGTCCACCTCGGCAATGGACGAAGGGCTAGAGCACGCCCTGTATTCAATGTTGCGCACGGACATGCCGGGCGCGCTGCTGGTCAGTGTTGGCCATCGCAGCACGCTGGCGGGGTTCCACACTCACCGGCTGGAGGTGGATGGGCATGGGGGCTGGTCATTGCTCAAGCAGGAACCGGCGTTGGCGTAGTCCGGTGTGCTCAACGTAACAGCATCACCCCCACCAGGGTGGTGCTGGCAAGCCCTGCACCGACCAGGAAAGTTGCCTGGAACCCCGCACCATCCCACAACAACCCTGCCACCACGCTGGCCGCCAGCAGTGCCACCCCGGTCAGCAGATTGAACAGGCCGAAGGCGGTCCCGCGCAGGTTGGCGGGTGCGCTGTCGGCGATCATGGCCGCGAAGATGCCCTGGGTGAAGCCCAGGTGCAGACCCCAGGCGGCAACCCCCAGGGCCAACCCCGCCCAGCCAGGCAGCAGGGCCAGCAACAGGTCGGCGGCGATCAGCATCCCCAGCCCCGTCATCAGCACGCCGCGGCGCCCAAGGCGGTCCGACAGCACCCCGGCAGGGTACGCGGACACCGAGTAGGCCAGCGCCATCAGCACCAGCACCGCCGGCGCCCACATCGGCGCCAGCCCCATGTCCTGAGCGCGCAGTAGCAGGAAGGCTTCGCTGAAGCGGGCGAGGGTGAATACGGTGGCCAGGCCGATCAACCGCCAGTAGGCGGGGCCCAGGCGCACCAGTTCGTGCAACGCCAGCGGTGCGCGCACGGGCCGTGTGCTGGCCGGCGCTTCAGGTTCGCGCACGAAGGCGATGAGGATGTACACCGCCACGAACGCCGGGATCACCGCCACCCAGAACACCATCTGGAAGTGGCTTGCGGTCAGCCACATCAGCACGATTGCCAGCAATGGCCCGAGGAAAGCACCAACCGTATCCAGCGCCTGACGCAGGCCAAAGGCGGCACCACGCAACGCGGGGGGCGTGACATCAGCCACCAGCGCATCACGCGGCGCCCCACGGATGCCTTTGCCGACCCGGTCGACGAAGCGTGCTGCGATTAGCCACTCCAGCCCGGAGGCCATGGGGAATACCGGCTTGGTCAGTGCGCCCAGGCCATAGCCGAGCACGGTCAGCAGCTTGCGCTTGCCCAGCCGGTCGCTGAGCGCACCGGAAAACACTTTGGTGATCGACGCGGTTGCCTCGGCGATACCTTCGATAACGCCCACCGCCACCACCGAGGTGCCGAGCACGGTGACCATGTAAAGTGGCAGCAGGGCGTGGATCATCTCCGAGGAAATGTCCATGAACATCGACACGAAGCCCAGCGCCCAGACACTGCGCGGGATCTTTGGCAGGGTGCGAGTTGCATTGGCGGCGCTGCTGTCGTCATTGCTGTGCATCTATGGGCTCGTCAGTGTTGCCACGTTGAAACTGTAGGAGCCCACACGCAGGATGCAACCCGGAACCAGGACCGCTCAGCCGAAGCTGCGTAGCCGTCGCCAGACGGTACTGCGGCTGACCCCCAGGCGCCGTGCGGCCTCGCCGATGTCGCCGTCGCAGCCGTCCAGCACCTGACGCGCATGGGCCGTTTCGGCTGCTTTGCCCAGGCTGCGCAGGTTGTCGGTGGCGGCAAGGGGCCGCTTTGCCGCTGCAGCCGCGCCGGCCTCGAAGAACTCCGGGAACAGGGTGGCCAGATCGACCTCGTCACCGTGGTCCAGCGTACCCAGGCACAAGGCCGCGCGCTCGGCTATGTTCTCCAGCTCACGTATGTTGCCGGGCCAAGGGTGGCGCAGCATCAGTGGCATAAGCTGCTGCACGTGCTCGTCGCTTGAAGACGGCAAGCCACTGGCACGGCAGTGGCGCACAAGCAGGGCATTGAACAGCGGCACGATGTCTGCGATCCGCTCGCGTAGCGGCGGTACGGCCAGGCGCAGGATGTTCAGGCGGTAATACAGGTCCTGGCGAAAGCGCTGGTCGGCGATGCGCGCGGGCAGGTCGCAATGGGTGGCGGCAATCACCCGGATATCTACTGCCGTCGGCTCGCAGGCGCCCAAACGCAGCACCTCGCGCTCTTGCAACACACGCAGCAGGCGGGTCTGCAGCGCCACCGGCATGTCGCCTATCTCGTCGAGGAACAAAGTGCCGGTGTTCGCCAGCTCGATCAGGCCGGGCTTGCCGCCTTTGCGCGAACCGGTGAAGGCACCGTCCTCGTAGCCGAACAGTTCACTTTCAAGCAGCGACTCGGGCAGCGCCGCACAGTTGATCGCCACGAACGGCCCCTGTTGGCGCGGGCTGGCATTGTGCATGCTTTGCGCCAGCAACTCCTTGCCGGTACCGCTTTCTCCAGTGATCAGCACCGTGGCGTCGGCCTGTGCGTAGCGCTGAGCCAGGCTCAGGATGGCGCGAAATGCCGGCGCGTCACCGAGCAGTTGCTCGAAGCGATGGCGCGCCTTGAACGGGCGCGTATCGGGCTGTTCACGGCTGCGCCGTGGCAGGCGGCGTGTGGGGGCGCCATCAGCCTTGGCACTCAGGGTCACCAGGCTGTCGAATGTATGGCGCAGGCTTTCGGCATCCAGCGCCAGTACCCCTTGGGCACCTGCTGCGTCGGCCAACTGGCATACCGTTGGCGAGCCGATGATCACCTCGAAGCCATCCGCGACTAAGCGTTCGACCTGATCCCGGGCCTGCTCCAGGCTGGTGTAGGTGTGTTCGCGAATCTGCAGGGTGAACAGCGCCTGCATCGCCGCCAGTTGCGGATACGGCTGGCCGAAACTGAGGATACCCACCCGGCTGGCCCGGTCGCGGGCCTGCACCAGGGCACGGATCAGGTCGAACTCGCCCAGGTGCAGGGTCCGCACCGAGGTACTCAGGTGCTGTCGCAAGTAATCGGCGGCAGCCCCGGAACACAGAATGACGTCTGCCTGCTGGTGGCTTTCCAGCTCGCGCGCCAGTGGCAGCAGGTCGGCCAGGGTGGTTTCGATGACCTCAATACGGGCTTGTTGCCGGTAGTCGGCGCTTACTTGCTCGATCAATTGCGCCATGCGGCTGGGAGCGGCGGGGCGATGCAGGTGGGTAACCAGCGCAACCACGCGGGGCAGGTAAGCGGTGACGGGCATACAGGCTCCTTGTCTACAGCAATTGGGGCATTACAGAGGGTTTACCAGGTGCCCGCCATCCACGGCCACGATGCTGCCGGTCATGAATGCGCCGGCATCACTGGCCAGCAACAACAAGGGGCCGTCCAGTTCGTGCAGTTGGCCCAGGCGGCGCATCGGCACCTGGCCCGTGATGTAGCCCTGGCCGGCCTCGCTGTCGAAGTAGTCTTCGTTCATCTCGGTCTTGAAGTAGCCTGGGGCAATGGCATTGACGCGGATCCGGTAGCGGGCCAGCTCCAGTGCCATGGCCTTGGTCAGTTGCACCACGGCGGCCTTGGCCGTGCAGTAGTGGCTCAAGCCGCTGCCGACACGCAGGCCGAGGATCGAGGCGATGTTGACGATGCTGCCTGGCTGCCCGGCCTTGGCCAGGCGCTGGGCTGCGCACTGGGCGACATGAAACACACCGTCGAGGTTGGTCGAGAGCATGCGTTGCCAGTCCTGCTCCCTCATATCGATAAAGCGCCCGGGGTCGCCGATACCGGCATTGTTGATGATCACGTCGACCACGCCAAAGCGTGCCTCGGCTTGGTCGAAGGCCTGTTCGACGCTGTCGCGGCGGGTCACGTCCAGTGCCACGGCAAGTGCTTCACCGCCGTTGGTCTGTAGTGCTTCGGCCAGCACCTGCAGGCGCTCGACCCGGCGCGCTGCCAGCACCACCCGGGCGCCAGCAGCCTGCGCCAGGCGTGCGAAATGCGCGCCCAGGCCGCTGGAGGCCCCGGTGACCAGCACGGTCTTGCCAGCCAGGGAAAATGTGTTTGCAAGCATGCTGTCTGCCCTTGGTCAAAGTACTTCGAACAGGCCGGCGGCACCCATGCCACCGCCCACGCACATGGTCACCACCACGTAGCGCACCCCGCGCCGCTTGCCTTCGAGCAAGGCATGCCCGACCATCCGCGCACCGCTCATGCCATAGGGGTGGCCGATGGCGATGGCGCCGCCGTTGACGTTCAGCCGCGCGGGGTCGATGCCCAGCTTGTCGCGGCAATACAGCACCTGGCAGGCGAACGCTTCGTTGAGTTCCCACAGGCCGATGTCGCCCACCTTCAGCCCATGCTGCTTGAGCAGGCGCGGCACGGCGTACACCGGGCCAATGCCCATCTCTTCAGGGGCCAGGCCGGCCACCGCGATACCCCGGTACAGGCCCAGCGGCTCAAGATTGCGCTGCTCGGCCAGGCGCGCGTCCATCAGTACGCAGGCGCTGGCACCGTCGGACAGCTGGCTGGCATTGCCGGCGGTGATGCAGCCGCCTTCGAGCACGGGTTTCAAGCCGGTCAGGTCTTCCAGGCGTGTCTGCGGGCGGTTGCCTTCGTCCTGCGCCAGGGTCACCTCGCGGTAACTGACCTCGCCGGTCTGCTTGTCTTTGATCAACTGCTGCGCTGTCACGGGCACGATCTCGGCCTCGAACAGCCCGTTGCGCTGGGCGGCGGCGGTGCGCAGCTGTGACTGCAGGGCGTAGGCATCCTGGGCGTCGCGGCTGATGCCATAGCGCTTGGCCACGTGCTCGGCGGTCTGCAGCATCGGCATGTAGGCGTGTGGGACACGTTGGATCACGCTGCTGTCCTGCTCGGCCAATGCCCATTCCAGGTTACGCGCCTGTACCGCGCTGATGTTTTCCTGGCCGGCGCCGACGGTCACCTGCATGCCATCGACCATGATCTGTTTGGCGGCGGTAGCGATTGCCATCAGCCCGGAGGCGCACTGGCGGTCCAGGGTCTGGCCGCTTACCGACACCGGCAGGCCGGCGGCCAGCGCGCTCATGCGGCCCAGGTTCCAGCCAGCGGTGCCGGAGGGCATCGCGGTACCCATTACCAGGTCCTCGATTTCATCACCGGCGATGCCGGCGCGGGCCACTGCCGCCTGGATGGCGTGCGCGGCCAGGCTCGGCGAGCGGGTGTTGTTCAGCGCGCCGCGAAAGGCCTTGCCGATCGGGGTACGGGCGGTGGAGAGAATGACGGCTTCTTTCATGTCCGGGGTTCCTTGATGAACAGGGTAGAACGGCTCAGAGGCCGGCCGTGCGCAACTTTGCACTGGAAGCCAGGCGCCGCAGCAACGGGGCTGGCTGCAGCCACATGTGGCCATAGGCGCCGAGCGCTTCGCGCTGTTGCTCGATGCCCGCCAGCACGTTGTCCAGGCCCAGCTCGCGGGCATAGTGCAGCGGGCCCCCACGCCAGGCCGGGAAGCCGTAGCCGTTGGTCCACACCAGGTCGATGTCGCCACTGCGCAGGGCAATGCCTTCATCGAGCAACTGCAGGCCCTCGTTGACCAGCATGAACAGGCAGCGGTCGTGGATTTCGGCGTCGCTGATGGTGCGCCGGGTGATGCCCAGCCTGGCCGCCAGTTGCGCCGCAACCTGTTCCACTTCCGGGTCTTCGATGCGTTCGCGGCCTTCGTAGCGGTAGAACCCGCGCCCGCTCTTCTGGCCGTAGCGGCCCAGGCTGTAGAGCTCGTCGGCCAGGCGGAAGTAGCTCGGGTCGTGGGCGATTTCACTGCGCCGTGCCTGGCGCACCAGGTAGCCGACATCGATGCCGGCCAGGTCGTACATGGCGAACACGCCCATGGCCAGGCCCAGGCCGGTGAGCACCTTGTCCACCTGGGCTGGCGAGGCGCCTTCAAGCACCAGGCGGTGGGCTTCGCGGGCATAGGGTTCGAGCATGCGGTTGCCGATGAAGCCAAAGCACACGCCCGACACCACTGGCAATTTGCCGATGCGCTTGGCGACCTGCAGCGTGGTGGCCAGCACGTCGGGCGCCGTCAGCCGGCCGCGTACCACTTCGAGCAGGCGCATGACGTTCGCCGGGCTGAAGAAATGCAGGCCGACCACGTCCTGCGGTCGGTGGGTACAGGCGGCGATGCGGTCGATGTCCAGGGTCGAGGTGTTGCTGGCGAGAATCGCGCCCGGCTTGCACACCCGGTCCAGGGTGCGGAACACCTGCTGCTTGATCGACAGGTCCTCGAATACCGCCTCGATCACCAGGTCGGCGTCGGCCAGGTCGGCGTAGTCGAGGGTGCCTTGCAGCAGGCTCATGCGTTGCTCGAGCTGTTCGGCGCTGAGCTTGCCGCGCTTGATGCTGCCTTCGTAGGTCTTGCGGATCTGCGCCAGGCCCCGGTCCAGTGCTTCGGGCTTTAGCTCCAGCAGGCGCACCGGGATACCGGCGTTGATGAAGTTCATGGCGATGCCGGCGCCCATGGTGCCAGCGCCGATCACCGCCACCCGGTCAATGCTGCGCAGCGCCGTGCTGGCGTCGATGCCGGGTACGCGCAGCGCCTCGCGCTCGGCGAAGAACTGGTGGCGCAGGGCGGTGGCCTGTGGGTCTTGCAGGGCTTCGCGGAACAGCACCTGCTCGCGGGCGAGGCCCTCGGCCAGGGGCATCTCGCAGGCGGCGCGGACCGCGGCGAGCACGCGCAGGGGCGCACTCTGGCCGGGCTTACGGGCGATCAGTTGTGCCTCGCGGCTGGCGAAGAAGTCGCTTTCCAGGCCAGCGGCCAAAGGTGTTGCAGGGGCGCTTGGCAGGGCCGGTTGGGCCAGTTGCTCGCGAGCCAAAGTGCAGGCTGCTTCGAGCAAGTCCTGCCCGCTTTCGACCAGGCGGTCGATCAGACCCAGGGCAAGGCCCTGGCGGGCATCGATCGGGTCGCCGCTGAGCATCATCTCCAACGCCGGGGCCACGCCGATAAGGCGCGGCAGGCGCTGGGTACCGCCAGCACCGGGCAGCAGGCCCAGGCGGACTTCGGGCAGCCCCAGGCGTGCGGTGGCGGTAGCCAGACGATGGCTGCAAGCCAGGGCCAGTTCCAGGCCGCCGCCCAGGGCCACCCCGTCGATGGCGGCAATCAGGGGTTTTTCGATGCGGGTCAGGGCATCAAGGAGTTCGGGCAGTGCCGGCGCCTCCCAGGTGCGTGGGCTGCCGAACTCGCTGATGTCGGCACCGGCACTGAACGGCAGTTGCTGACCGTGCAGGATGATGGCCTGCACTTCGGGGTCAGCAGCGGCTCGGCTGCAGGCCTGCATCAGTGCCTGGCGCAAGTCATGGCCAAGGGCGTTGACCGGCGCGTGGCGCAGGCCGATCAGGGCCAGTTGGTTTTCGCGGCGATAGTCGATCAGCTGCATGGGAGGGAACCTTCTTGTTATTGGGTCGGGTGTGAGGGGCAGGTTTACCCGCGAATAATCCAACGCGGTGCATGGCACCGGCTGTGCCGGTGTTCGCGGGTAAACCCGCTCCCACAGGGACGTCGCTAAATTGGAGAGTTACCAACCAGCGATCACCCTCTCGGTGGTATCAGCGGGCGAATGCGGCCTCGCTGATGTCCATCAGGTTGTCACTGCCGGTGCGAATCAGCGTTTCGTGCAGGTTGGCGCGTGGCAGCAGGCGCTGCAGGTAGAAGCGCGCGGTCTCGCGCTTGCCTTGGTAGAAGGCAACCTCGTCGCTGCCGGCAGCCAGTGCCCGTTCGGCCACGCAGGCAGCGCGCAGCCAGAGGTACCCGAGCAGGGTGTAACCGCTGAGCATCAGGTAGTCGTAGGCGCTGGCGCCGATCAGGTTCGCATCGCCTGCGCTGGCGTCGCGCAGCCAGGCACTGACTTCGCGCCAGGCAATCACTTGCTTGAGCAGGGCCTGGGCCAGGTGGGCCGGGGCACTTGTGCTCTGGGTGAAGTCTTCGATTTCACCGAGCAGTTCGCCCAGGGCTTCGCCGCCATCGGCCAGCACCTTGCGGGTCAGCAGGTCGAGGCCCTGGATGGTGTTGGTGCCTTCGTAGATCGCGGTGATGCGCACGTCGCGTGCAATCTGCTCCATGCCCCACTCGCGGATGTAGCCGTGGCCACCGAATACCTGGATACCCAGTTGCGCGGCCTCGTTGCCGGTTTCGGTGAGGAAGCCTTTGGCAATCGGCGTGAGCAACGCCAGGCGGCGCGCCGCAGCCTCGCGCACGCCGGCGCTGGCGCCGTGGTGCAGCTGGTCGACGCCCTTGGCGCAGGTGTAGGCAAGCATGCGGCCACCTTCGGCATAGGCTTTTTGCGTCAGCAGCATGCGCCGTACATCGGCATGGCCGATGATCGGGTCGGCTGGCTGGTCGCTGCGCAGGCGGGGTGTGGCGCGCATCTGCACGCGGTCGCGGGCATAGGCCAGGGCACCCTGGAATGACGCTTCGGCGTGGGCCTGGGCCTGCTGGGACACCGCCAGGCGCGACTCGTTGATGTAGGTGAACATGGCGTTCAGGCCACGGTTGGCCTCGCCCAGCAGGTAGCCTGTGGCGCTGTCGAAGTTGAGCACGCAGGTAGCGTTGCCGTGGATGCCCATCTTGTGTTCGATGGAGCCGCAGCTCACACCGTTGGGCGCGCCAAGCTGGCCTTGGGCATCGACCTGGATCTTCGGCACGGCGAACAGCGAAATCCCTTTTACCCCCGCAGGTGCGCCTTCGATGCGCGCCAGTACCAGGTGGATGATGTTCTCGGTCATGTCGTGTTCACCGGCGGAGATGAACATCTTGCTGCCGCTGACCCGGTAGGTGCCGTCGGCTTGAGGCTTGGCGCTGGTACGCAGCAGGCCGAGGTCCGAACCACAGTGGGCCTCGGTCAGGCACATGGTGCCACCCCAGCGGCCGGCGATCATCGGCGGCAAAAAGCGCTGCTGCAGGTCTTCGTCGGCATGTTCGCTGAGGGTGCTGATGGCGCCACCGGCGAGGTTGCCGTACATGCCCCAGGCGTGGTTGGCGCTGCACACCATCTCGTAGTTGACGAACCCCAGCGACGGCGGCAGGCCCTGGCCACCGAAGGCCGGGTCCTTGTCCAGGCCAAGCCAGCCGTTGTCGGCGAAGCGTTTGTAGGCATCGGCAAAGCCGGGCGGGGTAGTGACCTTGCCGTCCTGCCACTGGCAGCCGTGCTGGTCGCCCACGGCGTTGAGCGGGGCCAGCTGCTGCTCGGCGAATTTGGCGCCTTCTTCGACGATGGCGGCAAAGGTAGCCGCGTCCGGGGCTTCACAGCCAGTCAGTTGTTGGTAGTGGCGGCTCAGGCCGAGCAGCTCCTGGGCAACAAAGGTGATATCGCGCAATGGGGCGGTGTAGCTGGGCATGCCGAACTCCTGGCTGGGTGGACTCGGCATGTTGTAACAGGCAGGCCCGGGCACCGCGTCCACCCCCCGGGTGGAATGGCGGGTGGAATCGCGGCGAGGGCCAGGTGGAGGTCAGCCCAGCAGTTGCAGTTCGCGCGCCGAATACAGGGCGCTGTCGCGGTCGGCCACGTCGAGCTTGCGGAACAGGTTGTTGATGTGGGTCTTGACCGTGCTCAGGCTGATGAACATCGCCTCGGCGATCTGCCCGTTGCTCTGCCCGCGGGCCATGCGCTGCAACACTTCCAGCTCACGGCGCGAGAGCGGAACGATCAGGGCGCTTTCCGCGTTTTCCTTGTTTGCCAGCAATGGCCGGAACAGGGCATTCAGTTGCTCGCGCGAGGGCGCTGGGGCCTTCAGGCCCAGGCGTTCGCGCACCTGGGGCAGCAGCAGTTGGCGCAGGGACTCCAGGCAGGCGTCACCTTCGTACTGCAGCAGTTGGCCGAAGCCGTAGGTGCAGGCCAGTTGCAGCGCCTGTTCGAGGCTGAGCAGGGCGTCGTCGCGGGCGCCACGGTCCTGTAGCAGGGCAGCGTCGAGCAGCAGTGCGTCGAGCAGCAGGCGGCGGTTACCTTGGGCCTGCGCTTGAGCCTGCAAGCTCTGCTGGATCTGCCAGGCCTTGTCGCGTTGGCCGAGGTGGCGTTGCACCCAGGCATAGGCAAGCCACTCTTCCGGTAAGAGTTGCTCGCCATATTGGCGCCGGCACCAGTGCCATTGGTCGAGCCAGTCGGGCAGGTAGTCCTGGTCATTGTGCAAGGCCAGGCGCGCGAGCCAGGCGCCGGCCTGGCGGTAGAGGGTGAGCAAACGGTTCTGGCGGGCCAGCCGGCGTACCTCTGCCCAGCGTGCCTTGGCCTGGCCGGTCTCGCCCAGCGCCCAGTGCAGGCATGCCTGGTGGTGGAACACCCAGGGCAGTGCAGCGCTGTGGGGGAAGCCCAGTGCCAGCACCTCGGCCTGGGCCAGGGCTTGGCGTGCCTGGGCCAGGCGGTTGGCCTGCAACAGTGCCAGGCCTTTGCCAAGGTGGCGGAACAGTTCATAGAAGCGCCCCGAACTGCCGGCGGCAGGCAGGTCGGCCATGCCTTGCACGCGCTCCCAGGCGGCGGCGTTGGCGCCCTGGGCCAGTTCGATCTGCGCCAGCAACAGTTGCAGCAGGTTGGTGTAGCCGCTAAGGCCAAAGCCCTGCAGCTCGCGCAGGGCGCGGCTGCCTTCGGTGTGGGCCTGCTCCAGTTGGCCGAGCGCAGCCAGGCAATTGGCGCGGTCGAAATACAGCACCGAGCGCGCCGCGTTGTGCTGGGGAAACCGCTGCAGTGCCCGCGCCGCGAGGGCCAGGGCGTGCCCCAGGTTGCCCCCCAGGTAGGCCAGGCGGCTGCGCAAAAACATCACCGTCTGCTGCACCCGCTCGGGGTGGCGCGGCACTGCCTGGCGGCGCTGCAAGGCGTAGAGCTGGTGCAGGCACTGGCAGGCCTGGGCGATATCGTTGGTGACCATCACCGTGGAGGCCTCGGTCACCGCCAAGGTGAAGCTGTCGTTGCCGGCGTGGCCGGCGACCTCGTCGAGCACATCGACCAGGGTGTTGACCTTGCCCTCGCGCAGCAGCTCGAAACCGTGCCGGTCGACGATGTTGAGCACGGCATCCAGGTCGCGTGCCCGGCCGAACTGGTAGATCGCTTCGGTGTAACGGCGCTGGACCAGCAGCCAGTTGGCCGCCTGGCGATGCAGTTGCCGCAGGCGCTGGGGGTCGCGGTGTTCCAGGCGTTGGTAGAGGCTGTTGCGCAGCGCAGGGTGGTAGCGGTACTCGGCGTGGTTGCCCTGGGGGACTTCGATGATCAGGTCCAGGCGCTGCAGCTGGCGCAGTGCGGCGGGCACATCGGCATTGGCGGCCAGTTCGCTGGCAAGGCCTGCATCGAACACCTGGGCCACGGCAGTGTGCTCGAGAAATGCGCGCAACGGCATGGGCAAGCGCTGCAGCCGTTCCTCTTCGAGAAACTGCCGGGCATGGGCATAGGCCTGGCGGGTGATCGGGCGCAGGTCAGCGGGGGCCTGGCCGGTGCTGTGCAGCGCCTCGCGGTAGGCCTCGAACCAGAACAGCACACCGCTGGGCCAGCCTTCGCTGCCGGCGCGCAGCTGGTACAGCGCATCGCTGCCCAGGTTGACGTCCCGGGCCTGTGCCAACTGGCGCGTCTCTTCGCTGTCCAGGGCCAGGTCACGGGCGCCCAGCACAGTCAGCCGACCATCGCGGCGCAAGTGGGCCAGCGGCAGCGGGGGCGGCCCTTCGCTGGCGGCGACCAGGCGCAGCGCAGGCGGCGGGTAATGCAGCAGCGTGTGCAGGTACTGCCAGGCGGGCGCGGCGTTGAGCAGGTGCAGGTCGTCGAGCAGCAGCGTCAGCGGCGCCTGGCGGGCCTCCAGGTCGGCCAGGATCAGGCTCCACAGGTGCTCGGCCTGCGGTGTGTCGCGTTGTTGCGCAGGCAGTTGCAGCGCAGCGTGCAGGTGCAGCAGCAGGGCCAGTGGCTGGTTCTCGGCGCGGGTCAGGCGCAGCCATGCCCTGGGCCCAGCCAGGCTGCGGGTGAACTGGCCAAGCAGTGTGCTCTTGCCATAGCCCAGCGGTGCTTGCAGGAGCACGACGCTGCCTTCGTCGAGGGCGTTGGCCAGCTGCTCGAGCAGCCGCGCTCGCACCACCCCCTTGGTCGGCTCGGCGGGCGGGCGCAGCTGGTTCGGTTTGAGCGCGGGAAGATGCATGGCTAGCAGGTTCCATCGGTTTGGCCAGACATCCTAGCCGAGCGCACGCCCGGCGCGGGGAAATTCTGCTGGGGGAGGGCAGTGGCTTGCTGTGCAGAATTGAACGGCGGTTTCAGCTGTGCGATGGCGCTGTTCAAGTTTGATCTGAATTGCGTTGAGTGCGCTAGAAAATTAGATTCAACCTATTGATTTTTAAGTGAATATTTAATTCTTAGGAAGCTGGCAACCATCTTGCTTAGAGCCACGGCACTCGTGAACAGTGAGTTGGACCGACCATGCCAAGCAGCCATTTCGCGCAGCAATCCAGTGCTCGCATCGACGTATCAGACGCCCATGAGGTGCTGTCTGCCTATCTACAGGAGCGCCTGCTCGGCCAGCCGGTGCGCATCACCCACAGCGAGCGCTTGTCAGGCGGCGCCATCCAGGAGAACTGGTTGATCAAGGCCGAGGTTGCAAGTGTGCCGCAGCGTTGGGTACTGCGCACCGATGCGGCTTCCGCCGTGGCCGCCAGCATGAGCCGCGAGCAGGAGTTCGCCGTGCTCAGCGCCGCTCACCAAGTGGGCGTGAAGGTGCCCGAGCCACTGTGGCTGTGCCAGACGCCACAGGTGATCGGGCGCGATTTCTTCATCATGCAGGCCCTGGCCGGCCACGCTGGCGGCCACCGCTTGACCAGCAGCCAAGGCGCCCCCGAGGGCAACCCGGGGCTGTGCCGGGCGCTTGGGGCCAACCTCGCACGCTTGCACCAACTGCGCCCACCGCAAGCGGCTCTGGCGTTCCTGCCTGCACCGGTGGCCGACGCCGTGCAGGCCAGCGTCGACCAGTACCGCCTGTTCCTCGATGCCTTGCCGGGCAGCCACCCGATCATCGAATGGGGCTTGCGCTGGTGCGAGCTGAACAAGCCCGTGCCCATGCCGGCGTGCCTCATTCACCGCGACTACCGCACCGGCAACTACATGGTTGAGGGCAGTGATCTGAGCGGCGTGCTGGACTGGGAGTTTGCCGGCTGGGGTGACCCCCGCGAAGACCTGGGTTGGTTCACCGCACGCTGCTGGCGGTTTGCCCGGCCGGACCTGGCGGCGGGCGGCATCGGCCGCCTGGACGACCTGCTCGCCGGCTATCGCAGCGTCTCGCCACTCGACCTGGACAGCGAAACGCTGCGTTTCTGGCAGGTCATGGCCCACCTGCGCTGGGCGGTGATCGCCCTGCAGCAGGCCGAACGCCATGCCTCAGGCCAGCAACGCTCGCTGGAGCTGGCGTTGACCGGGCGCATGGTCAGCGAGCTCGAACAGGAACTGCTGTTGCTCACCCAAGGAGGCCGCGCATGAACCAGCCCGATGCCCAGGACTTGCTGCTGACGGCGCGTGACGCCGTGCTCAAGCACTTGTTGCCTGCATTGCCGGCGCACTTGCACTACGAGGCGCGGATGGTGGCCAGCGCCTTGCTGATCGCCAGCCGCGAGGCTGCCCATGGTGCGGCCTGTGCCGACATCGAACGCCAGGCCATGGCCGGGCTGCTGCAAGGCCAGGCCTCGCTCGAGCAAGCCCGCAGCGAACTCGCCCAGCGTATTCGCCAGGGTGCCTACGACCAGGCCGGCGAGCCCCGCGCCCGCCTGCTGGCAGCACTGCGCACCATCAACCGTGCACAACTGAGCATCACTAACCCCAAGGTACTGGCCCATGACTGAACAGCCTGCCCAGCCGGTTCGCCGCCGCCGCTGCTACCTGGTGCGCCATGGCCATGTCGACTACTTCGACGCCAGCGGCCGCCCCCTCGACCCGCGCTGCGTGGCGTTGTCGGCCAAGGGCGTAGCCCAGGCCCAGGCGCTGGGCCAGGTGCTGGCGCACACGCCATTCGACCGCGCCGTGTGCTCAGACTACCCGCGCACCCGGCAAACCCTCGACCAGCTCCTGGGCGGCCGCGTCCAGCCTGTGGAAGAGCGCGCCGGGTTTCGTGAAGTCCGTGCCGGCCGCTTGCGGGAAATCCCCCGTGAATACCTGCACCGTGAAGTGGCCCAGGCCTACCAGCTCGCCGATCGCCCCGACGCAGCCTTCTTGCGCGGCGAGCCTTGGGCCGCGTTCCAGCAACGCGTGCTGGGCAGCTTCCAGCAGTTGCTGGAATCGCCTGACTGGAGCGCGCTGCTGCTGGTCACCCATGATGCGGTCAACCGCATTCTTCTGGCCTGGGCCTGCGGCGCCGGCCTTGGTGCCTTGGCTGCCTTCGAGCAAGACCCGGCCTGCCTGAACATCGTCGACATCGACATGGCTGGCCCGCAGGTGCTGCGTGCCTACATCCGCACCCTCAACTACTCAGCCTACGACCCTGCCAAGGCAACGATCGACCAGACCGTCATGGAGCATGTGCACGCCTCCATCGACCCACGTCGCCTGCTCGCCTGACCCTGATGACCCTGCTAAGGAATACCACCATGCATTTCGCCCTGTCTGCCGAGTTGACTGCCCTGCAAGCCAAAGTACGGCAGTTCGTCGCTGATGTCGTGATCCCCCTGGAGCGCGACCCGCGCCAGACACCCCACGGTCCATCGCCCGAGCTGCGCCAGGTGCTGATCGAGCGCGCCCGTGAACACGGCCTGCTGACTCCGCATGCCTCGCGTGAAATGGGCGGGCTGGGCCTGAGCCACATCGAGAAGGCGATCATCTTCGAAGAGGCCGGCTATTCGCCGCTTGGGCCGGTGGCCCTGAACATCCATGCCCCCGACGAAGGCAACATACACCTGATGGAACAAGTGGCAACGCCTGCGCAAAAAGACCGCTGGCTCAAGCCGCTGGTGCAGGGCCGGATCCGCTCCTGCTTCGCCATGACCGAGCCAAGCCCGGGCGCCGGCTCCGATCCGTCGATGCTCACCACCCAGGCCGTACGCGACGGCGACGACTACGTCATCAACGGCCAGAAGTGGTTCATCACCGGTGCCGAAGGCGCGCAAGTGGCAATCATCATGGCGCGCATGGAAGACGGCAGCGCGACCATGTTCCTCACCGACACCGACCGCCCCGGTTTCATCCTCGAGCGCATGATGGACTCGCTCGACAGTTGCTTCGCTGGCGGCCACGCGGTGCTGCACTTCGACAACCTGCGCATTCCCGCCAGCGATGTGCTGGGCGAAGTGGGCAAAGGTTTCCGTTACGCCCAGGTGCGCCTGGCGCCGGCGCGCCTGACCCATTGCATGCGCTGGCTCGGCCAGGCCCGTCGAGCCCATGACGAAGCCTGCCGCTACGCAAGCCACCGGGTGTCGTTCGGCAAGCCGCTGGGCGAGCATCAGGGCGTGGGCTTCATGCTCGCCGACAACCAAATGGACCTGCACACCACGCGCCTGTCGATCTGGCACTGCGCCTGGGTACTGGACCAGGGCGAGCGCGGCAATTTCGAGTCGAGCATGGCCAAGGTGCTCAGCTCCGAGGCCATCTGGCGGGTGATCGACCGTTGTGTGCAGGTGCTCGGCGGGCAGGGCGTTACCGGCGAGTCGATCGTCGAGCGGATTTTCCGCGATGCGCGCAGTTTCCGCATCTATGACGGCCCCAACGAAGTGCACCGCATGAGCCTGGCAAAGAAGATCCTCGCCCGCACAGCGCCGGGGGTGGCCGGATGAACCTGGACAGCTATCGCAACCAGGTGGTGATGATCACCGGCGCCGCCAGCGGTTTTGGCGCATTGTTGGCCGAGCGACTGGCCGGGTTGGGCGCCCGCCTGGTCCTCGGCGACCGCGACGTGACGGGCCTGGAGCGGGTGGCCGGCACCCTGCGCGAGGCCGGCGCCACAGTGCTGGCGGTGCCGTGCGACGTGACCCGTGAGGTGGAGGTCAAGGCGCTGGTGGACGCGGCCATGGCCACCTTCGGCCGCCTCGATGTGGGGGTGAACAACGCCGGCATTCTTACGCCGATGAAGCGCTTCGTCGACACCACCGAAGAAGAGCTGGACCGCAGCCACGCGGTCAACACCAAGGGCGTGTTCTTCTGCATGCAGCAACAGCTCCGTCAGATGTTGCCACAAGGCGGCGGGGTCATCCTCAACATCGCCTCCATGGCCGGGCTTGGCGGTGCGCCCAAGCTGGCCGCCTATGCCGCTGCCAAGCATGCAGTGGTCGGGCTGACCCGAACCGCGGCGGTGGAATACGCCCGCCGAGGCATCCGCGTCAATGCACTGTGCCCGTTCTACAGCGCCACGCCCATGGTGACCGGGAGCGCTGTGGGGGAGCAGCAGGCGTTTCTCGCCCAGGGCTCGCCGATGAAGCGCCTGGGTACCCCCGACGAAATCGTTGCGGCCATGCTGATGCTGTGCGCCCGTGAAAACAGCTACATGACCGGCCAGGCGATCGCCGTGGATGGCGGTATTTCGGCGTTCTGAGCCATGCCAGCCGCGCCCCGGCACTGAAACCGGGGGCGCTGTCATGAACTGAAAAACCGTTGTCGTCCGATGATAAGCGGCGTATTGCGCAACGGCCTAAATTGCCCTTCAAGACGAATGTTGCTGTTCAACAAAAACTACAAGAAGGGAGATTGGCATGGCCAAAGCGGTACGTTTCTACGAAACCGGAGGGCCTGAGGTCCTGCGCTACGAAGACGTCGAAGTCGGCGAACCGGGCCCTGGGCAGGTGCGCCTGCGCCACGTGGCGGTCGGCCTGAACTACGCCGACACCTATTTCCGCAACGGCACCTACCCGATCCCGCTGGCTAACGGCATGGGCGTGGAAGCGTCCGGCGTGGTCCAGGCGGTGGGCGAGGGTGTCAGCCACGTAGCGGTCGGCGACCGGGTGACCTACACCGGCTTCATGAATACCCTCGGCGCCTACAGCACCGAGCGCCTGATCCCTGCCGCGCCGCTGATCAAGCTGCCGGAAACCATCGCGTTCGAAACGGCCGCGGCCATGACCATGCGCGGCCTCACGGCCTCGTACCTGATGCGTCGCCTGTACGACTTCAAACCAGGGGACAGCATCCTGCTGCACGCCGCTGCGGGTGGTGTCGGGTTGATCGTCTCGCAGTGGGCCAAGCTGCTGGGGCTGACCGTGATCGGTACCGTGTCCACCGACGCCAAGGCCGAAGTGGCGCGAGCCCATGGTTGCGACCACACCATCAACTACAGCCACGAAGACGTGGCCAAGCGCGTGCGCGAGCTGACCGACGGGGTTGGCGTCAACGTGGTGTTCGACAGCGTCGGGCGCACTACCTTCATGGGCTCGCTGGACTCGCTCAAGCGCCGTGGCCTGATGGTCTGCGTGGGCACCGCTTCTGGCACCATCGAGCCGTTCGACCCGCAGATCCTGGCGATGAAGGGTTCGTTGTTCCTGACCCGCCCGGCACTGGCCGACTATATCGCCGACCCGGCCGAGAAAGCCGCCCTGGCAGGCGAGCTGTTCGGCCATGTGGGCAGTGGCCGTATCAAGATCGAAATCAACCAGCACTACGCCTTGCAGGACGCAGTTCAGGCGCACCGTGATCTGGAGTCGCGCAAGACCACCGGCTCGTCGATCTTCGTCATCTGAGGAGGGCACTGCCATGCAAGTCGAACAATTGACCTGCGCCATCGGGGCCGAACTGCTTGGCGTCAGGCTGGCCGATGCGATTCATGATGACGGCCTGTTTGCCGAGGTGCGTGCCCAGTTGCTCAAGCACCGGGTGCTGTTCCTGCGCGACCAGGACATCAGCCGCGCCGACCACGTGGCGTTCGCCCGCCGCTTCGGCGAGCTGGAGGACCACCCCGTGGTCGGCAGCGACCCGGACCACCCGGGCCTGGTGCAGATCTACAAGTCGCCGGAAACGCCGGTTGACCGCTATGAAAACGCCTGGCACACCGACGCCACCTGGCGGGAAAAACCGCCGATGGGTTGCGTGCTGCGCTGCGTGGAAAGCCCTATGGTGGGCGGCGACACCCTGTGGACCAACATGGTGCTGGCGTACGCCAACCTGCCGACCGAGATCAAGGCGCGTATCGAAGGGCTGCGGGCGCGACATAGCATCGAGGCCACTTTTGGCGCGGCCATGCCGATCGAAAAACGCCTGGCCCTGAAGGCGCGCTTCCCGGATGCCGAGCACCCGGTGGTGCGTACTCACCCCGAGACCGGCGAGCAGGTGCTGTTCGTCAACGCCTTCGCCACGCATTTCAGCAACTACCACACCCCCGAGCGCGTGCGTTTCGGCCAGGACGCCAACCCCGGCGCGGGCGAATTGCTGCGTTACCTGATCAGCCAGGCCTACATCCCCGAGTACCAGGTGCGCTGGCGCTGGAAGCCCAACAGCATTGCCATCTGGGACAACCGCAGTACCCAGCATTACGCCGTCATGGATTACCCGGCCTGCCACCGAAAGATGGAGCGCGCCGGGATCATGGGGGATGCGACTTTCTGACCCGCCAGACACGTTGGGGCCGCAATGCGGCCCCAATCGCTACGCGATAGCCTGTAAGCAATAACAACAAAAAAACTCAGATATCCGAGGAGGCAGCATGGCCACCTATCACGCCAGTGCGGCAGAACCAGGCACTGATACTTCTCTCGGCATTCCACGGCGCTACGCCTGGATCGTTTTCGCCCTGACCTTCGGCCTGCTGATTTCCGACTACATGTCGCGGCAAGTGCTCAACGCCGTATTCCCGCTGCTCAAGCAGGAATGGCAGCTCAGCGACAGCCAGCTCGGGCTGCTCAGCGGCATCGTCGCGCTGATGGTCGGTTTGCTGACCTTCCCCCTGTCGTTGCTGGCCGACCGCATTGGCCGGATCAAGAGCCTGACGTTCATGGCCGTGATGTGGAGCCTGGCTACCTTGGGTTGCGCCCTGGCGGAAAACTACCAGCAGATGTTCATCGCACGCTTTCTGGTTGGTGTCGGCGAGGCGGCCTACGGCAGCGTCGGTATTGCCGTGGTGGTGGCGGTGTTCCCGCGTGAGATGCGAGCCACCCTGGCCGGCTCGTTCATGGCCGGTGGCATGTTCGGTTCGGTACTGGGCATGGGCCTGGGCGGTGTGATGGCCCAGCACCTGGGTTGGCGCTGGGCATTCGCCGGCATGGCCTTCTTCGGCCTGGCGCTGGCGCTGCTGTATCCGCTCATCGTGCGCGAGGCGCGCATTGCCCCCAAGGGCCTGGCGGCAACGCCCGACAAGGCTGCGCTCAAGGCGATGCGGCCACTGCGTACCCTGTATTCAAGCCGCTCGGTCATCAGCGCCTATGTCGGCAGCGGTTTGCAGTTGTTCGTCGGTGGCACGGTGATCGTGTGGTTCCCCAGCTACCTGAACCGCTACTACGCCATGAGCACTGACCGCGCCGGCGCCGTGGCTGCGATTATCGTGCTGTGCAGCGGGGTTGGCATCGTGCTGTGCGGCATGCTTTGCGACCGCATGGGGCGCAAGCGCCCGGACCACAAGATCAGCCTGGCCATCGCCTACTGCCTGGGCAGCTGTGTGCTGCTGTCAGTGGCCTTTGCCTTGCCGCCGGGCATGCCGCAACTGGTGCTGATTTGCCTGGGCATGATGATCGCCGCCGGCACCAATGGCCCATCCAGCGCCATGGTCGCCAACCTCACCCACTACACGGTGCACGGCACCGCGTTTGCCACGCTGACCTTGTGCAACAACCTGCTCGGGTTGGCCACCGGCCCGCTGATCACCGGCAAGGTGTCTGACCTGATCGGCTTGCAGTCGGCATTCCAGCTGGTGCCGTTGATCAGCATCGGTGCTGCGGCGGTGTTCATTTATGCCAAGCGTCACTATCACCTGGACATGGCGCGCCTGCAGCTCGGTGAAACCGCCCAGGCACCTGTCCAGCCAGAACTGGAGGCCCGTTCGTGAAGCGTTCGTTGTCGATTGATGTGTACTTCGATTTTATCTGCCCGTGGTGCTTGATAGGCCGCCGGCAACTGCAAGCCGCCCTGGCGCAGTTCAAGGCAGCGCAGCCAGAGGTCGAGGTCAACCTGGCCTGGCAGGGCGTGCAACTGTTGCCTGAGCTGCCATTCGATGGCCAGCCGTTCGCCGAGTTCTACCGGCGACGCCTGGGCAGCGATCAGGCGGTGCGGCAACGTCAGGCCCAGGTGCGCGAAGCGGCCAGCGCCGTCGGCGAGCAGATCGAATTCAGCCGCATCGAGCGCATGCCCAATACCGCCGACGCCCATCGCCTGTTGCTTCACGCCAGTGAGCTGGGCACTGAAGCACAGGTAGAGGCACTGCAGGAGCGGTTACTGGCTGCGTATTTCAAGCAGGGTGAAGACCTGGGCGACCGCGCCACGCTGTTGCGCATCGCCGAGCAGTGCGGCTTTACCCCAGAGGCGCTGGCCGGCAGCTTGCGTGGCGATGGCCTGCCGTTCGTCAGCGCCAGCGCTGACATCACCGGCCGCGGCGTGCCGTGCTTCGTTTTCGATAACCGGCTGCAAGTGGTTGGCGCCCAGCCGGCCGAGGCCTTGCTGGAGGCCATGCATCTGGCGGTGTCGGGCCTGGCGGAGAGGGAGGCATGAGCACGCTGGCGTTTGCCCAGGTCAACAACCGGGTGCGCGACCTGGCCCCGGGCCTGATCGTCAGCTTGATCGCCGCGGGTGCGGCGAGTTTTCTGGCCGAACACTACGGCGCGCCGGTGATGCTGTTCGCCCTGTTGCTGGGGCTGGCACTGAACTTTCTGAGCGCGGACGGCAAGTGCAAGGCCGGCATCGAGTTTACCGCGCGCAGCGTGCTGCGCCTGGGCGTCGCGCTGCTGGGCATGCGTATCACCCTGGAGCAGATGGCTGGCCTTGGCTGGAAGGCGGTGGCGCTGGTGGTGATCCTGGTGGTGGTGACCATCGGCGTGTCGATGGTGGCGGCCAAGGCCATGGGCTTTCAGCGCTTGTTCGGCATGCTCACTGGCGGCGCCACGGCGATCTGCGGTGCTTCGGCGGCGCTGGCGCTGGCTGCTGCACTGCCCAGCCACCCGCAGAAGGAACGGGCCACGCTGTTCACGGTGATCGGCGTGTCGGCGCTGTCTACCCTGGCGATGATCCTCTACCCGATGATCGCCAATGCCCTGGGCCTGTCGCCGCAAGCCGCCGGCGTGTTCCTGGGCGCCACCATCCATGATGTGGCGCAGGTGGTGGGGGCGGGCTACAGCATGTCCACCGAAACCGGCGATACCGCCACGGTGGTCAAGCTGATGCGCGTGGCCATGCTGGTGCCGGTGATCGTCGTCGCGGCCATGATCGCCCGTCGCCAAGGTATCGACAGTACCGGCAAGCGCCCGCCGTTACTGCCATGGTTCGCGGTCGGCTTCCTGATCCTTGCCTGCGTCAACAGCACCGGCTGGGTGCCGCTGGCTGTGCAGGGCAGTATCAACGAACTGTCGCGTGGGTGCCTGGTGGTATCGATCGCAGCCCTGGGCATGAAAACCCAGCTCAAGGAGCTGGCCGCCGTAGGCATCAAGCCGATTGTGCTGATGGTGGGCGAGACGGTGTTCCTGGTGCTGCTGGTGCTGGGCCTGATGCACGTCGGCATGTAGCCCAGAGGCCCAGGGCCGTCAGCGTGCGCTGGTGGTCGCCTGGGCGGCGCTGCGGTTGCGTCTGGTTTGTGTGTGCGGCTCATGCTGCGCACGCCAGGTGGCTGGCGGCTGGCCGAACTGGCTGATGAACCAGCGGGTGAACGAGCTGTGCATGGAATAACCGAGCATGTCGGCGATGCGCCCCAGCGAATAGCCAGGGCTTTCCAGGTAGCGCACCACCAGGTCGCGGCGTACGCCGTTGACCAGCTCGCTGAAGGTCGCGCCTTCTTCTTCCAGGCGCCGCTGCAAGGTGCGCACGTTCATGCCCTGGGTCTGGGCGATGTGCTCGATGGTGGCGCGGCCCATGGGCATCAGCAGGAAGATCGCCTTGCGCACTTCCAGCGTCAGCGATGGCAGGTTTTCGTCCTGCAGCAACCCCACATAACGTTGCGCCAGCCGCGCCATGCCTGCGTTGGCCTGGGGGTTGGCGGTGTCCAGGTCGGACGCCGAGCAGACGATGCCATTGAAGTCGGTGTTGAACTCCAGCTTGCAGCCGAAGATGCGCCGGTGGATGGCCAGGTCAGCGGGGGCGGCGTGGGTGAAGTTGGCGCTGATCGGGTGCCAGTGCGAGCCCAGTAGCGCCGAGCAGAAGCGGTGCATCACGCCGATGGCCAGCTCGATGGCCTGGCGGCTGTGCATCGGCTGGTCGGTGATGACCTCCTGGCGGATGATCACCGTCTTGCCGATTTCCTCGATGTGGATGGCCAGTGCGTTGTTGAGCAGGTGGCGGTACTGCACGATCACCTGCAGGGCGTCACGCAGCGAGTGCTGATGGCTGATCAGCAGGCTGACCTGGCCAAAGTCCGATAACTGGCGCAGTTCGGCCATGCGCAGGCCGAAGGCTTCGCAGCCACTCAGCCGCGCCGACTCCTCCAGCACGTTGATGGCGGCGGCCACCGGGATGCGTTGATCGGGGGTTTCCAGCAGCGATGCACTGAGGCCGGCCTGAGCCAGCAGGCCATGGCCGTTGAGGCCCAGATGGCGTGAAACTTCCAGGTAATTGGTGAGGGTTGCAGCACGGGCGAGCACGGTCATTTTATTGTTTTCCACGTGATCTTGATGAGCTTCCGCTGCGCTGGCGGGTGGTCTTTTATAGCGGTTGTGTCGTCAGATGCAAAGCCATTTCCGAGCAGCGGAGCCCGGGGCTGGGCGGCACAGCAGCCGTGTCATCAACTGAAAAGTTCGTGACGCGCAATGTAAAGCGGCTGGCAGGGCGACTCTTTACTCTGGCTTCAAGCAGTCGGCAATCGACCGAGTTGACCAGAGCAAGGGCCCTGACGTGGAAAAACTGCAAACCGCCGCAACCGTGCTGATCGTGCCTGGCTTGCGCGACCATGTACCCGAACATTGGCAAACCCTGCTGCAAGCGCGCCTGGGCAAGGTTCGCTCGGTACCACCGCTGGAAACCGACAAGCTCAGTTGCAGCGCCCGCGTCGAAGCGATCGAGCGCGAACTGGCCAGCATCGACGGCCCGGTGATCCTGGTCGCGCACAGCGCCGGTGTGCTGATGGTGGCGCACTGGGCCGCCCGTTACCAACGCCCGATCAAGGGCGCCTTGCTGGCCGCCCCACCGGACCTGGATACCGATTGGCCGGCCAGTTACCCCACCCCCGACACCCTGCGCGCCAACGGCTGGGCGCCGCTGCCAAGCGGCCGGCTGCCATTCCCGAGCCTGGTCGCGGCCAGCAGCAACGATCACCTGGCGAGTTTCGAAGCCGTCGCCCGCATGGCCGACGAGTGGGGCAGCGAGCTGGTCGATCTCGGCGCCGTTGGCCACCTCAACCCAGCCTCGGGCTTCGGCCCATGGCCACACGCCGAGGCCTTGATCCAGCAACTCGATCGCTAAACCGCGCGGGGCACGCGCACTCAGGGTCAGGCCGGCGCCCGATCGTTGCTGGCACCTTGCACATCCCAAGCAGAGATACCGCATGAACAACAATAAGAACGTTCTCTTCTGCCTTCACCGCCGCAATCTGTTGGCCACGCTGGTGCTGGTCGCCGGCGCGCCGGCTGCCCAGGCATTTCAGCTTGACCTGGCCGACCCTGACTGGAACGTGCGCTTCGACAACACCGCCAAGCTCAGCTACGGCCAGCGGGTCGAGGGCCAGAACGCCAAGGTCGCCCGCACCGCCAACCTCAACGACGGTGACAAGAACTTCAGTGTCGGCAGCGCGGTGACCCAGCGCGTCGACCTGCTGACCGAACTGGACGTGGTGTACCAGGGCAAGATGGGTATGCGTGTCAGTGCTGCGAGCTGGTACGACCACGCTTATGACGACGTGGGCTCCAACTCCAACCCGTTTCCCGGCCAGGCGGGCAATGCTGGCAACCTGGTGCTGGCCCGCCCGGCCGGTGGCCTGCCTGCCGGCACTGTGCTGCAGGGCGGCCCGTCCAGGCGCCATGGCCTGAGCAATTACAGCGACCGGTACTACAACGGCCCGTCTGGCGAATTCCTCGATGCCTTCGTGTTCTACAGCACCGAAATCGGTGACGAGTCGATGCTCAGCGGCAAGCTCGGCTGGCACTCGGTGTACTGGGGCGAGACCTTGTTCAACGCCGCCAACGGCATCAACTATGGCCAGTCGGCACTGGACCTGGCCAAGCTGTACAACGTGCCCGGCACCGAAACCAAGGAACTGTTCCTGCCGCGCAAGCAGCTGTCGCTGAGCTACACGATCACCCCGGAACTGACCCTGGCGGCCCAGTACTTTCTCGAATTCCAAAACTCGCGCCTGCCCGAAGGGGGCACCTACATGGGCGCCTACGACATGCTTGGCGACGGTGCCGACATTTTCTGGCTGCCGGTGCCCAACGCGGTCGGCGGTGCCGGTGCCTTCTATGGCGCACCCCGCGGGCATGACATCCGCCCGCACAACAGCGGCGATTTCGGTGTAATGGCCAAGTGGAGCCCGGAATGGCTCGACGGCACCCTGGGCTTCTACTACCGCAACACCTCCGACCCGACCCCCGCGGTGCTGATCAATGCCCCCAACCTGCACACGGGCAGCCTGGAAGGCACCAGCTACATGACGGCCTATGCCGACGATATCGATATCTATGGCATCAGCCTGGCCAAGAGCGTCGGCCCGGTGAGCGTGGGGCTGGACGTCAACTACCGCGAAAACATGCCGCTGATCAGCAACTTCACCACGATCAACGGGCCGCTGTACGGTGCCCTGGCCGGCACCGCCGGCGGCACCAACCTGATCGGCGAAGTGCCAGGCCACGGTGAAACCGGGCTGGCCCGCGGCAAGACCTTGCATGTGGTACTCAACGGCCTGGTGTCGTTCGGCGCCACGCCGTTGTGGAACGCTTCGTCGCTGGCCGTGGAAGGCGCCATGACCCATCTGGTCAGCGTCGACAAGGGCGAGCAGACCTTCAAGGGCGACGCCAGCTACGAAGGCGTCGACAAGGTCACCACCAACGCCTACACCCTGGCGGTCAACTTCACCCCGACCTGGTTCCAGGCGCTGCCAGGGGTCGATATCACACTGCCGCTGTCCTACAACGTCGGCCTCAAGGGCAACTCGGCCGTGCAGCTGGGCGGCAATGAAGACTCCGGCAGCTACTCGATCGGGATCGCCGCCGACGTCTACCAGAAGTACAAGTTCGACCTGAAGTACGTCGACTCCTTCGGCAAGTTCGATACCTGCGAAACCGGCGCCGACAACAACACCCCTGGCACCAACGGGCGTTACCAGTGCATCCCCGGGCAGATCACTTCGCAGGCAGGGCTTGCACCGCTGCTCAAAGATCGCGGCATGGTCACGGCCTCGTTCAAGACCACCTTCTGAAGCTCCTAGTACAACAACAAGCGGAGAAACGCGATGAAGTATCTCAATAGCCTGCTGTCGGCCTCGCTTGCGGTCGTTATTGCCGGTAATGCCCATGCGGCCGCCCCGGCCCAGGACGTCGCCCGGCTGGGCAAGGACCTGACCATGGTCGGCGCCGACAAGGCCGCCAGTGCCGACGGCGCGATCCCGGCCTACCAGGGTGGCCTGAACACCCCGCCTGCCGGCTTCAAGCAGGGCGATACCCTGCGCCCGGACCCCTTCGCCTCGGAGAAACCGCTGCTGGTGATCGACGGCAAGAACGTCGACCAGTACAAGGATTCGCTGACCGCTACCACCGTAGAGCTGGCCAAGCGCTTCCCGAGCTTCCACATCGATGTGTACCCGACACACCGCACCGCGGCGTTGCCCAAGGTGCTGCTCGACAACACCCTGAAAAATGCCGCCAATGCCAAGTCCCTGCAGGACGGCATGGCCATCGAAAATGTGCTGCCCGGCGTGCCGTTCCCGATCCCGCAGTCGGGCGCCGAGGCGATGTGGAACCATCTGCTGCGCTACCAGGGCGTGGCACAGAAGGCCAAGTATGACTCCTGGAACGTCGACTCCGCAGGCGTCGCGGCCCTGGCCACCACGGGCCTGGCGTACAACGCCTACCCGATCTACGAAGACCTGAACAAAGTCATCGAGCCCAAGGACATCTACTTCCAGACCAAGCTGTACTTCGAAGGCCCGGCACGCCGCGCCGGTGAGTCGATGATGCTCAAGGACGCCGCCAACCCGCTGGTACAAGAGCGCCGCGCCTGGCAGTACCTGCCAGGGCAGCGCCGGGTGAAGCTGGCGCCGAACCTGGCCTACGACACACCCAACCCAGGCACCGCAGGCTCCGGTACCTTCGACGACGTGTACGTGTTCAACGGTGCGCTGGACCGGTACGACTGGCAACTGCTCGGCAAGAAAGAAATGTACGTGCCATACAACACCTACAAGCTCACCTACATTCACGACCCGAAGTCCCTGACCACGCCGAACCACCTCTCGCCCGACCAGGTGCGCTGGGAAAAGCACCGTGTCTGGGTAGTGGAGGGCACCCTCAAGGGCAATGCCCGCCACATCTATGCCAAGCGCCGCTTTTACCTCGACGAGGACAGCTGGTTCGCGCTGGCTTCTGACCAGTACGACGCCCGTGGCCAGCTGTATCGCGGCTCGTTCAGCTTCTTCACCCAGAGCTACGACGTGCAGATTCCCAACAACAACCCGCACGTGGTCTACGACCTGGTCGGTGGCACCTACAACGTCAACGGCCTGATCGGCCCGCACGGCGGTATCGAGTACATCGCCCCTCTGTCCAAGGCGCAGTGGTCGCCGGAAGCCCTGGCCGGCGCCGGCATTCGCTGACCCCGACGACCCGTCTGGCGGCGGCCCGCAAGTGGCCGCCGTCAGGTTTTGCAGAGGATGTGGCATGGCTTCTTTGAACAAGTATGCGCCGTGGGCGTTGGCAATCACGCTCGCCCTGGGCGGCAGCTGCGGTGTGGCCCAGGCGGCCTATGTCGATGTGCTGGACCTGCCGGCCGAGCCTAGCGCGCTGGCGGTGCACAGCGCCCTGCGCGATGTGGCGCGGGCCGGTGAGCGGCTGGTCGCGGTGGGGCCCCGTGGGCACATCGTGTATTCCGACAACCAGGGCCAGGACTGGCGCCAGGCCAGCGTACCGGTCAGCGCCGACCTCAACGCCCTGGCGTTCCCAACCCCCCAGGAGGGTTGGGCGGTAGGCAACGATGGTGTGGTGCTGCACAGCCGTGATGGCGGTGTGAACTGGGCCGTGCAGCTCGATGGCCGGAAGATCGGTGCACTGGTCACGGCCCATTACCAGGCCTTGGCACAGGCCCACCCCGACGATGCGCAATGGCCGCAGTTCGCCGCCGAAGGCCAGCGCCTGCAGCAGGAGGGTGCCGACAAGCCGTTTCTGGGTGTGTGGTTCACCGACGCCCGGCACGGCTATGTGGTGGGCGTGTTCAACCTGATCCTGCGCACCGACGACGGTGGCGAAAGCTGGGTGCCGATGCAGGACCGCACCGACAACCCGCAAGGCCTGCACCTCAATGCCATCCGGGCGGTCGGCGATGACCTTTACGTGGCCGGCGAACAGGGCCTGCTGCTCAAGTGGAACGCCCGGCAACAGCGGTTCGTCGCCCTGCCTGGCCCTTACCAAGGCACCTGGTTCGGCATTCTCGGCAGGCCTGGCGAAGTGCTCGTCTATGGCCTGCGTGGCCATGTGGCACGCAGCCTCGACGGCGGCCAGAGCTGGACCAAGGTGGACACCGGGCTGGGCCAGAGCATCACCGCCGCCAGCCTCGACAGCCAGGGTGACTACTGGCTGTTCAGCCAGGCCGGGCATGTGCTGCGCAGCCACGACGGCGGCCAGAGCTTCGCCCTGCAACCGCAGGTGCCGCTGGCACCCGTGGCGGCTGCCCTGCAGACCCGCGGCAACGGCACCGTGCTGGTAGGTGAGCGCGGCGTGCGCGTGCTGCCAGCCCGCTAAGACCCACAAGAATTCCAAGAGAGCCTCGTGATGGCCAACATCAAGCAAGACACCATGCCGGTGATCCGCGACCTGCGGGATTTCGATCCACGTTTCGGCAACCTGCTCGAACGCATGGTCTTCAACTATCGCCCGCTGTTCATGCTATTCATGGTGCTGGCCACGCTGGTGCTCGGCTATGTGGCTGTCACCCGCCTGGAACTGCGGCCCAGCTTCGAAAAAATGATCCCGCAGAGCCAGCCCTACATCCAGAACTACCTGGACAACCGCAAGTCGCTGCGCGGCCTGGGCAACTCGGTGCGGGTGGTGGTGGAGAACACCCAGGGCGATATCTTCGACCCCGAATACCTGGACGTGCTGAAAAAGATCAACGACGAGCTGTTCCTTGCCCAGGGCGTCGACCGTGCCTGGATGAAGTCGTTGTGGAGCCCGGGCGTGCGCTGGACCGAGGTCACCGAAGAGGGCTTCCAGGGTGGCGCGGTGATGCCCGATGACTACCAGGGCAAACCGGCCGACATCGAGCAGCTGCGCCAGAACATCAACCGTGCCGGTATTGTCGGCAGCCTGGTGGCGAGCGACTTCAAGTCCAGCATGCTGGTGGTGCCGCTGCTCGACCACGACCTGGCCACCGGGCGCGGTATCGATTACCGGCAGTTCTCGCAGATGCTCGAACAGCAGTTGCGCGACCAGTACGAATACGGCGGCGACAGCAAGGCGCGGGCGTCTGGCAAGGAAGGCGAGGGCAAGTACAAGGTGCGGGTCATCGGGTTTGCCAAGCTGATGGGCGACCTGATCGACGGCCTGATCCAGGTAATGATGTTCTTCGCCCTGGCGGTGGTCACCTCGCTGGTGATCATCTTCCTGTACACCCGCTGCGTGCGCAGCACCCTCTTGGTGGTGTTCTGCTCCCTGGCGGCGGTGGTGTGGCAGTTGGGCATTGTCGGTTGGCTGGGCTATGCCATCGACCCGTACTCGATCCTGGTGCCGTTCCTGATCTTCGCCATCGGCGTGTCGCACGCGGCGCAGAAGATGAACGGCATCATGCAGGACATCGGCCGTGGCACCCACAAGCTGGTGGCGGCGCGCTATACCTTCCGCCGCCTGTTCGTGGCCGGGGTTACGGCGCTGCTGGCGGACGCCGTGGGCTTTGCCGTGCTGATGCTGATCGACATTCCGGTGATCAAGGACCTGGCGATCACCGCAAGCATCGGCGTGGCGGTACTGATCTTCACATCGCTGCTGTTGATTCCGGTGTCGCTGTCTTACGTTGGCGTTGGCCGCAAGGCATCCGAACGTGCCTTGCGTATCGACCAGCGCGCCGCCGAGCACCGGGGCTTCGGCAAGCTGTGGGACGCCCTCGACCGCTTTACCACGCGCAAGTGGGCCACCGGCGCGGTGCTGGTGGCCACGTTGCTGGGCCTGGGCGGGTTCTGGGTGAGCCTGCAACTGAAGATTGGCGACCTCGACAGCGGCGCGCCGGAGCTGCGCGCCGATTCGCGCTACAACCGCGACAACGCCTACATCACCAGCCACTACGCGCTGTCCAGCGACCTGTTCGCGGTGATGATCAAGACCCCGCCGGAAGGCTGCCTGAGCTACAAGACGCTGATCCTCGCCGACCGCCTGGCCTGGCAGTTGCAGCAGTACCCCGGGGTGCAGACCACGGTGTCGCTGGTCAACGCCGTGCGCCAGATCACCGCAGGCTCCTTCGAAGGCAACCCGAAGATGAGCAGCCTGCAGCGCAACCAGGACATGCTCAACTACGCCGCCCAGCAGGCCTCGGTCAACGCCCCGGAGCTGTTCAACACCGATTGCTCGATGATGCCGGTGATCGCCTACCTCAAGGACCACAAGGCCCAGACCCTGGACGACGTGGTGGCCATCGCCGACCGCTTCGCCCGCGAAAACAGCACCCCCGACCGGCAGTTTCTGCTGGCCGCCGGCAGCGCCGGTATCGAAGCTGCCACCAACATCGTGGTGCGCGAAGCCAACCGCACCATGCTGCTGTTTGTCTACCTGGCGGTCACGCTGTTCTGCCTGATCACCTTCCGCAGCTGGCGCGCGACCTTGGTGGCGCTGCTGCCTCTGGTGCTGACTTCAGTGCTGTGCGAAGCGCTGATGGTGGCCATGGGCATTGGCGTGAAAGTGGCCACCTTGCCGGTGATCGCCCTGGGCGTCGGCATCGGCGTGGACTACGCGCTGTACCTGCTCAGTGTGCAGCTGCACTACCAGCGGCAGGGCCGCACCCTGGGCGAGGCCTACCAGAACGCCGTGGCCTTCACCGGCCGGGTGGTCGGGCTGGTGGGTATCACCCTGGCCGCCGGCGTGGTCGCCTGGGCGTGGTCGCCGATCAAGTTCCAGGCCGACATGGGCATCCTGCTGACCTTCATGTTTCTCTGGAACATGCTCGGCGCACTGCTGCTGATCCCGGCCCTGTCGCACTTCCTGCTGCCGGACAAGCGCTTTGTCGCGGCGGCCCCCGCGCATTGCGAAGCCGCTCCACAGCCCCGTGACAGTGCCCCGGTACCACGCGCGCAAGCGCGGGTGCAGGCGTAGTCAGCTCTCAGTCGATTCGAACATGGAAACTGGAACCAACGTCATGGCCAAGACAAAAATAATGCCGCCGGCAGCCGGCGCCTATGCCTACCCCTTGCTGATCAAACGCCTGCTGATGTCGGGTGTGCGGCACCAGCCGGACCACCAGATCGTCTACGCCGACACGCTGCGCTACAGCTACCGCGAGCTCGAGCAGCGGGTGCAGCGCCTGGCCAACGTGCTGCGCGCGGCCGGCGTGCAGGCCGGTGACACCGTCGCGCTGCTGGACTGGGACAGCCACCGTTCGCTGGAATGCTTCTTCGCCGTGCCGATGATTGGCGCGGTGCTGCACACAGTGAACATTCGCCTGTCACCGGAGCAGGTGGCCTACACCATGAACCACGCCGGGGATGATCTGGTGCTGGTGCATGACGACTTCGTGCCGCTGCTGGAGCAGCTGCGCGGCCAGTTGGGCACGGTCAAAGGCTACCTGCAACTGACGGACGGGGAGGCTGCGGCCACGTCGCTGCCGGTGCTCGGCGAGTACGAAGCGCTGCTGGATGCAGCCAGCCCCGAGGCCGAGTTCGAGGACTTCGACGAGCAGTCGGTGGCCACGCTGTTCTACACCACCGGCACCACCGGCAACCCCAAGGGGGTGTACTTCTCGCACCGCCAGCTGGTGCTGCACACCCTGAACCAGCTGGGCACCTTCGCCGCCTACGACGGCCAGCCGTTGCTGCGTTCCAGCGACGTGTACATGCCGATCACCCCGATGTTCCATGTGCACGCCTGGGGCGTGCCCTACACGGCCACGATGCTGGGCATCAAGCAGGTGTATCCGGGCCGCTACGAGCCGGACAAGCTGGTGCGCCTGTACCGCGATGAGGGGGTGACGTTCTCCCACTGCGTACCCACCTTGCTGCAAATGATGCTCGACAGCGAGCAAAGCCGGCACACCGATTTCAGCCGCTGGAAGATCCTGCTCGGCGGCAGCGCGCTTACCCACGGCCTGGCGCGCCAGGCCAGCGAGCGCGGCATGCTGATCTTCAGCGGTTACGGCATGTCGGAAACCTGCCCGCTGCTGACCCTGACCCACCTGCGCGACGAAGACCTGGCCTTGCCCATGGGCGAACAGGTGGCGCAGCGGATCAAGACCGGCGCCCCGGTGGCGATGGTCGACCTGCGCATCGTCGATGCGGCGGGCGTCGAAGTGGCCCACGACGGTGAGTCGCTGGGCGAGATCGTGGTGCGTTCGCCGTGGCTGACCCAAGGGTACCTGCACGAGCCGGAAAAGGGTGCCGAACTGTGGCAGGACGGTTGGCTGCACACCGGCGACATGGGCTCGATCGACCGCCACGGGGTGCTGGAGATCAAGGACCGCATCAAGGACGTGATCAAGACCGGCGGTGAATGGATCAGCTCGCTGGCGCTGGAGAACCTGATCAGCCAGCACGCGGCGGTCAATGCCGTGGCGGTGGTGGGCATTCCCGACGAGCACTGGGGCGAGCGGCCGATTGCGCTGGTGGTGTGCATGCCAGGTGGCAGCCTCGACCAGGTAGGGCTCGAAGCGCACCTGAAGCAGTTTGTAGAGAGTGGCCAGATCAACAAGTGGGCGATTCCGCGCCAGGTGCACTTCGTGGCGGACATCCCCAAGACCAGTGTCGGCAAGATCAACAAGAAGCTGATCCGCGAGATGCATTGCTGAAACCCAATAGCCGTCGGTCTGCACCGACACCTTTCCAACAATCACAATATAAGGAACACCCCCATGAACTTCCTTGATGGCCACCTGTTCACCGAGAACCAGCAGCCGTTGATCATCACCGCAGCGCCCTATGCGCCTTCCTGGGTGCCGTCCGACTTCCCCGAGGACATTCCGGTGACCATGGCCGAGCAGGTACAGAAGGCCGTGGATTGCTACAACGCCGGTGCCACGGTGCTGCACCTGCATGTGCGCGAGCTGGATGGCAAGGGCTCCAAGCGCCTGTCCAAGTTCAACGAGTTGATTGCCGGTGTGCGTGAAGCGGTACCGGAAATGATCATCCAGGTGGGTGGCTCGATCAGCTTTGCCCCTGAGACCGAAGGCGCTGCGGCCAAGTGGCTGAGCGACGATACTCGCCACATGCTGGCCGAGCTCGACCCCAAGCCCGATCAGGTCACGGTGACGGTCAACACCTCGCAGATGAACGTGGTCGAGCACTGGGGCTACCAGGATGTGCGCGGGACTTCGATGGAAGACCCGGCGGTGTATGAGGCCTACAAGGAAATGACCGTGCCGGCGCAGCCGGGCTGGGTCGAGGAGCATGTGCGGCGCCTGAGCGCCGCCGGCATCCAGAGCGCCTTCCAGTGCTACAACCTGAACAGCTTCGAGTCGGTCGAGCGCCTGATGCGCCGTGGCATCTACAAAGGCCCGCTGGTGATGAACTGGGTGGCCATCGGCGGCGGCATGGACGTGCCGAATATCTACAGCCTGGCCAACATCGTGCGGGCCGTGCCGGACGGCACCGTGCTCACCGTGGAAAGCTCGATGCGCAACGTGCTGCCGATCAACATGATGGGCATCGCCATGGGCCTGCACGTGCGCTGCGGCATCGAGGACAACCTGTGGAACCAGGCGCAGACCGAGAAGATGTCCACGGTGCAGCAGATCGAGCAACTGGTGCGCATTTCGCGCGAGTTCGGTCGGCCGATCGCCACCGCCAAAGAGGCTCGTGAAATCAGCAAGATCGGCGTGTTCTACGACACCGTCGAAGAAAGCCTGCAGGCCAATGGGTTCGCGCCAAACCGCAATGGCGGCCAGCAGGGTTTCTTGCGCAAGACGGCGGACGCCGTGTAATCCCCGCCACGTTTGACGTGATCCTCCGCAGGGCGGCCGTGCTGGCAGCCCTGTGGGCATCCGGCTTGATCCACAACAAGGATAATGGTTGGAGAAAGGCTTGGCGCTGGCGGAAGCAGTGCTCCAAGGGTTGGAGCTAGGTTGAGTGATGCTCGGCAGGGCCGCAGAGGCGGCCCATTTCACGTTTCGCAGTAGGGTTCGAAGGCCGCAGTAACCCTCAGGCCACGTTAGCGCGATTGTAGAACTTCGCGAAATACATCCGGGCGTGAGGCGGCAATTTGCAATAGAGATCGCGCCGCGCCAGACGGCAGGCGCCTACCTTGCTCCCATTCCTGAAGCGTGCGCACCGAAACTCCCAGCATTTCGGCAAATCTTGACTGGGAAAGCCCCGTTTTGCTCCTTGCCTCGGCGGCCTCGGTCACCTCAACCTGATGTGTTGCACCATAGCGGCCAGCCTTCACGTCGCGTATGGCCTCCAGGAGTTCTTCACCAATGTTACGGTTGGCGTCGCGCAGCATCAGCTCTTTCTCAGTCAGGGGCATGGTTGAGCTCCTTTGCAATCTTGCGCAGCACGTGTGCGGGTATATTTTCGGTAGCGCTCTTGCAGTAAATGAGCAAAACGACCAGTGCGCCATTGGCGAGGTGGGCCGTGTAAATCACCCGCAGTGCTCCCCGCTTGCCTTTACTATCCAGGCTCCAGCCTACGTCTTTGACGTAGGAATTTTGCGTTTCCCGGCTGGTATATAAAAGTGGGAGGTTGTATCGAGTGGTTGCTGTTAAGCCCGTTCGCTGTGACATCGGCGGGGCCGCTGTGTGCGGCCCATCGCAGGCAAGCCAGCACCTGCAGCGGCCGTGCAAGCCTGCAGCTGCTCGGCAACCTCAAAAACTCAACCAAAGTGCCAGGGCCGCCAAGGTCGCCAGCAGCACCGGCACGGTCAGCAGTACGCCGACCTTGAAGTAATACCCCCAGCCGATCACCACCCCTTTGCGCGCCAGCACATGCAGCCACAGCAACGTGGCCAGGCTGCCGATAGGTGTGATCTTCGGCCCCAGGTCGCAGCCGATCACATTGGCGTAGATCATCGCCTCGCGCACCACGCCCTGGGCTTCGCTGGCATGGATCGACAAGGCGCCGATCAGCACACTGGGCAGGTTGTTCATCAGCGATGAGAGCAGCGCCGCAATCAGCCCGGTGCCCAGCGTAGCCGCCCACAGCCCATGCCCGGCGAGCCAGTCCAGTACCCCGGCAAGGGCGTCGGTCAGGCCGGCATTGCGCAGCCCGTACACCACCAGGTACATCCCCAGCGAGAACACCACGATCTGCCACGGCGCTTCGCGCAGCACGCGGCGGGTGGCAATCACGTGGCCGCGGGCGGCGACGGCGAACAGCACGGCGGCGCAGGCCGAGGCCACGGCGCTGACCGGGATGCCCAGCGGCTCCAGCACGAACAGCGCGGCCAGCAACACCACCAGTACCACCCAGCCCGCACGGAACGTGGCGCGATCGCGCACTGCCAGGGCGGGCAACTGCAGGTTGTCGGTGGCGTAGCGCAGCGGGATGTCGCGGCGAAAATACAGCCACAGCACCAGCAGCGTGGCCGCTACCGCCACCAGGTTCACCGGCACCATCACGGCGGCGTAGGCGTTGAAGCCGAGCCCGAAGTAGTCCGCCGACACGATATTCACCAGGTTCGATACCACCAGCGGCAGGCTGGCGGTGTCGGCGATGAAACCGGCGCCCATCACGAAGGCAAGGGTTGCCGTGGGGGAAAAGCGCAGCGCCAACAGCATCGACATGACGATGGGGGTGAGGATCAGCGCTGCGCCATCGTTGGCGAACAGCGCCGATACCGCTGCCCCCAGCAGCACCATGAAGGCAAACAGGCGACGCCCGTCGCCTCGGGCCCAACGCGCCACATGCAGCGCCGTCCAGGCGAAGAAACCGGCTTCGTCCAGCAACAGGCTGATGACGATCAGGGCGATGAAGGTGGCGGTGGCGTTCCAGATGATTGCCCAGACGGTGGGGATATCGTGCAGTGACACCACGCCGCACAGCAGGGCCAGAAGTGCACCAAAGGTGGCACTCCAGCCGACGCCGAGGCCTTTGGGTTGCCAGATGACCAGGGTCAGGGTGAACAGGAAAATCAGTGCGGCTGGAAGCATGAACAGGTGGCTCGGGTCAGGAGAGGGCAAGTGTAGCCAGTGCAGGAGGCAATTACTTCAGCGTCCCGTTCATTCCGTGCAGGCGAGAAGGCAGCGCTCTGCGCCGCGGTTCAGCAAAGTTCCGTTACAAACATGTAAACTTCGTAAATACGATTTACTCTCATTTGCGATTCCCTATATTTACCAACCCTGTTGGCCACCAGACTGTGTTTTCGAGGCCGGTGGGCGATGGCCCCCGGTTTCCGACAGGGATGTGCCGTTTCGCTCATGAATCGCAGGAGATGTACCCATGCAGTGCAGAACTTCACCCAACAGCCTGGCCCTGGCGTTCGTCGCGCTGGCGTCACCGGCCATGGTGGCCACCGCGGCCCAGGCTGAAGAGCAGCGCACGGGTGAGGTGCTGGAAGTGCCGGTTGCCGACAACGCGCTGGTGATTGAGGACACGCTGATCACCGCCGAGCGCGAGGCGCGTCAGGCCTTGGGTTCGTCGATCATCACCGCCGACGACATCAAGCGCCACCCACCGGCCAATGACCTGTCCGATATCATCCGCCGCGAGCCCGGCGTCAACCTGACCGGCAACAGCGCCAGCGGCGCACGCGGCAACAACCGGCAGATCGACCTGCGCGGCATGGGCCCGGAAAACACCCTGATCCTCATCGACGGCAAGCCCTCCAGCGCACGCAATGCGGTGCGTTATGGCTGGAACGGTGACCGTGATACCCGGGGTGAAACCAACTGGGTGCCCGCCGAGGCAGTCGAGCGTATCGAGATCTTGCGTGGCCCGGCCGCCGCTCGCTACGGCTCCGGCGCCATGGGCGGGGTGGTGAATATCATCACCAAACGCCCCACCGACGAGCTCAAGGGCAGCGTCAGCCTGTTCACCCAGTTGCCGGAAGACAGTGCCGAGGGGGCCAGCCGCCGCGCCAACTTCAACCTCGGTGGCGGCCTCACCGATAACCTTGGTTTCCGCCTGTTCGGCGGCCTGGCCAAGACTGACGCTGACGACCTCGATATCAACGCCAGCCACGCCAACAGCGCACTGGTTGCCGGGCGTGAGGGTGTGCGCAACAAGGACATCAACGGCCTGCTCAGCTGGAAGCTGAACGACGAGCACCGCTTCGAAACCAGTGCAGGCTACAGCCGCCAGGGCAATATCTACGCTGGCGACACCATGAACAGCAACGGCGGCAGCGACGTCGCACTGATTTCCAGCCTGTATGGCCACGAAACCAACGTCATGCAGCGCAGCACTTACGACCTGACCCACCTGGGCGATTTCACCTGGGGTACCAGCAAGACCACCCTGGCTTACGAATACGTGCGCAACTGGCGCCTCAACGAGGGCTTGGCCGGTGGCCCGGAAGGGGCGATCAACGACAGCGGCGCGGCGATGTCGCGGTTGCGCAACACGCGTTTGAACAGTGAGGTCAACTTGCCGTTCGCCCTGGGCAGCACCGAGCATGTGCTGACCTTGGGGGGCGAGTACCTGTACGAGTCGCTCAACGACCAGGGCTCGTTCCGTCCGCAGAGCTTCGACCCGAGTGGGTCGGGCAATGACGCGATCAGCGGTTTCGACCGCAGCGAATCGAAGATGACCGCCAAAAGTTACGCGTTGTTCGTCGAGGACAATATCGTCATCGGCGACACGACGGTGACGCCTGGCTTGCGTTTTGACCATCACGAGATGTTTGGCGACAACTTCAGCCCGAGCCTGAACCTGTCGCACAAGCTCACCGAGGCGCTGTCGGTCAAAGGCGGCATTGCTCGCGCCTACAAGGTGCCGAACCTGTACCAGTCCAACCCCAACTACCTGCTCTACAGCCGCGGCCAAGGTTGCAGTGTAGAGCAGACCAACTCCGGTGGTTGCTACCTGCAGGGTAACGCCGACCTCAAGCCGGAAATCAGCGTCAACAAGGAGATAGGCCTGCTGTACGACCGCGGCACCTGGCGTACCAGCGCCACCTACTTCCGCAATGACTACAAGAACAAGATCATCGGCGGTACCGATGTGCTCTATGCCATCAACAGCGGCCGCCGCGTGACCCAGTGGGAAAACGCCGGCAAGGCGCGGGTGGAAGGTATCGAAGGCAACTTCTTCATCGAGCTGACGCCAACCCTGGACTGGAACACCAACCTGACCTGGATGCTGGACAACGACAATCGCGAGACCGGCGAACCGCTGTCGGTGATCCCGGAGTACACCGTCAACACCACCCTCGACTGGCGCGCCACCGAGCAGCTGTCCTTCCAGGTGGCGGGTACTTACTTCGGTAAACAGAAGTCGCCGACCTACAACTACCGCACCCAGGAAAACTACGACCAGGCCGCGCAGCAGGACGTCGAGGCCTATGGCCTGGTGGACGTGAGCGCCGGGTACAAGTTCAACGCCAACTACGACGTGCGGGTGGGCGTGAACAACGTGTTCGACAAGCAGATCCTGCGTGGCGGCAACGCCAGCAGTTCGGGGGCCAACACGTATAACCAGCCGGGCAGGGCGGTGTTTGCTGCGCTGAATATCAACTTCTGATCCAAGGGGCCGCTATGCGGCCCAATCGCCGGCAAGCCAGCTCCCACAGGTCCCGCACAGCCCTTGAACCCTGTGCGGGATCTGTGGGAGCTGGCTTGCCGGCGATTGGGCTGCGCAGCAGCCCTGGCCTCATCACCGGACCTCAAGGAACCCTCCGATGATCAAAGCCCCCGCCTGGCTACAACTACTCTCCCGCAGCGCCTCCGCGTTGCTCGGCGGCTACGCCCTCAGCTACGCCGCCAGCGCCTGCCTGGCCCGCATCCTGCCGCTATCTGCCGCCGATGCGGTCATCGTCGCGACCCTGCCGGCGTTCATTTTTTACACCGTCGCCATCCTCTGGGCCTTCGCCTGCCGTGATGCCCTGCGCGCCTGGGCGCCGCTGGCACTGGCTGTGCCCCTTGCCCTGATCGGTTTCTGGCCGCAGGTAATGGAGCGGCTGGCATGAAGAACACTTTCACCCAATCGATGGCCTGGCTGCACACCTGGGCCGGGCTGATCTTCGGCTGGCTGCTGTTCGCCATCTTCGTCACCGGCACCCTGGCGGTGTTCGACAAGGAACTCAACCACTGGATGCAGCCGGAAATCCCGGCCACCCAGGTGTCCCAGGCGGACGCTGCCCGGCGCGCTATCGAATACCTGCAGGCGCATGAACCGCAGGCTGGCAACTGGGGTATCAGCCTGCCGAGCGAACGCGCGCCAGGGCTGCGCGTTTCTACCGGCGAGCGCCGCCACGGCGGTGGCGTGCAGCTCGACCCGCGCACCGGCGAGGCCATCGAGGTGCGCGACAGTGTCGGTGGCAACTTTTTCTTCCGCTTTCACTTCACCCTCGACCTGCCACGCAACTGGGGTATCTTCGTAGTCGGTGCGCTGGCGCTGGTGATGCTTGCGGCACTGGTGACCGGCATCGTCATCCACAAGAAGATCTTCAAGGAGTTCTTCACCTTCCGGCCGAACAAGGGCCAGCGCTCCTGGCTGGATTTCCACAACGCCAGTGCGGTGCTGTTGCTGCCGTTCCACCTGATGATCACCTACACCGGCCTGGTGATCTTCATGCTCATCTACATCCCCGCCGGGGTCGATGCGCTCTTTGCCGGCGACGCCCGCGCCTACTTCCAGGCCCAAGGCAATGCTCGCGTGGAACAGCCCCGTGGCCTGGCCAGGCAGCCGGCCGCGCTGGTGGATGTAGCACCGCTGTTGGCCCAGGCCGAGGCGCGGCTGGGGCCGATTGGCGGCTTGAATATCCGCAACCCGAACACGGCGGCGGCGCGCGTCGAAATCCGCCCCGAACTGGGCAATCGCATCGCGCTGGCCAAGGGGCAGGCCATGGTCTTCGATGGCGTCAGCGGGCAACTGCTCAGCGACGTGCCTGAGTGGCGCACGGTGCCTTTGACCCAGCGGGTCATGGTCGGCCTGCACTTCGCCCAGTTCGGCGGCTATCCGATGCGCTGGCTGTACTTCGTGTGCGGGCTGGTCAGCTGCCTGATGATCGCCAGCGGCCTGGTGCTGTTCTGCGTGAAACGCGCGCGCAAGTATGCCAGCGCTACTGCTGATGCTTCGGCACGGCGCTGGTACCGGGTGGCCGAGGTGTGCAACGTGGGCTTCATCAGCGGTTTGCTGCTGGCGTGCGTCGGGCTGCTGTGGGCCAGCCGCTTGTTGCCGGTGGAACTGGTACAGCGGGAGGGCTGGGAAGTACGTGCGTTCTTTGGTGTATGGCTGCTGGCGCTGTTGCATGCGGGTGTCAGGCCGGCACGCCGTGCATGGGCCGAGCAACTGTTGCTGACGGGGTTGCTGTGCATCGGCCTGGGTGCGTTTGGCGGCCTCGAAGACGCCATGCGCCTGGGCGTAGCGGCCTGTGCGCTGGTGCTGGGCGTGTTGGTTGGGCTGGTGGCCTGGCGGGTGCGGCAAGCACAACCGGTGCAGCAGAAGGCCCGGGCAGGGCGGCAACAGGAGGCCGAGGCATGATGATGTGGATTGCAGGCGCAGTGCTGTTCGCTTATGCCGGTATGCTCGGGCTGTGCCAGGGGCAGGAGCGGCATTACAAACAGGTGTGGAATCGCACCTGCCCGCGCCTGTGGAGGATCAGCCTGCGCAGTGCCGGTTGGTTGGCGTTGCTGGCGAGCCTGACGCTGTGCGCCCAGGCCTGGGGCTGGGCCATGGGGCCGGTGGCCTGGTTCGGCGTGCTGTCGCTGGCGGGGTTGGTGCTGGTGATGTTGCTGCCGTACTGGCCGCGGCTGGCGGTGGGATTGGTGGGGGGGCTGCCGGTGTGGGGTTTGGTGCAGGTGGTTACCTATCTATGAACTGAACGCGCCTCCAAGGGATACGCGTTTGTGCGGGCGGCGACATTGTTGCAGCCAAAAGCCTCGCAGCATGCTAAACCATGGGCCCCTGCCTGCTGCGAGATAGCCCCGGTGAAAGCCGTCCGCCTGACCCTGATCTGCCATGCCCTGACCCAGGCCCAGAAGACCGGGCGCTTGCACCGTGCAGATGACGGCATCTTGCCGTTGACCCAACACCCCGACGCCATCGTGCCCGGTATGCAGGTGCTGACTGCGCCAGAGCGGCGAGCCTGCGAGACGGCGGCGTGGTTGTCGGGGCCGGCGCAGATCGAGCCGGCATTGGCCGATTGCGACCTGGGGCGTTGGCAGGGTTTGCCGTTGAAGCAGTTGCAAACCGAACAACCGCAGGCGTTGGCAGACTGGCTGCAGGACCCGGCCAGTGCGGTGCATGGTGGGGAGTCGTTTGCTGCGCTATGCCAGCGTGTGGCCACCTGGCTGGCGGCTTTCGACACGCCGGGTGAGTGGCTGGCGGTGACTCACCCGATGGTCATGCGCGCCGTGCTGGTACAGGTGTTGGGGTGTCCGATGCAGGCCAGCCAGCGTATCGACGTGCTGCCGCTTTCGCGCCTTGAGCTGAGCTTTACCGGGCAGTGGCGCCTGCGCCTGGGCTGAAGGTCAGAACGCCAGCTTGTAGCCGATCAGCAGCAGCATCGCTGCCAGGCACGGACGCAGTACGCGGTCGGAGATCCGCCCGGTGAGGTGGCTGCCCAGGTAAATGCCCGGCAGCGAGCCCAGCAGCAGGTAACCCAGCAGCGACCAGTCCATGTTGCCCATGCCGGCGTGGCCCAGGCCTGCTACCAGGGTAAGCGGGACGGCGTGAGCGATTTCGGTACCGACCAGGCGGCGCGTGACCAAAAACGGGTACAGCAGGAACAGCGCCACGGTACCCAGGGCGCCAGCACCAATGGAGGTGAGGGTGACCATTACCCCCAGCACTACGCCGGTCAGCACGGTGAGCGTGTTCAGGCTACGGTCGCTGAGGTGGTAGTGGTCACCGGCATGGCGGCTGGCGAAAGCCTGCAGGCGCGATTTGAACAGGATGGCCAGCGCGGTCAGGATCAGTACCACCGCCAGGCCTTGCTTGATGATGGCGTTGAGCGCCGAGGTGTCGGTGTGCAGGGTGTTGAGGAACCACAGCGTCAGCGCTGCGGCGGGCACGCTGCCCAGGCTGAGCAGGCCGGTGATCTTCCAGTCGATGTTCTTGTGGCGCGCATGCACCCAGACGCCACTGGCTTTGGTAATTGCCGCATAGAGCAGGTCGGTACCGACGGCCGTCGCCGGGCTGATGCCAAACCACAACAGGATCGGGGTCATCAGCGAGCCGCCACCGACGCCGGTCATGCCGACGATGAAACCCACGACCAGGCCAGCAATGGTGAAACCGAAAGAACCTACATCCATACGCTACTCGACTGCCCATCTTTGCCCGTTATCGGATGCAGCCAGCATATAGATTTTTTTATAGCCAAATAGACTTGTTCGTTATTAGGTTATAACCGGGCGCCTTCAGCGATCGGTCATCACCACCATCACATGCGCGTCCCCGCCATCATCACTTTCTGACAGGTAGATGTGCCCCACCTGGCTGTCGAAGTACGCGGTTTCCTGCGGCCCGATGCTCACGGCTTCACCGGTTTCGAACTCGATGCGCACGCGCCCGCTCAGCACCAGGGCGAACTCTTGCCCGGGGTGGCGGATAAAGTCGTCGAACTGGCCCCGTTCGCGGGCGATGATGCGGGCGTAGGCCGGGGTCATGCGGCGCTCGGGGAAGTCGCCAGCAATGGGGTGATAGTCATAGGTGCCGGTGGAGTACCCTGCAGCCGCAGGTAGCGAATCGACCACCACGGTCACAGGTACCGGCGCGCTGACTGTAGCGCTGGCGCGAAACAACTGGGCAATGTCGACATTCAGCGCCCGGGCCGCGGCGGCCAGCTTCTCATAGCTGACCGAGACTTGTGCCAGCTCCATCTTCGACAGGGTGGACACCGGCACGCCACTGGCTTCGGATAATTGCTTGAGGGTCATCTGGCGCGCCTTGCGCACCTGGCGCAGGCGCTGGCCGACTACAGTGCGGTCAAGCAGGGGTAGGGCAGCGGGCATTCAGGGCTCTCGGCATACGGCGTTGGTCGGGCATCTTACCTTGGGCACTTGCGTATTTCTAAATTCTCATATATTAGAATTCTCATAAATGATAATGCCTGACGGGAGCGTGCATGACCTCGACCTACGACACCCTGATCATCGGTGCGGGCATTGCCGGTGCCTCCCTGGGCTATCGCCTGGCTGGGGATCAGCGGGTGCTGGTGCTGGAGCGCGAATCACAGCCTGGTTACCACTCCACCGGGCGTTCGGCGGCCATGTTCATGGAGGCCTACGGCACCCCGCAGATCCAGGCACTGACCCGCGCCAGCCGGGCCTTTTACGAAACGCCGCCGCAAGGCTTCTGTGAGCATCCGCTGCTGGAGCCGCGTGGCTGCCTGTATGTGGCCAGCGAGGAGCAGCGCGAGCTGCTTGAGCAGACCCACGCGCAGAACCTGGCCAATGGCACCGAAGTCTGCCTGCTTGACCGTGACGCCGCCCTAACCCTGGTGCCCTGCCTGCGTGGCGAAATCCTGGCCGGCGCTGTGCTTGAACCGGGAGCGATGGACCTGGATGTTCACGCCTTGCACCAAGGCTTCTTGCGCGGTTATCGCGCCGCCGGCGGAGAACTGCGCTGCAACGCCGAGTTGATCCAGGCCTGGTACCTGGACGGCCTGTGGCAGGTGGAGCTGGGTGACGGCAGCCGGGTGCAGGCCCGTCAGTTGGTGAACGCTGCTGGCGCCTGGGCTGACCGCGTGGCCGAGCAGTGCGGCGTGGCGCGCATCGGCCTGCAACCTTGCCGGCGCAGCGCGTTCACCTTCCCCGGCCCGGCAGACCAGGACTTCGCCCGCTGGCCGGCAGTGATCGGCGTCGACGAAAGCTTCTACTTCAAACCCGACGCCGGCCAGCTGCTGGGGTCGCCCGCCAATGCCGACCCGGTCGAACCCCAGGACGCCGCGCCCGAAGAGCTCGACGTCGCCTTGGGCATCTACAACATCGAAGCCATGACCACCTTGGCAATCCGCCGCCCCAGCCACACCTGGGCCGGGCTGCGCTCGTTCGTCGCCGACGGTGACCTGGTGATCGGTTTCGATGCGCACGTACCCGCGTTTTTCTGGCTGGCGGCGCAAGGTGGCTATGGTATCCAGTCGGCCGCCGGCGCCTCGCGCCTGGCCGCCGACTTGCTGCTTGGCCAACCCCTGTGCCCTAGTCTTGTCAGCCAGGGCGTGGCGCCCGAGCGCCTGTCCCCGGTCCGTTTCCAGCAACCCTGAAAGGAGCATCCCATGAGCAATGACATCCAGCGTTTCCCCAGCAGCCTGCCGTTCCCGTTTTCCCGTGCGGTGAAGGCGGGTGGTTTCCTGTTCCTCTCCGGTCAGGTGCCGATGAGTGCCAGCGGCGAAGTGGTGCGCGGTGATATCCAGACCCAGACCCGCGCCGCCTGCGAGCGCATCGCCGAAAGCCTGGCAGCGTGCGGCGCGCGTTTCGACCAAGTGGTAAAGGCCACGGTATGGCTGTCGGACATGAGCCATTTCGCCGGTTTCAACGAGGTCTACAAGGAGTTCTTCGGCGCGGCGCTGCCAGTGCGTTCGACTGTGGCCTCGGCGTTGGCACTGGGGGTGGATGTGGAGATTGAAGTGCAGGCGTTTATCGGCGACGAGTAACCGAACGCAAAGCTTTTGTAACAGCACCCTTGCGCTGCGAAGAGGCCAGTAGAGCCAAAGCGCTTGCAACGAGCTTACCGGCCTCTTCGCAGCGCAAGGCTGCTCCTACAAGAGATATGGGGTGGCATCAAGACAACAACAATAAATCCAGAGGTTCACATGCAAGAGCAACTGAAGATTGCCGGCGCATTTGTCGGCGTGATCGTGGGGGCAGGGTTCGCTTCAGGGCGGGAACTGTTGTTGTTCTTTGTCGACTTCGGCGTGTGGGGGTTGGCTGGCGCACTGGTCAGCGCCGCCCTGTTCACCTTCCTCGGCATGGCCCTGGCGGCGTTGGGCAACCGCCAGCAGGCCACCTCGCACAAGGATGTGATCCAGGCCATCTGCGGCCGCCACCTGGGCCTTTTCGTCGACTGGCTGATCACCTTTTTCATGTTCGCCGTCACCGTGGTCATGCTGGCCGGCGGTGGTGCGCTGCTGGAGCAGCAGTTCGGCATTCCGGCACTCACCGGCAGCGTGCTGGTAACGCTGGTGGTGGTGGGCATCGTGTGCCTGGACGTGCGCAAGGTGATCCTGGCCATTGGCGCCATCACCCCGCTGTTGATCCTGGTGGCGTCGGCAATCGCGTTGTACGCCGTGTTCACCCGCGAGCAGAGCTTCGCTGCGCTCGATCACCTGGCCAGCCAGCAACAAGCCGGCACCCGGCACTGGCTGCTGGGCGCGTTCCTGTATGTGTCTTACAACATCGTGGCCGGCGCGCCGATCCTGGCCATTCTGGGTGGTTCGGCCAAGGGCGAGAAAACCGCAATGTGGGGTGGCTTGCTCGGTGGCGCGGCGCTGGGTGGCCTGATGCTGGTGATGAGTGCCGGGCTGTTGTCGCGCCTGGACAGCGTGGCCGATTTACCCATGCCGATGCTGTCGATCGCCAACGAGGTGTCGCCGCTGCTGGGGCTGGTGATGTGCCTGATCATCTTCGGCATGATCGTCAACACCGCGGTGGGTACGATGTTTTCGTTTCTTTCGCGGCTGCTGCCGGCAGGCACGGCGAAATTCCGCTGGGGCTCGGTGGTTACCGGGGTGGTGGCGTTTGGTTGCAGCCTGGTGGGGTTCATCAGCCTGGTGGGTGAGGTGTACCCGTTCTTTGGCTACCTGGGGTTCGTGCTGATGGCGGCGGTGTTGCTGGCTTGGGTGCGGCGGGGCAGGGCCGCGAAAGCGGCGGTGGCATAGGGGCTGCTGCGCAGCCCAATCGCCGGCAAGCCAGCTCCCACAGGGATATGCAGGGCTTATGGTCAGCGACTTACCTGTGGGAGCTGGCTTGCCGGCGATTGGGCCAGCACAGGCGGCAACAGGCGGTGGCCGTTGCCGTCTATGACAGGGCTTAGATCCTGAAGCTGCCCACCAGTTGCTTCAAGCGCCCGGCCTGCTGGGCTAGCTGGTCGCAATGGCGCAGGGTGTCGTTGAGGTTTTCCACACCCTGCTGGTTCAGGGCGTTGATCTGGGTAATGTCCAGGTTGAGGCTCTCGACCACGGCAGTCTGTTCTTCGGTAGCGGTAGCCACCGACTGGTTCATGCCATCGATTTCGCCAATGCGCTGGGTCACGCTGGCCAGGCGCGCACCGGCCTGGTTGGCCACCTGCACAGTCTGCTCGCTGGACACCTGGCTGGTGTTCATGGTGTGCACCGCTTCGCGCGAGCCTACTTGCAGGCTGGTGATCATGCGGTGGATCTCTTCCGCTGATTCCTGGGTGCGGTGCGCCAGGTTGCGCACTTCGTCGGCCACCACGGCAAAGCCACGGCCAGCTTCACCGGCACGGGCCGCCTCGATGGCGGCGTTCAGGGCCAGCAGGTTGGTTTGCTGCGAGATGCCCTTGATCACGTCGAGGATCTTGCCGATTTCGTCGGTGCTGGCGTTAAGCGTTTCGATCTGCGCGCAGGATTCGCTGATGCGCTGCGACAGGGCGGTCATGGCGCTGATCGCTTCCTCGACCACTTCACGGCCGCCGTGGGCCTGCTCGCTGGCGCCGCTGGCATGCTGCGAGGCATCGGCAGCGTTGCGGGCGATTTCCTGGGTGGCGGCACCCAGCTCGTTGATGGCCGCGGCCACGCTGTTGGTGCGCATGCTCTGTTCTTCAGAACCGCTGATCGAGGCGTTGGACGCGCTGACCACTTTCTCCGACAGGTCATGCACCAGGCGGGTGGCCGAAGACACTTCGCTGATCGAGGCATGGATGCGCTCGACAAAGCGGTTGAACGAGGTGGCCAGCTCGCCGAACTCGTCCTTGTTCTGCACGGTCAGGCGGCGGGTAAGGTCACCTTCACCCTCGGCGATGTCGCGCATGGCGCGGCCCATGGTGGTCAGCGGGCTCATCAGCACCGGGATCAGCAGGCCCAGCAGGCCGGCGATGGCCGCCACGGCAATCAGCATGGCGATGATCGCCGAGGTGCGGAACTGGCTGAGCGCGGCGTAAGCCTTGTCTTTGTCGATCGACAGGCCGATGTACCACTGGGCCGACGGCAGCCCGGCCACCGGGGCGAAGGAGATGATGCGGTCCTGGCCGTTCAGGGTGACATCCTGCATGCCGGCGGCAACCCGCAGGTTGCTGCCGGGGTAGATGTCCTTGAGGTTCTTCATCACCTGGTCTTTGTCTGGGCTGACAATCACCTGGCCGTTGGCGTCGGCCAGGAAGGCGTGGCCGATGCCGCCGAAATCGACCGAGTTGATGATTTCGACCAGGGTGTCGAGGGTCACGTCACCACCGACCACACCCAGCAGTTCGCCATTGTTCTTGCTCTTCACCGGAGTGGCGATGGTCACCATCAGGCCACCGACGGCGCCCTGGTACGGGGCTGTCAGCACGGTCTGCCCGGCGTTGGCGGCGGCGCCATACCACGGGCGCTGGCGGGGGTCGTAACCGGCAGGCATCTGGGTGTCCGGGCGCTGGGTGAACACCCCGTTGGCCTGGCCCAGGTAGGTGAACAGGAAATTGCGCGTGTAGGAAGGCTGCTCGATCAGCCCGGCCAGGGTCTCGCCGGCACCTTGTTGGCCGATGTCCTGGGCCAGGTTTTCCAGCACCAGGATGCGCCCGCTCATCCAGTTTTGCACGCTGCTGGCGGTCAGTGCACCGGACTGCTGCACCGAGGCTTCGATGTTCTGGCGGATAGTGTTGCGTTGCAGGTAGTCGTTGTAGAGCGTGAACAGGGCAAATGCCAGGACCACGACGCCGCAGGCGCTGAGCAGGATCTTGTGGCGAAATTTCAGGTTCATGTTTCGAGACCTTGAGCCAATGAGGGGAGGGCGCAGCACGCTCATGACGCGATGCGGGGCCTGTCGACCGGGATATCGGCCCAAGGGGTAAAAGATTGAAGCACTTACAGTAATTTCTTAGGGGCGTTTCGACAGACGGCAGTCACTGCTTCGCCAGCTGTTCGATCAACAGCCGTGCAGCCTGCTGCAGCGGTTGTTGTTTGCGCCAAAAAATGTGTACCGGCAGCTGCAACTCGTTGCGGGTATTGCGAAAGTCCAGGCGTACCAGGCGCCCGCTGGCCAGTAGCGGCGCGACCCGCGACAGCGGCAGGTCGCCCCAGCCCAGGCCGGCTTCGACCATCTGCAAGGCCAGGTCGAAGCTGTCGGTGGACCAATGCGTTGCACCAATCAGCGGGCGCGGGTCGGCCAGTGGCAGGTCGCGGCTGCGTACAAGAATCTGGCGCACCCGGGTCAGGTCTTCGAGGTAGTGGATGCGCCCCTCGCGCAAGGCTGGGTGGCTGGGCGACAGCGTGGCCACCAACGACTCCATGCCGATGTGCTGGAAGCCTCGGCGGGCATCGACCTGGAGGCCGGCAAAAGCCACGCAGAGGTCAGCCCGCCCGCTGTCCAGCAAGTGCAGGGCTTCTTCCTGCGGGGCGCTGAGCAGGGCGATATCCAGCAACGGGTGGCGCTCGCCCAGGCGGGCGATGGCCGCCAGCAAGGGGCGGTGATCGATGTCTGGCACAACGGCCACGCTCAGGCTGCTTTCCAAACCCTGGGACAGCTCCAGGGCATGAACCTGCAGCAGCCCCAATTGCTCGGCAATCTGCCTGGCATGTGGCTCCAGGGCCAGGGCTTGTGCGGTTGGGCGAACTTCACGCGAGCCACGTTCGAACAGACTGTAGCCAAGTTCGGCCTCAAGGTTGCCGATGGCCATGCTCACGGCCGAAGGCACCCGCTGCAGTGCGCGTGCAGCGGCGGAAAACGAGCCGCGGTCGAGCACGGCAAGAAACAGCTGGATGTTGTCGCTGGAAAAGTTCATGGCAGCCTCCTGTCAGTAGATCTGACAGCTGCTGACTTTTGCTGTCAAGCACGATGAAGCATGATCGCGCCCCATCGCTATTGTCATTGGAGGTAACCCCGGGTGCAGGGACTGAAACGCAAACTGGTCTACGTGACTTTCTATGAACTGATCGGGCTGTGCATGTCGACCCTCGGGCTGGCCTACCTGTCGGACACCCAGGCGTCGCATACCGGGCCACTGGCGGTCATGATCACCACCATCGCCATGCTCTGGAACCTGGTCTACAACACCCTGTTCGAACACTGGGAGAGCCGCCAGGCCAAGCGCGGTCGCAGCGTGGGGCGCCGAGTGGCGCATGCCATCGGTTTTCAACTCACCCTGGTGGTGTACCTGATCCCGCTGATTGCCTGGTGGCTGGACATGACGCTGGTTGAAGCGCTGCTGGTGGACATGGCGTTCATCATTCTGGTGCCGTGTTACACCTTTGCCTACAACTGGGCGTTCGACCGGGTGTTTGGGCTGCCTAGCTCGGCCATGGCTACCGCCTAAGGCGGCAGGCGGATGATCAAAGGTTCTTGCTGCTGCTTCACCTGCTGCTCCGCCGGTTGCTCGACTGGCCGCGGCATGCTGGCCAGCAGGCTGTCCTCAACTTGCCCCGACAGGTAGTACACCCCCGCCATTGCCCCGCTCTGGCGGTTCTCCATCAACTCCTGCCATTCCTGGTTCAGCGCCACGTTGAGGATCACCCGCAACTGCTCGACCATCTGCGGCTGTTCGCGGTCATGGGTCATCATGCCGTAGCCGGCCGCGGCGATCGAAATCATCGCCCCTGCCACTTTGCCGACTGCCGATGCAACGGCGCTGGCGATACCGCGCGGGGCCAAGGTAGCGCCGAGCTTGTCGCTCGCCTGGGTGGCCACCGAATTCAGCCCGACATCGGTCCTGCCGGGGCCTTTGCTGGCCAGTTGGTGAAGGTGCTGGCGCATGGCTTGCCAGGCCGGCTGCTGGTCCAGGGGCTTGGCCCGTAGTAGTTGATACAGGCTGGCATTGCGGGCATCCGGTGGCCCCAGGGCGATGGCGGGGATCCGGTTGAGGCGCTGGCTGAGCTGCTCGGGCGGCGCGTTGTAGCGGCTGATGATGGCTGGCAGCTGCTGGCCGAACAGTTGCAGGTACAGCTCGCAGGCCCGGTCGCGGATGCCCTCGGGGTTGATCTGTTCGGCCACCGGCTCGATCACCCGCTCGTGGTACTGCTCCTGCAGGTACAGGGCCAGGCGCTTTTCCGCAGGCTCCCGGCCTTTGCCACTGTCCAGTTTGTACCAGGCCACCTTGAGGGTCAGCCACTGCTGGGTCCAGTAGCCGGTGAACCAGGGGATGAAGTCACTTTCAGTGCGCTGTTGCACCTGCTCCCGCCACACCCGCATGGAGCGCCGCGCATAGTCATTGGCCGAGCCGGCTGCGCCGACCGAGGCGTCGATCAGTTCCTGATCGATGCGTTGCCAGGCGGCGGGCGTGAGCACCGCAGGGGGTGGCGGGGCAGGCGGGCGCTTGCCTGCGCAACCGGCGAGCGCCAGCAGAAGGCACAGCAGCAGAGGGATTCGAGAGCTCACGCAACCGCCTCCCTGGTAGAGGCTGGGGTGGTTCTTGCAGTATAGGGTCGGGTTGTTGGGGCTGCTGTGCAGCCCATCGCCCGGCCCATCGCGGCACAAGGCCGCTCCTACAGGAACCGCGTCAGCATGGGCGGCTATTTCAGGTCGAGCTTTTCTTCCAGGCGGTCCAGGTGCTTGTGCATCAGCCCAAGCGCCGCCTCGGCATCGCCTTGCTCCACGGCATCGATGATCGCCGCATGTTCCTGCCAGGCGCAGTGGTCGCAGCACGGCGATTCGTAGCGGGCGATGATCAGCGAGGTCATGGGAACCAGGCCATTGAGAAACCGCGCCAGTGGCGCATTGGCTGCCACCTGCGCCAGCTTGAGGTGAAACTCGCCGCCCAGGCGGATCGCCGCGCAACGTTCGCCGCTTTCATGGTGCTGGCGTTCGCGGTCCACCAGTTGCCGCAGCTGGCGCACCTGCGCCGGCCGGGCGCGCTGGGCAGCCAGGGTGATCAGTGTGGTTTCGGCCAGCCGCCGGGCACTGAGCACCTGGCGCGCCTGGTCCGGATCGGGCGCGGCCAGGTGCGCGGTATGGCTGGGGCGCTGCACCACCACCTGCTGGTCGGACAGGCGCCCAAGTACACGGCGTATCACGGTGCGGCTGACACCAAAGGCATGGCCCAGCGCCTGCTCGGGCAACAGGGCCCCCGGTGGCAGGCGCTGTTCGAGAATGGCGTCGAACAGCCGAGGGTAGATCTGCTCGGCCGACAGGCGGGTTTCGCCAGCAGCCAGCAGGGCTGGCAGGTGGGGGGCGGCGTTCATGGTCGCTCTCCTGGGGTCATGGGCGCGGGTGGTCGTCCGGGATGTTCAACGGGATGCCCATGCGCTGGCCTTCGGCCAGAATGTGCTGGCGCATCTGGGCGCTGGCCTGGGCACTGTTGCGTTCGCGAATGGCGCGTACCACGGCTTCGTTTTCCTTGAGCCGTGCCGCCAGGTGTTCGGGCGAATTGCGCAGCATGTCGGCACTTTGCTTCAAGGCATTGCCGGTCTGCTGCACCACGCTTTGGAAGATCGGGTTGGTGGTGAGGGTGAACAACGCCTCATGGAATGCGATGTAGGCTTTTACCCCGGCTTCGCTGTCATCGGCCTCCAGCGCTTCACGCATGTCCATCAGGGTGAGACGCAACTGGCCGACGTCCTGGCTGTTGGCCGACTGTGCCACCAGCCCGACAATGAAAGGTTCGAGGGTGTAGCGCAGCTCCAGCACATCGGCCAGGCTGGCCGCGGCGCTGGTGTCGATGCCCGGTTCCTGGGTAACGGCGTCGGCATCCAGTACCAGTACGCCCTTGCCCGGCAGCGAGCGCACCAGGCCCAGGGTTTCCAGTACGGTCACCGCTTCGCGCAGGCTTGGGCGGCTGATGCCCAGCTGTTCGGCCAGCTCACGCTGGCCCGGCAGCATGTCGCCGGTGCGCCATTGGCCCCGGGCCAGGGCCTGGCGCAGTTTTTCCACCACTGAGGTGACGACGGTCGATGAGCTGATCACGGTTCGCTCCTGCAAGGGCCGGCGTCATCGCCGGCCACTTTCGGTCAAAATTCCTGTTGATGGTGCGTGTTGGGCTGTTTGCGCGGCGTCGGGGTAAAGCCGAGCTTGCCGTCGAGCACGTTCTGCGCGCGCTCCAGGTCAATGTCCTTTTCCCAACGGGCGATGGCCACGGTGGCCACGCAGTTGCCAATCAGGTTGGTCAATGCCCGGCCGATGCCCATGAACCAGTCCACCGCCAGCACCAGCACCAGGCCCACCACCGGAATCGCCGGCACGGCTGTCAGGGTGGCGGCGAGGATCACCAGCGCCGAGCCTGGGATGCCGTGAGCCCCCTTGGAAGTCACCAGCGACACCAGCAGGATGGTCAACAGATCGGTCATTTCCAGCGGCGTGCCGGTGGCGTTGGCGATGAACACGATGGCCAGGGTCAGGTAGATGGAGAAGCCGTCGAGGTTGAACGAGTAGCCGGTGGGGATGACCAGGCCGACCGTGGAGCTGCCAATGCCCAGGTGCTCCAGCTTGCGCATGATTTGTGGCAGTACGGCGTCGGAAGACGCGGTGCCAAGGACGATGGTCAGCTCTTCACGCAGGTACTTGATCAGCGGCAGCAGTTTCAGCCCCGACAGGCGCATCACCGTACCCAGCACGATCAGCACGAAGCCGGCGCAGGTCAGGTAGAACAGTGCCACCAACCCGCCCAAGTGCTGCAGCGATTCCAGGCCGTACTTGCTGGTGGTGAAGGCGATGGCGCCGAACACGCCGATGGGGGCCAGGCGCACGATCATGCCCATGATGCGGAAGATCACGTGGCTCAGTTCGTTGATGAGGCGCGAGATGCCGGCGGCCGAGTCACCTACCAGGTTCAGGGCGCTGCCGAACAGCACCGAGAACAGCAGCACCTGGAGAATGTTGTTGTCGGCGAAGGCACCCACCACCGAGGTGGGGATCAGGTCCATGAAGAACGCCGTGGCGCCATGGATGTGTTGGCCGCGCTCGGCCAGGCCGTTGGCATCGGCGCTGGACAACTGGTCCAGGTGGATGTTGGCACCGCTGCCGATGCCACTGCTGAAGGCGAACACCAGGCCGATCACCAGCGCCAGGGTGGTCAGCACCTCAAAGTAGATCACCGACTTCAGGCCGATGCGCCCGACCTTTTTCAGGTCGCCCGCGCCCGAGATACCGCTGACCACCACGCAGAACACGATCAGGCCGATGAGCATCTTGATCAGCTTGATGAAGCCGTCGCCGAGGGGTTTGAGTTGCAGGGAAAGGTCGGGAAAACTGAGACCGCAGGCGATGCCGAGGGCAAGGCCGAGCACGACTTGCAGGAATATCGAACGCGAGCACCATTTGAGCATGGGAGGAGTCTCTGATCGGTGTCCTTGCTTCGGTAGCCGCACGGGGCGAAAGAGCGCAGGACTTAATTATTGTGGTCTTACCGGTTTGTTCAGCGCGAAGCCATAAAAGCGCGAAAAATCCGACATTGCAAGGGTTTTTGGCCTTACCGGTCTGACCAGTTGTGGGGCATTTTGGCTTGCCAGGCTCTAATTCGGTGCGTGCCATGTGGATGGCTCGTACGAATTTGTGCAGGACCTCGCCAGTGCCTGGAGTGCCGCTGCAATCAGCTTGCCAAGGGCGGCAGCGAGCGTTGAATCATGGATAACGCCATGATCCGTAAGGTTTATTTGCTTTATGTGGTGGGGCTCGTAGAATCCGCGCCTGACTGGGCAGTCACCAAGCAGGTGTTTGCAGGAGCATTTATCCCGCAAAGCGCTTTGCAGCGCGCGCCTGGTACCCCCATGAATGGAGTCTGATTGTGCGTCTCAACCTGCCGGTAACTCCGGTCGAGCAACGTTTTCCCTCTGATCAGCGGCTCATTTCCGCTACCGATACCGCCAGCCTGATCACCTATTGCAACCCCGAATTCGCCGCCATCAGCGGCTACAGCGATGCCGAACTGATCGGCAGCCCGCACAACCTGGTGCGCCACCCGGACATGCCGCCGGCGGTGTACGAGTTGATGTGGCGCTACCTGAAGGCTGGCAAGAGCTGGATGGGCATCGTCAAGAACCGCTGCCGCAACGGCGACTATTACTGGGTCAACGCTTACGTCACGCCTATCCTCGAAGGTGGGCGGGTGGTCGGCTACGAGTCGGTGCGGGTATGCCCCACGCGGGAGCAGGTGGCGCGTGCCGAAGCCCTGTATGCGCGGCTGCGCAATGGTCAGGCTGCAGTGTCGGCGCCGCGCCGGTTGAACGTGTTGGCGCAGTGCCTGGCCCTGCCACTGATCGGTGGGCTGTTAGCGCTGGGCGCCAACCAGTTGTGGCCTGGCTTGGTGGGGCAGGGGCTGACCTTGGGGCTGTTCGTGGCCTACGGCCTGTGGGCGCGCAACGCCCTTGGACGGCAATTGCGGCAGGTTGTGCAGGGTGCCGAAGGTGCTTTCGCCGACCCGGTCGCGGCCTTGACATACAGCGACCTGCCCGGTGCCGCCGGGCAACTGCAACTGATGCTGATCAGCGAAGAGGCGCGGCTGCAAACCGCGTTGACGCGGCTCAGCGACCTGGCCGGGCAAATGGCCGTGGCGGCCCACGATGCCGGGCAGTTGTCACGCGGCACTGAGGCAGCATTGCTGGAGCAGCGCGCAGAAACCGACTTGAGTGCCACGGCGATGAACCAGATGGCAGCTTCCATCGGTGAAGTGGCCAATCACGTGCAGTTGACTGCGGCCGAAGCCCACACGGCGCATCAGCTTGCCGAACAGGGTAGCCAGGTGGCCGATGCCAGTGGCGCGGCCATTCGCACCTTGGCCGGCACCGTGACCCAGATCAACCAGGCGGTCAGCCACCTTGCCGGTCAGACCGGTGCCATCGCCGAGGCTGCCGGGATGATCCGCGGTATTGCCGAACAGACCAACCTGCTGGCGCTCAATGCAGCCATCGAAGCCGCGCGTGCGGGCGAACAGGGCCGTGGTTTCGCCGTGGTCGCCGATGAGGTGCGGGCACTGGCTGACAAGACCCGCCAGTCGACCCTGCACATCCAGGCCATCATCGACACCCTGCGCAGTGGCGCCGAGCAAGCTGTGGCCATTGCCAGCCAAGGCATCACTGGCGCCGAGCAGGGCGTCGCCCAGGTACAGGAGGCCCGGCACGCCTTGCATGGCATTCGTGACGCGGTGCAGCGTATCAGCGACATGAGCCAGCAGATGGCTACCGCCTCGCAGCAGCAGTCGGTGGTGGCAGAAGACGTTTCGCGGCAGATCAACGGCGTAGCCGGTATTGCCCGGCACAGCGCCCAAAGCGCCAACGCCGCCGCCTCGCGCGGTGCCGAACTGGAACAGGTGTGCGTCGGATTGCGCGCCCTGGTGGAGCGCTTCAACCGCTAAGGCAGGATGCTCATGGATGATAACTATCGCGCGGCCGTGGACGCGGCCGCGATTTTTTCCGAAACCGACCTGCGTGGCAACATCACCTACGTCAACCAGCAGTTCTGCAGCATCTCGGGCTACAGCCGTGAAGAGCTGCTGGGCGCCAACCACCGTATCCTCAACTCCGGCCTGCACGAGCCGGCGTTCTTCGTCGGCATGTGGCGGGCGCTGACCGCCGGGCAAGTGTGGAAAGGCGAAATCTGCAACCGGGCCAGGGACGGTTCGCTGTATTGGGTCGACAGCACCATGGTGCCACTGGTCGACCCGCTGACGGGGCAGGTGCGCAAGTATGTGTCGATCCGCTTTGACGTCACCGAGAAGCGCCAGCTGTTGCATACCTTGCAGTGGCGTGTGGGTCATGATGTGCTCACTGGCCTGCCCAACCGCGCCTACCTGTCCGACCTGCTGAACCAGGCCCTGGCCTACTCGCGCCGCGAAGACATTTCGCTGGCGGTGTGCATGCTCGACCTGGATGGCTTCAAGGCGGTCAACGACGGTTACGGGCATGCCGTGGGCGACCTGCTGCTGGTGGAAGTGGCGCAGCGCTTGAAAAGTATCTTGCGCGGTGCTGATGCCGTGGCCCGGTTGTCGGGTGACGAGTTCGTGCTGATCCTGCGCCATGTCGATGACGAGCGCCACCTGCATGCAGCCCTGAGGCGGGTGTTGCGGGCATTGGCGGCGCCTTGTGTGATACGCGAACACACGCTGTCGCTCAGCGCCAGTATCGGCGTGACCCTGTACCCGCAGGATGACGAAGATGCCGATACGCTGGTACGCCACGCCGACCAGGCCATGTATGTGGCCAAGCAGCGCGGGCGCAACCGCTATCACTTGTTCGACGTATCGCAGGAGCAGGAGCTCAAGGCCACCCACCAGACGGTGGCGCGGGTGCGACGGGCCCTGAACAGCCGCGAGCTGTGCCTGTATTACCAGCCCAAGGTGAACCTGCGCACTGGCCAGGTGCTGGGCTTCGAGGGCTTGCTGCGCTGGCAGCGGCCAGGCCGTGGCCTGGTGCCGCCCGGCGATTTTCTGCCCTGGGTTGAGCAGACCGACCTGATCGTCGAAATCGGCGAATGGGTGATCGGCCAGGCGCTGAGCCAGTTGCAGGCCTGGGGGCGCCAAGGGCAGCCCTGGTCATTGAGCGTGAACATCGCCGCACGGCATCTGCAGCGCGGTGACTTTACCGAGCGCCTGCAGCAGCTATTGGCAGAGTACCCGCAGGTGGACCCGTCGCGGCTGGACCTGGAAATCGTCGAGTCAGTCGCCATCGACAACCTGCAGCATGTCAGCCGCTGCCTGGACGCCTGTCGTGCGCTGGGCGTGCGCTTTTCGCTGGACGATTTCGGCACCGGATATTCGTCGTTGAGTTACCTGAAACGCCTGCCGACCCAGACGATCAAGATCGACAAATCGTTTGTGCGCGACATCCTACACGACCAGGACGACCTGGCCCTGACCAGCGCCGTGATCGGCCTGGCGCGAGCCTTCGGCCGCGAGGTGGTAGCCGAGGGGCTGGAGAGTGTGGAGCATGGGCGGCTGCTGATGACGCTGGGCTGCGAGCTGGCGCAGGGGTACTGCATTGCGCCACCGATGCCCGCCACCCAGGTGGTGCAGTGGGCGGCGGGCTACCGGCAGCCCGGCGAATGGCAGGATGCCTGAGCCGTTCAGGCGAGCGTGTTGGCCAAGGCCTGCGTCAGGCGGTGTAGCAACGCCTGCTCCGCCGCCCTGCGGGTACTGAGCAGCAGGGCGCTGGCGCGCTGGTAAATGGCGCTTTCATCGGCATAGCGCCCGGACACCAGGTCGACCCGTTGCACGGCGTCATTGCGCCGCCAATGCGGGCCCTCGATGTGGCCCAGTTCCCGCTCCAGCGCATCGATGTAGGCTGCCGGTACGCCGGGGCCGGTGTAGTCCCCCAGGTTGTCCGTGGCTTCGGTCAGTTCGCTGTGGTACTCGCTCGCGGCGTCCCAATGCCTGGCCAGCGCATCGAACTCATCTGCATGAAGGCGGCGTAGCCAACTCTGCCAGAACCGCTGTTCGCACGCCCACTGGCTGAACAGGGAGGGGGTTACCTCCGACCTGACGGCAACCCCCAGGCGGTTTAGGGTCGCAGGGCTCAGGCGAGCCAGGTAGTCGAACATGATCTGTTGTGGTTGAGGTGGCAACCCAAGCGATTCGCGCAGCTGCATGCGCGCGTGCAGGGCCATCTCGATCTCGTCTATGTGGTAGTCGGGTTCAATCAGCGCTGCGTCGTTGAGGTCGTCGTCGGCATCAAGGGGCGGTGCGGCGTCTCGTGCTGCGGCGTCAGGCGCTTCTGTCAAAGCCCGGCGCCTGGCCACACGGGCGTTGTAAAGGGTGCCCACGCGCTCGTCGAGGCGCTGCTGGCGCAGCAGCCCGGCGGCGCTATGCAGCGCTACTTGCCCGCTCTGCGCATCGGGCGCTGCGGTATTGACCGCATCCCACAGCATTACATCGGTTTCGATTTGCTGGAACAGCAGGCTGGCCTGATCGACACAGCCCTCGGTGGCATGGTTGATTGCCTCCATGACCTGCTCGTGCAGTTGCGCAAGCCCCCACCCGCCGCTGTCTGCTTCGCCCGGGGTGGTGCTGAGCGTACGCAGGACATGCTGCATGCGTGACCGCAAGTAGGCCGGCTGGCTGAGGTAGTCGGCGGTTTGGGTCAGCCGTTCGAACAGCAGGTACAGCGGCTGCCAGGTGGGTTCGTTGGCGGTCAGTGCCCGGTGCTGCTGCAGTTCGTCAGGCCAGTCGGCGTACCACGGGGCTTCGGTATCGCCGACGCTGATCGCTGGCAACCCGGCTTCGGTCAGGTGTCGTTGGGCTTGCTCGCTGAGCGGGTTGTTGTCGAAGTCGAAGAATGCCCGTGGCGGGTCTGTATTCACTGCTTCGGCAAAGGCACTGCCTTGCAGCTCGGGCGCATCGGTGAGCTGGTTCTCGCTGAGGTCCAGGCTCAGCAGTTGCAGGGGGCGCTGGTTCAGCAGTTCGGTAAGGCCGTTCGGCCATTCGCCGATGCCGGTCTGCTGCAAGTCAAGTGCTTGCAACTGCTGCCAGCCGCTGACATCGGGCGCCAGGTCCAGCGGGTTTTCGCTGACGAGCAGGGCGTGCAGACGGTTCAGTCGGGCGAGGGCGGCCCGGCTTTGCTCGGTCAGGGTAATATCATTTCCGGCCATGCTCAGTTCGGTCAGGGCTGGCCAACGCTCCAATGCCTGGAAGTGCTCGGTGGTCAGGTTCAGGTCATTGCTGTCAATTGCCAGCATCGCCAGTGCCGGCAGGTTTGCCAGCCGCTCCAGTGCAGTGACCGGGAGTGCAGGCAGCGTATTGCTCAGGTTCAGACTCTGGAGGTTGCTGCGCCCTTCCAGCAGGTCGAGGGTGCTGCTATCGCTCAGATCCAGGCCATTGCTCGAAAGATCGAGGCTTTGCAGTTCGGCCATGTGCCCGATCGAGGGTGGGATGTGTTCAAGCATGTTGCACTCCAGATCCAGGGACCGCACCTCCTGGAACCCGCCGAGGAAGCTATCCAGGCTGGCATGCGATGACTCGGACAGAAAGTTGACGCTCAACTGGCGGACATGAGGCATTGGCGCAGGCAGGGTGGGCAGTGCACCGAGGTTGCGGCCGTCGAGGTCGAGAATCACGTGCTCGAGGGTGCTGGCGGGGTTGGTCGATTCCCTGCGCCATGCCATGCGCAGGCGCCTGGTTGCTTCTGCCCGGGCCGCGCATTGTGCGGTGAACGTTCCACCGCCGACGACATGAGGGCTGTCAACCCACTGCTGGAGAGTGCTTTCAAGCTGCATGTACTCGTTTCTGAGGCGCTCGAGCAAAATGCCGAAAGGTTGATCGCCGGCTTGCTGGAGCAGGCGTTGACGCAGGACGATGCGGGCTTGTGGCTCGGTCGAAGGGAACAACCGGTTGAACAGTTCATCTTCGGTCATCCATCCTCGGCCGCGCCCGCTCAAGGGGTAGCCGATCTGGCCGCCAGGCAGCCGTCGGGGCAAACGGTAGAAGGGCCGCACGGGTTGCATGCCCAGGAGCTGCGCCGTTGCGGCACGGTTGCTGGCAAGCCTGTCGAACAGGGCATCGAGGAGCCTGTCGGGTTCATGGATCTGTAAACCCAGGGATGTTCTTTCGCTGTCGGGCAGGGCGTTCAGGATCGCCTGGAAGATATCGACCCGGTTGGCCAGTGTTCCCCCTTGCTCATTGCGGGGTTCGTAGCTGTTCGCGGTACGAATGACGTATTTTGCAGGCAGTGTTTCCTTGCCGCAGGCATGCAGCAGGCGGCCGGAAACTGAACCGTCGCGCAGTTCGATACGGGCCTCGCCCGTCCAGCCGGGCAACTGTTCGAGGGCAGCGAATACCAGCGCATCGCGATCCGCGATTGGGCCATTGGCCTGGTGAAAGCGTGCCAGGGCACGGCTGATACGGGCCTCCCTCAGGTACAGGCGTGCGGTTTCGGCCAGGCGCATGGGCAGGCGCTGGGTGCGTTGCATCTGCAGCAGGTCCGCGGGACTTGCCTGGTCGAGGATTTCGCCTTGCGCCCTGGCACTGAGGGAAGGGAAATCCCGTGCAAGCGGGTTGCCATCCGTTGCTTGCATCTGCGGCTCAGGCACATTGCCGCCCAGCATTTCCAGGGTGTCCAGGAGTAACGCCGGGGCAGACTCACGGTCGACCATTACCCGGCGCAGCATCGCTTCGTCGTAGCCGCTGCATTGCAGGGCACGCTGCAGCGCAAGGCGATCCATGCCGGTGGCGCTATCGGCCAGTCGCTGCAAAAGCTGTGCGCGATCCCAGTGCAGCGGTTGCTCATGAGAGAAGATCCACGGCCCGGGTTGACGACCCTGCAACGCCGGCTGGATTCGTTGTCCAGGGCTGGCCGCCAGGCGCCGGCTGCCATTGCTGCGGCTTTCCAGCGGGTAGTGTTGTTCCTGAAGCTTCAGCCAGGCGCGTCCCTGTGCCTGGTACAGGCCATCAGAACCGGCCGCCAACATCGGAGGTGCTTTGTGCTGGAAGGGCTTGAGGTCGCCGTGCCATAACCGCGGGCCGGCCTCGCTGTCGATCAGGTGCCAACTCTGTAATGGCCCGGCGGGCGGGTTCAACCCCTCTGCGGTGCCCAGGGCAGCGAACTGCACCATGCTCTCGACTACGCTGAACAGGTGGGCGATGGCCGCGTCGCTGTCCCCCTCGTTGGCGGCGTGCACACCTTCAAGGAATTCATCGACGATCTGGGCACCACCTACCACCAGCATCAGTTCGGCAAGGCCCGGTACAAAGAAACTGGCCAGGTTCAGTACCGTCAGCCCGGCGCTCAGCCAGCTCTCAAGGTGCTCCAGTTGCGCAAGTGCATCGAGTTGGCGGACCGGTACGGCCACGCAGGCGGCATCGAGGAACTTGCGTTCTACCAGGGTTCGCGCTCGCGCCCTGAAGCAGTTGCCTGGCCATGGCGCCAAGGTCAACGGCAGCCTGGCGTTCTTGTCGCGTGTCGCCTGCCAGATGTCGCGAGGCCCGGGAAACGCACGCTTGAGCCAGCTGAATCGGTCGCCTTTGTCCAGCACCGGTGTTGTGGCTCGCAGGTCGGCATAGGGGTAGTGGGGGTACAGCGTTTCTCGCAGGCGTTGCAGAAACCTGGCCTGCTGGGCCAGCGGTACGTGGCGGATGAAGAAAGTGCGGAAATCGTGATCGGCCAGGCGGTTGGTGAGGTCGCTTCTCAAGCTGCCCAGCGAGGCATGCTGGCGCAGTGCACCCTGCGGATCACCCGGTAAATACAGCAGGCAAGGGTCGTCTGCTTCGGGGGCCTGCAACTGGATGACCATAGGGCCGTTCAATGGGGTCCCGAACAGGCTGACGAACTGGCACAGCACGTTTCGACGGCCCTTGTCGGTCGTGATTTGCGCACGGTTGTCCAGCGCGGCCTGTGCCAGCGTCGCGCCGCGGCTGTCAATGTGGCCGCGCAGGCGTGCCATGGCCAGTTCGGCGCACAATGCACTCCGGTCCTGGTTTTCGAGCAGGTCGCGAAATGTATCGTTATCGACGATGTCGCCCAGGTGGTAACGATAGCGCTGGCCCAGGTCCAGGTTACGAATGCCCTGGATAAACGTTGCGGCGTCCAGCTTCAGGGGGCTGAGGTCTGCGGCGAGCAGCCTGACGGGGGTATGGGCTTCGGCATTCTGCAGGGCGGCTTCGAGCACCGACATGCGCCTGGGTGGCGTTGCGCCGGTGAACACAACGTGTGCCTGGAGCAGTGTTGCCACTGGGGTGTCCGGGAACCACTGTGTCAATGCTTGCGTCAGCAACGGCAGGCAGTAGGTATCCACTGGCTGCAAAGGTGCCATGGCCTGTTTCAGGCGTTGCGTCTGGCGCTCGCTGTCGCGGATCAGCAGGGCCAGTTCGGCGCGCCGGGCTGGGCTAGCCTGGCTTAACCATTGTGGGATCTGACGCCGGACAAGGGCGAGATGGGAGTGATGTGCATGTGTCATCGGCAGGTCCTGCTGGAAGGGAGCCAGGAGCCTAGCGATGGCGGGGACAGGTGGGCGGGTAGATAGACACTACCTGGCTGAAGGCTATGGGTGAGCCCAGCTTGTCGATGGGTTCAAGACCATCAGCGCGCACGCAACCGCTTGTACAGGGTGGTACGGCTGATCCCGAGCCGGCGTGCGACCGCCGACAGGTTGCCGTTGGCTTGCTCGACCAGCATCTGCAGGTCCGTCTCTTCAGCCGCCTTCAGCACCGCCATCTGCGACTCGGCCAGAAAGACCGCAGGCAGGTGCTCGACGCCGACAGGCCCGTTGCCCGCCAAGGCCAGCGCAACTTGCAGCACGCTTGCCAGTTCACGCAGGTTGCCTGGCCAAGGGTGTTGATCCAGCAGGTCGATAATGGCCGGGGACAGCCGCGCGGGTTGCCCGGGGTCGCGAAAACGCGCATGCACCTGCTCGATCAACTGGCGCCGGTCACCGCGTTCGCGTAGCGGCGGCAGTACCACGGCCAGGCCGGCGATGCGGTAATACAGGTCCTGGCGAAAGCGCCCGGCGCGCACTTCTTCGGCCAGGTCGCGGTTGCTGGCCGACACCACGCGGATATCCACTGCCACCGGCTCGCCACTGCCCAGCGGCTGGATGCTGCGCGACTGCAGCACTCGCAGCAGGCGTGCCTGGGTGGGCAGTGGCATGTCGCCGATTTCATCGAGGAACAGGATGCCGTGGTCGGCCTTGCGGATCAGCCCCGGGTTGCCCTTGTGGTGCGCGCCGGTGAAGGCGCCTTTGTCGTAGCCGAACAGCTCCGACTCCACCAGCTCGGCCGGGATCGCCGCACAGTTGACGGCGACCAGCGGCCGGTTGGCGCGGCTGCTGGCGCGGTGCAGGCTGTCGACGAACACTTCCTTGCCGACGCCGGTTTCACCTTGCACCAACACCGGGATGTCTTTTTCAAGTAACAGGCCGGCCTGTTGCAACGCTTTTTCCAGGCGCGGCTCGCCACTGTCGGCCTCGGGGCGGCGAGCGGTTTTGCGTGGGGGGTGCCACTGGCAATGAAAGCGATTGCGCCCGGTGGCTTGCAGGGCAAATGCCTGTTCTCGGGGATGACTGAGCAGCTGTTGCAGGGGCAACTGGAACAGCTGCTCGATGTTCTGCCGCAGCGGGTTGCCGCCGAGCAGGCTGTCGGCCCGGTGATTGGCGGCCAGCACCTGCCCGCGCTCGTCGAATACCAGAAGGCCGGCCCAAGGGCTGTCGAGGTTGTCGGAGGCGCTATTGAAGATCAGTTGCGCATGCCGGTCGGCATGCGCGGCGAGGATCAGCCGGTTTTCCAGGCTCTGGCCCATCATGCGCACCAGGCCAAGTACCTGGCTGGCCGGCAGGTAGCCGTCGCTGGCGACGTCGAGCACCCCGACCAGCTGCCGCGCGGCGTCGAACAGGGGGGCGGCGGCGCTGGACATGTAGCGGTTCTGGCGCAGGAAGTGTTCGTCCTGACCGACGTGAATCGCCTGTGCGCACACCAGGGTGGTGCCCAGGGCATTGGTGCCGACACCATGCTCGAGCCAATGGGCGCCGGGGCTGAAACCATGCTGCTGGCTCGGTTCGATGAACCGCCGCGACCCCCAGCTATCGAGTATGCAGCCGCTGGCATCGGCCAGCATCACCAGGTAGCTGGCGTTGCCCAGCAGGTGCGCGTATTGCGGCAGCACTTCTTCGCGGGTCAGGCGCAGCAGGGCCTGGCGCCGTTCCAGCAGGGCGCTGAGCTCGGTGCGGGTCAGGCAGTCGAAATCCGGCGCGTGCTGCGGCTGCAGGCCGTGATCGCGGCAGCGGGCCCAGGAAGCCTGGATCAGTTGGGCGTGGGTCGAAGCGGATGCGGCCATGGGCCTGTCCTGTGTGGTTGTTGTTATGGGCCGACCGCTGTTCAGTGTTGTCCACCGGTGTTCATTGTCAAACCGGCAAGTGTTCAGTTGTTCAGTGATTGTGTTCACGTGTGAAGCCGCGATTTGCCAACGCTGGCACCCAGGCCCCGGACCAGAGCACCGGGGGGACGACTGGCACGGAACTGGCTGTGCACGGCAGACAACAATCACAAGAAGGCCACGCCATGTCCCTGGTGCTGGAGCAGGTCAGCCGCAGCGTCGATAACCAGCCCTGGATCGTCGAGGCCTCGCTGCGTTTCGAGCCCGGTTCGTTCAACGTGCTGCTGGGCCGCACCCTCGCCGGCAAGACCAGCCTGATGCGCCTGATGGCCGGGCTCGACCGCCCGGATCGGGGCCGCGTGCTGATGAATGGCCAGGACGTCACCGGTGTGCCGGTACGCCAGCGCAATGTGTCGATGGTGTATCAGCAATTCATCAATTACCCGACCTTGAGCGTGTTCGAAAACATCGCCTCGCCGCTGCGCCAGGCGCGCATGGCCGAGGACCAGATCCGCCGGCGGGTGCAGGAAACCGCCGAGATGCTGCGCATCGAAACCTATCTGCAGCGCCTGCCGCTGGAACTGTCCGGCGGCCAGCAGCAACGCACGGCGATGGCCAGGGCATTGGTCAAGGATGCCTCGTTGATCCTCTTCGATGAGCCGTTGGTGAACCTCGACTACAAGCTGCGCGAAGGCCTGCGCCAAGAACTGCGCGAACTGTTTGCCGCGCGTCATTGCATTGCCGTGTACGCCACCACCGAGGCCAACGAGGCGCTGGCGCTGGGCGGCACCACCACCCTCGTGCACGAAGGCCGGATCGTGCAGAGCGGGCCCACCGCCGAGGTGTATCAGCGCCCGGGCAGTGTGCTGGCGGCCGAGCTGTTTTCCGAGCCGCCGATAAACCTGGTGGCGGGCCGTATCAGTGGCAACGAGGTGAGCTTGGCCCAGGCCGTGCACTTTGCCCGCAATGCCGACTTGCAGCCGCTGGCCGAGGGCGACTACCGCTTTGGCGTGCGCCCCAGCCATATCACCCTGGTGCCGGCCCATGACGATGACCTGGAGCTGGCGGTGCTGGTGGAACTGGCAGAAATCAGCGGTTCAGAAACCTTCCTGCATGTGCGCAACGAATACTGGCGCATGGTCCTGCACCTGCCCGGGGTGCACGAATACCAGGTGGACACGCCGATTCGCGTGTTCATCCCCACGCACAAGCTGTTCGTCTTCGACAGCGCCGGGGCGTTGGTGCAGGCCCCGGGGCTGCGCCAGGCAAGGAGAGGGTGATGGCCGAAATCCGCCTGCGCCAACTGGCGCACAGTTACAGCCGCCAGCCCGCCAGCGAGGCCGACTATGCCCTGCACGCACTGGATCACGTGTGGGAGCAGGGCGGTGCCTATGCCTTGCTCGGGCCATCGGGCTGCGGCAAGTCGACCTTGCTCAATATCATTTCCGGGCTGCTGACGCCGTCCCATGGCGAAGTGCTGTTCGACGGCAAACCGGTCAACCAGCTGTCACCACAGGCGCGCAATATCGCCCAGGTGTTCCAGTTCCCAGTGGTGTACGACACCATGACAGTGTTCGACAACCTGGCCTTTCCCTTGCGCAACCAGGGGCTGGATGAAGCTCGGGTGCGTGCCCGGGTGGAAGAAATTGCCGAGGTGCTCGACCTGGCTGGCGTGCTGCGCAAGAAGGCGCGCAACCTCAGTGCCGACGAAAAACAGAAGGTCTCCATGGGGCGCGGCCTGGTGCGCGATGACGTGTCGGCGATCCTGTTCGACGAGCCGCTGACGGTGATCGATCCGCACCTGAAGTGGAAGCTGCGGCGCAAGCTGAAACAGATCCACGAGCAGTTCAACATCACCATGATCTACGTCACCCACGACCAGTTGGAGGCTTCCACCTTCGCCGACAAGATCGCGGTGATGCACGGTGGGCGCATTGTCCAGTTCGGCACCCCGCGCGAGCTGTTCGAGCGGCCGCGGCATACCTTCGTTGGCTACTTCATCGGCAGCCCGGGGATGAACCTGCTCGACGTGCGTGCCAAGGCGGACGGGGTGGTGTTCGGCGATGTCCACCTGGCGCTGCCCGATGGCCTGCGCGAGCGCCTGGCGGCAACGGCGGGTGGGCGACTGCAGGTGGGCATTCGCCCGGAGTTCGTGCAGCTGTGGGATAGCCCGTTCGAGGGTGCCCACCCGGCACGGGTGCTGGATGTCGAAGACCTCGGCACCTACCGCATCGTCACCCTCGAACTGGGCGGTGTAGCGCTGAAGGCGCGGCTGGGCGAGGACCGCCCGTTGCCGGTGGAGCAGGCCTGGGTCAGCCTGCCGGCGCAGTGGCTGATGTTGTACGTTGACGATGTGCTGCTGGAGGCCGGGCCATGAGCAACAAGGTGCAGAACAACAAGGCCTGGTGGCTGGTGCTACCGGTGTTTCTGCTGGTGGCGTTCAGCGCAGTGGTACCGATGATGACGGTGGTCAACTACTCGGTGCAGGATATCTTCGATCAGTCCAACCGCTACTTCGTCGGTGCCGACTGGTACCGCCAGGTGCTGCGTGACCCGGCGCTGCACGATGCGCTGCTGCGCCAGTTCATCTACTCCGCCTGCGTGCTGCTGATCGAGATCCCGCTGGGTATCGGCATTGCCCTGACCATGCCGACCAAGGGTCGGATGGCCTCGGTGTGCCTGATCATCATGGCGATCCCGTTGCTGATCCCGTGGAACGTGGTCGGCACCATCTGGCAGATTTTCGGCCGTGCCGACATCGGCCTGCTCGGCGCCACCCTGGCCAAGCTCGGGGTCAGCTACAACTACGCCGGCGACCCGTTCGACGCCTGGCTCACCGTACTGGTGATGGATGTGTGGCACTGGACCTCGCTGGTCGCATTGCTGTGCTATTCGGGGCTGCGCGCCATCCCCGACGTTTACTACCAGGCTGCACGCATCGACCGTGCCTCGGGCTGGGCGGTGTTCCGCCATATCCAGCTGCCCAAGCTGAAGAACGTGCTGCTGATCGCGGTGATGCTGCGCTTCATGGACAGCTTCATGATCTACACCGAGCCATTCGTGCTGACCGGTGGCGGGCCGGGCAACGCCACCACGTTCCTCAGCCAGACCCTCACGCGCATGGCCGTGGGGCAGTTCGACCTGGGCCCGGCGGCGGCGTTCTCGCTGGTGTACTTCCTGATCATCCTGCTGGTGTCGTGGCTGTTCTACACAGCCATGACCCATGCCGACAAGGACTAGGCCATGAGCACGCGAAAATCGCTGGCCCTGCTGCTGTACTTCTTCTTCCTGCTGGTGCCGATCTACTGGCTGCTGAACATGTCGTTCAAGAGCAATACCGAGATCCTGGGTGGCCTGACCCTGTGGCCGCAGGCGTTCACCCTCGACAACTACCGGGTAATCTTCACCGATGCCAGCTGGTACAGTGGCTACATCAACTCGCTGTATTACGTGTGCCTGAACACGCTGATTTCGCTGCTGGTGGCGTTGCCGGCGGCATATGCCTTCTCGCGCTACCGCTTCCTCGGCGACCGCCACCTGTTCTTCTGGCTGCTGACCAACCGCATGGCGCCACCGGCGGTGTTCCTGCTGCCGTTCTTCCAGCTGTACTCGTCGATTGGCCTGTTCGATACCCATATCGCCGTGGCCCTCGCCCACTGCCTGTTCAACGTTCCGCTGGCGGTGTGGATCCTGGAGGGTTTCATGTCGGGGGTTCCTAAGGAAATCGACGAAACGGCCTACATCGACGGCTACAGCTTCCCGCGCTTCTTCGTGAAGATATTCATTCCGTTGATTGGCTCCGGCATCGGCGTCACGGCGTTTTTCTGCTTCATGTTCTCCTGGGTCGAACTGCTGCTGGCCCGCACCCTGACCTCGGTGAACGCCAAGCCCATTGCTGCGGTAATGACCCGCACCGTGTCGGCATCAGGCATCGACTGGGGTGTGCTGGCGGCGGCGGGGGTACTGACCATCTTGCCGGGCATGCTGGTGATCTGGTTCGTGCGTAACCATGTGGCCAAGGGCTTTGCCCTGGGCCGGGTGTGAGGAGGGCAATGCATGGAGTGGATGGCCTGGACCATGCCGACGGCGCTGTTCTTCGTCGCCGTTGGCGTGCTGCTGGTGGGCATGACCCTGCTTGAACTGCGCCGCCCCTGCGTAGAGCGACGGGGCTTCTTGCCGCTGGTCACCAGCCGTGGTGACCGCTTGTTCATCGGCCTGCTGGCCAGCGCCTACCTGCACCTGCTGGTGGTCGGCGTCAGCGACTGGCCTTTGTGGGTGGCCTCGCTGCTATCGCTGGCGTGGCTGGTGGTGGTGCTGCGCTGGGGCTGAGCGAGCGGCCCTGTGGGATAACTGAAACGGGAGATCACAATGTTCGATAACAAGCACAACAGGCGACATTTGACCCTTGCCGCGTTGCTGGTACTGGCCAGCGCGCATGGCGCTGCCTGGGCCGACCAGTACGAAGATGCAGCAAAAAAATGGATCGGCAGTGAGTTCAAGCCCTCAACCCTTACCCCTGAACAGCAACTGGCTGAATTGCAGTGGTTCATCAAGGCCGCCGAGCCGTTCCGTGGCATGAAGATCAATGTGGTGTCGGAAACCATCACTACCCATGAATATGAGTCCAAGGTACTGGCCAAGGCCTTCAGCGAGATCACCGGCATCCAGTTGACCCACGACCTGCTGCAGGAAGGCGATGTGGTGGAAAAACTGCAGACGCAGATGCAGTCGGACAAGAACATCTACGACGGCTGGGTCAACGACTCCGATCTGATCGGTACGCACTTTCGCTATGGCAAGGTGGAATCGATTACCGACCTGATGGCCAACGAGGGCAAGGCCTATACCTCACCGACCCTCGACCTGAAGGATTTCATCGGTATTTCCTTCACCACTGCGCCGGATGGCAAGGTTTACCAGCTGCCCGACCAGCAGTTCGCCAACCTGTACTGGTTCCGCGCCGACTGGTTCGAGCGGCCGGAGCTCAAGGCTAAATTCAAGGAAAAGTACGGTTATGAGCTGGGCGTGCCGGTGAACTGGTCGGCCTACGAGGACATTGCCAAGTTCTTCACCGAAGACGTCAAAGAAATCGACGGCAAGCGCGTTTACGGGCACATGGACTACGGCAAGAAAGACCCCTCGCTGGGCTGGCGCTTCACCGATGCCTGGTTCTCCATGGCCGGTGGCGGTGACAAGGGCCTGCCCAACGGCTTGCCGGTGGATGAATGGGGCATTCGCGTCGAGGACTGCCATCCTGTGGGTTCCAGCGTGACCCGCGGCGGCGACACCAACGGGCCGGCGGCCGTCTATGCCACGCAAAAGTACGTGGACTGGATGCGTGCCTACGCGCCCAAGGAAGCCCAGGGCATGACCTTCTCCGAAGCCGGCCCGGTACCGGCGCAAGGCAACATTGCCCAGCAGATATTCTGGTACACCGCGTTTACCGCCGACATGACCAAGCCTGGCTTGCCGGTGGTAAATGCCGACGGCACGCCGAAGTGGCGCATGGCGCCCTCGCCGAAGGGGCCGTACTGGGAGGAGGGGATGAAACTGGGCTACCAGGACACCGGCTCGTGGACGTTTTTCAAGTCCACCCCCGAGAAGCAACGCCTGGCGGCGTGGCTGTATGCCCAGTTCGTCACCTCCAAGACCGTGTCGCTGAAAAAGACCATCGTCGGCCTGACGCCGATTCGTGAGTCGGACATCAACTCCCAGGCCATGACCGACCTGGCGCCCAAGCTGGGCGGGCTGGTGGAGTTCTACCGCAGCCCGGCGCGGGTGCAGTGGACGCCGACCGGCACCAACGTGCCGGATTACCCGCGGCTGGCGCAGCTGTGGTGGAGCCATATCGCCGAAGTGGCCAGTGGCGAGAAGACCCCGCAGGAAGCCCTGGACGGCCTGGCCCGCGACCAGGACCGCATGATGGAACGCTTGCAGCGCTCCAATGCCCAGGCGACCTGTGCACCCAAGATGAACCCGGAGAAAGACGCCCAGTACTGGTTCGACCAGCCGGGCGCACCGAAACCCAAGCTGGCCAACGAAAAGCCCAAGGGCGAGACAGTCAACTACACCGAACTGCTGAAGTCGTGGGAGGCGGCGCGCAAGTGATCGGCTGAGCACCGCGTTGGCTTCTTCGCGGGCTCGCCCGCTCCCACAGGCACCGCACCGCTCTCAAGGGTTGCGCAGTGCCTGTGGGAGCGGGCAAGCCCGCGAAGAGGCCGGCAAGGCCAACGGATTAATCACAGGCAAAAAAACGGCACCTCCCAGAGGTGCCGTTTTCGCATCGCGCGCTATTACTTATGCAGCTCTTCAGCGGCATACAGCGTGTTTTCCAGCAGGCACGCCCGGGTCATCGGCCCGACGCCACCCGGCACCGGGGTGATCCAGCCCGCGCGCGGCAGGGCGGTCTCGTAGACCACGTCGCCGACCAGCTTGCCGTCTTCCTGGCGGTTGATGCCCACGTCGATGACGATGGCGCCTTCCTTGACCCACTCACCCTTGACCAGGCCCGGCTTGCCGGCAGCCACGACCACCAGGTCGGCACGCCCGACATGGCCGGCCAGGTCCTTGGTGAAGCGGTGGCAGACGGTCACGGTGCAGCCGGCCAGCAGCAGCTCCATGGCCATCGGGCGACCCACGATGTTGGAAGCGCCGACAATCACCGCATCCATGCCATACAGGTCCTGACCAGTGCTTTCCAGCAAAGTCATGATGCCTTTCGGTGTGCAGGGGCGCAGCAGCGGAATACGCTGGGCCAGGCGGCCTACGTTATACGGGTGGAAGCCGTCCACGTCCTTGTCCGGGCGAATGCGCTCGAGCAGCAGCGAGGCGTCCAGGTGCTCCGGCAGCGGCAGTTGCAGCAGGATGCCGTCTACAGCCGGGTCGTCATTGAGGCGATCGATCAGCTCGGTCAGAGCCTGCTGCGAGGTTTCGCTGGGCAGGTCAAATGCCTGCGAAATGAAACCGACCTCTTCGCAGTCCTTGCGCTTGTGCGAGACATAGACTTGCGAGGCGGGGTCGGTGCCGACCAGGATCACTGCCAGGCCGGGCGTACGCAGGCCTTGCTGGCGACGCTCCACGACACGTTGAGCGATCTGCTTGCGCAGGTTGGCGGCGATCGCCTTGCCATCGATTAGGTGTGCAGTCATAGACGCGTGATTAACCATCGAGAAGGAAACAATAAAGAGCGCGTATTCTCGCACGACACGCGCCAAGGGCAAAGGCGGGTGGTCGGGCAAATCCCCTAACCCCTTAAATAATTTAAATTTTTTTGAAAAAGGTGTTGACGACTTTCGGGGTCGCCTATAAGATTCGCCGCACTTGTCGGGCACAGCCTAGCACTGGTTGGCTAAGTCGGGCAGAATGAGTGGTTTAGCAGTTACCTGTTAATGACTCGTTCGGTTAGGCTTCAAGCTTAAGCGCCCGTAGCTCAGCTGGATAGAGCATCCGCCTTCTAAGCGGATGGTCGCAGGTTCGAGTCCTGCCGGGTGCGCCATTAGGCAGCATGGGCAAGCAAGTAAAGCAGTAATGCAATATGGTGGGCGTAGCTCAGTTGGTAGAGCGCTGGATTGTGATTCCAGTTGTCGTGGGTTCGATTCCCATCGTCCACCCCATATTCTTCAAAGGCGCCTCGATAGCTTCTGGCGCCTTTGTTTTAAGCGTTACGCGGACGTGGTGAAATTGGTAGACACACTGGATTTAGGTTCCAGCGGCGCAAGCTGTAAGAGTTCGAGTCTCTTCGTCCGCACCATGCTTCTGTAAAGCTGTACCGCAACACTGCAACACCGCAATATGGTGGGCGTAGCTCAGTTGGTAGAGCGCTGGATTGTGATTCCAGTTGTCGTGGGTTCGATTCCCATCGTCCACCCCATATTCCAGAAAAGGCGCCTTGATCGTGAGATCGGGCGCCTTTTTGTTTTGGGCCTTGATTAGTGGCTGCTCGCTCAGGCGGGGGCGCCCTCTGGTACCAGGCGCACCTCCACGCGTTGCCCGAGAGCACGTGCTGCGCTGGCCAAAGTTGCCAGTGTCATGCCGGGGTCATTCTGATCCAGTGCGCGGTCAACCGCAGTTCGGCTTGTGTGCATGCGCTCGGCCAGTGCCTTCTTGCTGACTTTCTGCGCTTTCATGGCTTCGGCGATTTGCCAGGCGATCACGCGCTTGAGGGCGGTTGCAGATACCGTTTCGGCAAGCTGCTCGTTTGCCAAGAAATCGTCGAAGTCGGTGCCGATGTGGGGATTCATTGCTGGTGCCTCTCTATGGCGGCTTTGCGCTGCCTGGCGGTGGCCAGGTCCGGTGCTGGTGTTTTCTGGCTTTTCTTGATGAAGCCGTGAAGCAGGATCATGGTGTTTCCATCCACGGTAAAAAGAACCCGGGCGTTTTGGTTTGCCAGGTTGACTCTTGCCTCCCATAAGCCTTTATCGAGCTTTCTGACAATGGGCATGCCTAGCGGCCAGCCAATTTGTATTGTCTTGATCTCGCTGCCAATCAAGTGTTTGTCCGCGCGCTGGAGAGAAGTCAGCCATTCGCGCACGGGCTCATTGCCAGCTTCGGTGCGGAAGAAGCGGGCTTTCAGTGTTGGGTTGTTCCTGTCCATGGAAGTGTACCAAAAAAGGTGCTCCATTCAAGCTTGGGCTGCTCGCTCGTGCCATAGGGTTTTTCCTAAGATGTTGTAGGGCTGTTGGTCGGATGAAAAATCAATGTGTGCCGCCCCCTTGCAATCCTCTAGTGGCATCCCAATAAAAGCTGTTAGATTTCAGCCGGTTGAAACACCGGCCTGGTTGGCCGGCAGAGGAACAGCCCAATGATCGCAAAAGAATCCCGTCAGGCCCTGGCGCTACAGCGCTTTGCCGAGGCCAACCCGCAGTTGCTCGAAGAGATCCGCGAGCTGGATGCGCGCGAGCAGGCCCAGCAGATCGAGTGGGCATTCGAGGATGCGGCCGATGAGCAGGGCATTCAGCCCTGGGAGCTGGCGCTGCAATTGATTGCCGAAACCCCGGAGCAGCTGCAGGCCATGCGCCTGGAGACGCACCGCGAGGTGGCCGAGGCGCTGGGGATGGGGTGGGAAGAATATTGCCAGTTCAACGAAATCGATTCTGAACAATAAAGGAAACGAATTCGCCACTGGCAGTTGTTTGACAAGGTATTTCGGCTGCAGGTCGCCCCGGGCGTCGTGCGGCCCTTATTGAAGCAGGCTCGGCGGTAAGCCGTGCGGGCCTTGAAAGTTAATCGACCGGCGTGGTTTCCCGTCGTCCCGAGTGGGGTGACTTCTGCTGCGCGACTCACTAGAATGCTTGCCCTTGATTCTGGAGTCGGGCTAACGCCGGCTAACGTCTGTGCAACGAGGAATATCCATGCAAGTTTCTGTTGAAAACACTTCCGCTCTCGAGCGCCGCATGACCATCGCCGT
>Ga0207655_1000300_pt1 | contig 74799 bp, 64 predicted proteins | sample KBSM44metaG_FD_184398 | JGI IMG/M metagenome (GOLD analysis project Ga0207655, IMG submission 184398) | Miscanthus rhizosphere microbial communities from Kellogg Biological Station, Michigan, USA - KBS M4-4 metaG (SPAdes) (version 2) | ecosystem: Host-associated > Plants > Roots > Rhizosphere >... | reverse complement strand
CGGGCTTGAGCCGGTTCGCCGCCGCCCGGGGATGTACACCGATACGACGCGCCCAAACCACCTGGGCCAGGAAGTTATTGATAACAGTGTGGACGAAGCGCTGGCAGGCCATGCCAAACGCGTTGACGTCATTCTGCACGCCGATCAGTCGCTGGAAGTCATCGACGACGGGCGCGGCATGCCCGTGGATATCCACCCGGAAGAGGGTGTGCCTGCCGTTGAGCTGATCCTCTGTCGTCTGCACGCGGGCGGTAAGTTCTCCAACAAGAACTACCAGTTCTCCGGTGGCCTGCACGGGGTGGGTATTTCCGTGGTGAACGCCCTGTCTAAACGCGTGGAAGTGAACGTTCGACGCGACGGGCAGGTGTACAACATCGCGTTTGAAAACGGCGATAAAGTGCAGGATCTGCAGGTTGTCGGCACGTGCGGTAAACGCAACACCGGCACCAGCGTCCACTTCTGGCCTGACGAGAGCTTCTTCGATAGCCCGCGCTTTTCGGTTTCTCGCCTCACGCACCTGCTGAAAGCCAAAGCGGTGCTGTGTCCGGGCGTGGAAATCACCTTTAAAGACCACGTTAACAACACCGAACAAACCTGGTGCTACGCCGACGGTCTGAACGACTATCTGTGCGAAGCGGTAAACGGCCTGCCGACGCTGCCGGAAAAACCGTTCGTCGGGAACTTTAGCGGCGATACCGAAGCCGTGGACTGGGCGCTGCTGTGGCTGCCGGAAGGCGGCGAGCTGCTGACCGAGAGCTACGTCAACCTGATCCCAACCATGCTCGGCGGTACTCACGTCAATGGCCTGCGTCAGGGGCTGCTGGACGCGATGCGCGAGTTCTGCGAATACCGCAACATCCTGCCGCGCGGCGTGAAGCTGTCGGCAGAAGACATCTGGGACCGCTGCGCCTACGTCCTCTCCGTGAAGATGCAGGACCCGCAGTTTGCCGGGCAGACCAAAGAGCGCCTGTCGTCACGCCAGTGCGCGGCGTTCGTTTCCGGCGTGGTGAAAGACGCGTTTACCCTATGGCTGAACCAGAACGTGCAGGCAGCAGAAATGCTGGCCGAAATGGCGATCTCCAGCGCCCAGCGCCGTCTGCGTGCCGCCAAGAAAGTGGTGCGTAAAAAGCTGACCAGCGGCCCTGCGCTGCCGGGCAAGCTGGCAGACTGTACCGCGCAGGATCTCAACCGTACCGAGCTGTTCCTCGTGGAAGGTGACTCGGCGGGCGGATCGGCCAAGCAGGCGCGCGATCGTGAGTATCAGGCGATCATGCCGCTCAAGGGTAAGATCCTGAACACCTGGGAAGTCTCGTCTGATGAAGTGCTGGCCTCGCAGGAGGTGCATGATATCTCGGTGGCGATCGGTATCGATCCGGACAGCGACGATCTGAGCCAGCTGCGCTACGGCAAGATCTGTATCCTTGCGGATGCGGACTCCGATGGCCTGCACATCGCCACGCTGCTGTGCGCGCTGTTTGTGAAGCACTTCCGCACGCTGGTGAAAAACGGCCACGTCCACGTGGCGCTGCCGCCGCTGTACCGTATCGATCTCGGTAAAGAGGTCTATTACGCGCTGACGGAAGAAGAGAAGGCGGGCGTGCTGGAGCAGCTGAAGCGCAAGAAGGGCAAACCGAACGTACAGCGCTTTAAAGGGCTGGGCGAGATGAACCCGATGCAGCTGCGTGAAACAACGCTGGATCCAAACACCCGCCGTCTGGTTCAGCTGACCATCAGCGACGAAGACGAACAGCAGACCAACGCCATGATGGATATGCTCCTTGCCAAGAAGCGTTCGGAAGACCGACGTAACTGGCTGCAGGAGAAAGGCGATATGGCGGACATTGAAGCCTGATGCACTGGCCCTCAGCCTCCCCGGAGGCTGAGGGATCGCCGGGCACCGTGGCGTTGCGCCATCATCCCGTCAGCGAAACGGGGTCTTTTCCGGTTTCATGAAACGCAGATTAACAATCGCGCCGTCGGTAGGTACGGTCTCCAGCTCATTCACCTCCATATCTGTCCCTTCAGGCAGGCTTAAACTGTCAACCGTGATGCGGTTTACTCGCCAGGGCGTGAGGTAACTCACCAGCAGATCGCCATCCGCGTTGGTGGTTGAACCGAACTGGTTATAAAACCCAATCTTCGCCGAACCAGGCACCTGCACCAATGCCGCAGTACTTCCCAGCGTCTGGCCCAGGACAACACCCTCCTGATATAACAGCACGCTGCCGCTGACGTCACCATGATAATCACGCTGCCTGCCGCTGCGGGCCATACTGACGTTCAGTTCTCCGCTGTTGTACTGATAGCCGATACTGCTTTTCAGGGCATCGTTCCCGTGTTCGCTATGCTCCGCCGTCACGTCATAGCGCAGGCTGTAATCATCCAGCAGCGAGCCATTGATGTTGATTCCATGGGTATTCTTGTTTCGGCTGGCGAGGTCGGAAACCCATGCCACATTGGTAAAATGGCTTCCAATGCTGAAGGGGATGCTGATGTTAAACCCCAGCGTCGATTCCGGTACATAGTCGCCGTAGCGGTCATAGCTGCCATACAGCGACAAATCGACGTCCCGCCAGCTGGCGTCCAGGCTCAGGGTGAGGCTGTTGCTGCCCGCCTCGCGAGCGCGTGATTTCAGCCAGCGCCACGAGAGGCTCAGACTCGAGTTTTCGTCGAAGTTTTGCGTCAGCTCAATCTGGCCCTCAAGTGCACGCTGGGTGGTGTCATCATCTACACCCCAGGCCAGCAGCGAGGCGCGGTTTAACCGCTCCTCAAGCGAACGATACTGGCTACCGCGCGGGTACCATTGGAGTTGGGCGTTGAGGCTGGTTTCGGTTTGAAAAAATGTTTTTGCGTAACGCAATCGCCCGACGCTGCCGCTGAGCGCGTTGCCCTGCTGGCTGTAATGGGCGTTACGTACATCGGCTGACAACGCTCCCCATTTGCCCATATTGCCGCCCAATCCCGCAACATGACTGAAGTAATTCTCGCCCTGCTGTACGCCCCCAAATATGGTAGCGCGCGGGGCGACGCCCCAGGAGAGCGTGCTCTGCCAGAAACGATCTCTATCCAGCTCCACGCCGTGAAAGGGTTTATACCGCCCTGCGACCAGCTCGTAACTGAACATTTTGTACTGCACCAGATTGGGCATGATCGAGTACGGAATTGACCGGGTACGCTCGCTCCCGTCGCTCTCCTGAATCGTCAGCTCAAGGTTGCCCTGGGAATCTGGCGGATAAAAATCACGGATAACAAAAGGCCCCGGTGGGACGTGAATGCGATAGACGCGCTCGCCGTTCTGACGAAGGGTGACTTCCGCTTCGCTGCGCGCATAGCCGTTAATCAGCGGTGAATAGGGCCGCCAGCTATCCGGGAACATCGCCTCATCGCTGGCAAGGGACATCCCCCGATAGGACATGCTGTCGAACAGGTTCGATGAGGTGTAACCGTCGCCAAGGCTAAGCCGGGATCGCATAGACGTGATGCTGCGCCAGACAGAGGCTGAATTACTGTAAGAGCCGTGCTGGCGGTCTGCCTCTCGCCAGAATGTATTCTGGTAGCGCATGCGCCATGGCCCGACGTTAAGGCCGTTTTCCAGCACGAGCGTTGCATCGGTGCCCGGCGTATCCCAACGGTACTGCGCACGTTGGTTATTGACGTCCAGCCGGTAGTTAACAAACAGGGCATTCATTCCATCATCCCAGCGGCTGGTACTGACCCCGTTTTGTTGCGGATTAAACGCCTCCTGGGGAAATAAAAGCGTGAGCAGGTTGGCATCCGGACGGTACCAGAACTGGAGGTCGAAGGCGTTCGCCGAGTCGGCGCTCAGACACCCCCAGGTATCCCAGCGAAGCCTGTCAAGTACGGAGGATTTAACGCCCCACTCTTCAAGAAGAGGACGCGTCAGGCAGGGTTTATCGGAATGAAAATCAAGAAAGATTGAGCCTTTATAGTCGTTATTAAGAATAACCCATGTCTTCTCATTTGCAGACGCAGCGTTTGCTGTCAGTAACAGCACCATCACTCGAATTCCAGGGGGAATCTGCATCTTTGCGTCAGCATCGTGGGCAGCTTTTGCTGCCCACGATTAAGCTCGCGATGGCTTATTTGTTAAGAGCTGCCAGTTCGGCGCGAGCCTGGTTCAGCTCTTGCTGAATTTCACGCAGATCCGCCTGTTTTTCTGCCAGTTTTTTCTGGTACTTGGCGATCTTCTTGGCATCACCCTTCGCTTTAGCTTCTACCAGATCGGCCTGAACTTCAGCAACGTCGCCACGTTTTTCTGCCAGTTTTTTCTCCAGCTTGCGCACGTCTTTCTGGGCATCAGCCAGAACGCTTGCGTTAGTACAGTGGGCTTTGACTTCTGCCAGCGCTTTTTTCAGGCCGTTCACTTTGTAGGTATTGCCATACTGCTGGGCAATTTTGATCTCTTTTTCCAGCGCAGCGCTTTTTGCCGCACAGCTTTCAGCGGCGTGCGCTGATGCTGTAGCAAACATACCAACAGCTGCAACGACAGACAGAACGGAAACGAATTTCTTCATGGTCTTTCTCCTTTGTTGATGTTTTGCCTGAGCAGATGCTCCGGCAATCTCCTGTGAACAAAAGAGTACTGCAACGCCGATAGCCAAAACGATGCAGACGCGTCCTCAACGCGTGTAGGACGTGGATTAAGGTTGTCGTCCTGAATCGTACCAACGCTGTAGCGCGGCCCGTAGCTGCTCAAGCTCAGCCAACAGCTGGTGAATGCCGTCGCGGTCCGGGTTATCTTCCTGTGCTTCACAGCGGGCGACCAACGCGGGCACGCTAAGTAACGCGAGTCCGCCGCGCAGCTTGTGCAACGTCTCGCGCAGAGCGGTTTCCGGCGCGACGAGCCAGGCGCGCAAGTGGGTAAGGGATTCATCAATGACCGCGATCTGGAGCGAAAGAAACAGGGGCAGGTTATCTCCTTCCAGCAACTCGGGCGGCAGGTTACACGCCAATGAGCCTTGTGGCTCCTCGGCATCCGGGGCAGATCCCTTCAGGGGAGCCAGCAGTTCCGCAAGCACAGTGAGCGTGACCGGCTTAAACAGACAGTGGCGCATACCGGCTTCTCTTGCCATCTCACGGACAATTTCCCGTGCGTCAGCGGTCGCGCCAAAGACCGCAATGTCCGGGTAATGCGTATGGATTATCTGCGCCAGCTCAAACCCACTCATGCCGGGCATATTGCAATCGGTGATCACCGCATCAGGCTGCGCATGCTTTAGCGCTTCCAGCGCAGAGGCTGAGCTGTCGGCGCCGATCGCGCGATGACCGAGCCAGCTCAGCTGCTGGCTGAGTACCATTCTGCCCACGGGATTATCATCGACAATCAAAACGCGCAGGGAGGGGCGAAAAAGCGGGGACGCGGACTGTATATCAGGAACATCCTGGCGTTCCGCCATCGCCGGCAGCTTGAGGGAGACCGTGACCGTCGTTCCAAGTCCAGGCTCGCTGTGGATCGCTAAACTGCCACCCATCATCATTGTTAACGTGCGGCAGATATACAGGCCCAGCCCGCTTCCCTGTGCAACGTTAGGGGTGTTTCCCTGAGCGAAGGGTTGGAACAGCCGCTGTTGGGTGGCCTCGTCGATACCTTCGCCGGTATCGACAACCGTTATACGCAACAGCAGATAGCCCTCGTCACGTCCGTCGAGCTGCACGCTCAGCGTTATCTGTCCGCGTTCGGTGAATTTGATCGCGTTTCCGACGATGTTAACCAAAATCTGCCTGAAACGGCTGCGATCGACCAGCACGTCCTCACGCAGTTCGGCATCACGTTCCAGCACGAAGGTCAGCCCTTTTTGCGCCGCCATGCCCTCGAACAACATCGCGGGCTCCTCAATCAGCTTGCGCAGCGAAGAACGCTCGGGGCGAAGCACCAGGCGGCCAGATTCGATCCGCGACACGTCGAGTATGTTGCCTATCAAAAGCAGCAGGGCCTGGGCGGCATCCCACGCTACCTGCACTGACTGGCGATTCTGCTGGGTATCGCCAGGGCGTTTCATGACGAGTTCCAGCATCCCCATGATCGCGCCGATCGGCGTGCGTATCTCGTGGCTCATGGTTGTCAGAAACACGCTTTTCGCACGGCTGGCGCGATGCGCAAGATTTCTGGATTGTCGCTGGGCCGAAATGATTTTCACCATTCGCTGCCGATAGCGCAGATGGCGACGATAGCCCCAGGCGGCTGCGAGACAGAGAAGAAGCGTGATGGCCAGTCCGACGGTCACTACCGTGATCAGCGCGACCTGTTTCGGTCCGGTCGACGTGAAGCTGTTACCGGCATTTCCGCCACGGGTCAGGGCATGGAGATCCTCGGGCGGAATATTAATGAGCGCTTTATTAAGAATGGTCATTAAGGGCCAGGACTGGCGGGACGCCCCGAACGAGAATCGCATCGGATCGATGTCGATGCTTCCCAGAATACGGAGCGCGGCATACTCTTTATTCGCCAGGAAAGTATTGGCGACGATCAGCGGCATGGCCATCATCCTGTCGTTACTCTCAACAATGCGGTTAAGCCCCTGTCGCCAGGTGTCGACCTTTTCCGTCTGGCCCCCGCTCTGCTTACGTAACCACTCTTCTGGCGACTGCCCATCCAGGCTGAGTACGCCAGGACTCACCGCGCCCGGCGCAGAATGTGCTTGTCCGACCATCACCCAGGAGTTATAGAGCCAGGTACGGGTGGTAAGTAAATCAGTGCGCCAGATATCCCCCTGCGTCACGCCTGCAACCAGGTCCGATTTTCCCGCTTTCACCGACGCCAGGGCCGCCCTTTGGGTTGGAAAACGCTGGATAATAAAGGTAAACCCGGTGCGAAGCTGTAACGCGGTCAGGACGTCGGCAATGATGCCGCGCATCTGGCCGCCTTCATCAAAATTGGCAATCGGTGGGTTATCCTCGGCCACTGCCACCCGTATACGTTTGTGCTCATCAATCCATTTATTCTCCAGCGAGGTAAAGACCGGTTTCTGCTCGCTAAGGGAAAGCGGAATACCGCCATTCCACCGGCGGTGTATCTCTACGCTCGCACTGTCCGGTAACGCGGCCAGAAAGTTATTCAGCACCGCGATCCACATTTGCATCTTTGGCATTGCCGCAAAGGAAAATCCTGAAACGGGAAAGGAGGCGTCGAGAGGGCGTATGAGTAAGTTGCTGATGTTGGACTGGTTCACCAGATAGCGGGCGGTGACGCCATCGCAAAAGAAAAGGTCGATTTTTCGAAACGCGAGTGCTTCCAGCGCGTGGCGCGGTGAATAGAAGGGGACGATCTCCGCGTTCGGGTAGCGCTGCAGGACGCGTTGAGGATCGTAGCCCGGCGCGATGGCGATCTTTCTGACCGCATCATCCTGCGTGGCTTCGTTATTGACCACTTCAACGGCAGCATTTGGGCTGTATGGATGGCTCAGTATCAGCCCCTGATTATGCTGGTTGTCGCTGGCCTGCGCGATGAAATCTGCTTCCCCTGTGCGTAACGCTTCCAGCGCAGCGTGATAGTTTGGGTAGCGCATAACCTCTATTTCGACGCCTAGATTATCCGCCGCCAGACCGATGAAATCGGCATTGATGCCGCCGTAATCATTCAGGCCGGTGGTAATGTCATAGGGCGGCGACATCGGCAGCCAGACGGCCAGGCGGATCTTGCGGTGTTCGCGCAGCCAGCGCCATTCGCTTGCGCTGAGTCCCGGGTCGGCAATCGTCTCCATGCTTCGGGAGAGAAGCTTAAGGGATTCATGCGCCGTTGCACCTTGCGTCATAAAAGCCACGAGTAACAGCAGCAGTCCGCTAAGTATTCTCATTATCAGATTCTCTGAAAATCAGCGAAATAAGCTGGTTGAGATCGTCACAGCCACATTTTTGCAGCATCCGGGTTTTATAGGTGCTAATGGTTTTATTGCTGAGCATCAGGAGATCGGCAATCTCTTTGTTACTCTTGCCCTGTTTGAGATAATTAAGAACGGCAATTTCGCGATCCGAGAAGCGGCTTGAGAGTGATTCAGACGCAGCGCTTTTTTCATTAACGCTGGCGGCTTTGAACAGCGTCCCTTCTGGAAAACATTGATAGCCCGCCATAATGAGCCGGCACAGTGGCTCAACATTTTCCAGCGGCATATTTTTATTGATAAACCCCTGCGCCCCGGCCTGGAGCGTTCTCAGCGCATATAAACCTGCTGACTGGCTGGTAAAGACCAGGATTTTAAGATCCGGGAAGTGTTGTTTAATTCGGGGCAGCAGGTCGAGGCCATCGGCGTGCTTAAGTTCGAGATCCAGAATTAAGAGGTCTGGACGCTGCTGGTGCAGCTGGGGCAGCAGTTTCTCACCTGTAGAGGTAGTGACGATCGCATCTCCGTGCTTCTCCAGCAGGACCTTTAATGCAAAGCAAATTGCTGGGTGATCGTCTGCAAGCAAAATTGAAATCATACTCCCCCTTGTCCTTTTGGTGGCCTCACTGACTCCGTCGACCTGAGGGGCAATATAGTAATCAACAGCGAATAAGAACGATATAGTAAAAGGCCGGATTTAAGATTTTGGATTTAGGATTAAAGACGCTTTTACTATTTCAGCGCGGGTTATTCCGAATAAAGAATTAAATTAAGTGCTGATGTCGTGCGCTAACGGGGTAATTAAGATTTTGCCTATGAAAACTTCAGGCCCGGCAGAGAGTATTGCCACCGGGCTGTTTTAATTAAAACTCCATCTTCACCGTAAACTGCACTTCGCGCGGGTCGCCAATCTGGTTGCCCAGGTTATTGGTCGCAATCGACGACGTGTAGTAGGTCTTATCAAACAGGTTTTTCACGTTCACCTGCAGCGTCACCGGATACTGCAGCTTCATCTTATACGCCGCAAACGCATCCGCCACGAAATAGCCCGGCAGATAATAACCCGCGCCGTTGGTTGCCGAGCGGCGGCTCACGCCGTGCCCGCCGCCGCCAATCGTCAGGGTATTACCGGCAAACGCATTCTGAATATCGTACGTCAGGAACAGAGAGCCGGTATGGCGCGGCACGTTCGGCAGCGGTTTACCCGCGTAGTCCGGGTCTTCCAGCACCTTCGCATCGGTATAACCGTAGCTGGCGATAATGTTGGTGTTCTCGGTCAGCGATCCGGCGAGATCCACCTCCACGCCCTGAGATCGCACGCGGCCCGCGGTTTTGGCGACGGTTTCATCACCCACGCTTTCGGTATACAGCACGTTACGCTTGTGGATATCAAACAGCGCGATGTTGGCAGTAATGCCGTCGAACAGGTCAAACTTAGCGCCGATTTCATAGGCGTTTGAGGTCTCAGGCGGCAGGTCGCCAATGTAGCTCGCGATGGACGACTGCGGCATAAACGTCTGCGAATAGTTGGCAAAGAGCGACACTGCTGGCGTCAGCTTGTAAACCAGCCCCAGCTTCGGCGTCCACTGGTCGTCGCGGCTGTCGGTGTTCACGTTAAACGGACGGCCTTTCCCCGCGTACTGGGTGTAATACTGATAGCGCAGGCCGGCAACGGCGATCCATTTATCGGTCAGGTACAGCGCGTCCTGCGCATAGGCAGAATAGCTCTCCTGCTTGATGGTCTGATCGCTGTCCGACGCCGAGACGGTGGTGCACTTGTCGAGGTTGCCATAAACCGGATGGTAGATGTTGAAGCCTTTGACGTTCTTACAGCGCATCATATCCGTGCGCAGCAGATCGTAATTCTCATACGACACGCCGGTCAGGATCTCATTGTAAAAGCCTGCAATATCGACGTTCCCCTGCAGATCCGCACGCGTCGTATGCATCCGCTGGGTCGAACCCTGCGTCGCATCCACGCGGCGGGTCAGGTTGCCGGTTTTCGAATCGTAGGCCATCACGCGGGCCTGGTTATCGCTGTATTTATCCTGGCTGTAGCTGTAGTCGAACTTCGCGGTCCACTGGCTGTTAAGGCGATACTCCGCGTTGAGCTGAGCGAGATCGGACTGCCCGTCGGTCACGTTGAACGACTCGTCGAAGCGGGTTTTGCGATCGACGTCGACGGCCTTTTTGGTATTGAGATCGAAGATCGTCCCGCGATCGAACGGCGTTTTATAGTCGCGATGCGAATAGAGCACCGTCACGGTGGCATCATCGCCGAACCAGGTCAGCGATGGGGCGATAAAGGTGCTGCGCTCGGTGCCAAAATTGCGCCAGTAGTCTTCGTCCTGATATTCACCCGTCAGGCGATACGCCAGGCGCGTGCCGTCAATCGGGCCCGTGACGTCAAACTGTCCGGTGCCGCCGCCAAAGCTGGTCGATGTGGCGGAAAGCGAGCCGCCAAAGGTTTTCTCCGGGCGTTTGGTCACCACGTTAATCAGCCCGCCGGGATCGAGAATGCCGTACAGGGTCGATGCCGGCCCCTTCAGCACCTCCACGCGTTCGGTTGACGCGTTAAAACTGCGCGGCAGCACGGTGCGCAGGCCGTTGGTCATGATGGAACCGTCGCGGTTCGCGCCAAAGCCACGGCGCACGAAGGCATCCTGCGTGCCGCCCAGGGTGTTGGTTTGCACCACGTTGCTGACGTTGTACAGCGCCTCGTCGAGCGTGGTCGTGTTTTGGTCTTCCAGCACCTTGTCGCTGACGGTATTCACCACCTGTGGAATATCCAGCATCGGCATGTTGGTCAGCGTGGCGGTAGAGGTATTCAGGGGCTGATAGCCGTTGGTAGCGTCAACGGTAGCATTCGGATCGGCGGTAACGGTCAGGGTATCGCCGTCTTTTGCCGCTGCATGTATCAGAGGTGCCATAAACAGAAGTGAAAAGAGCGCGCGCCCTTTTACCCCAGAGAACGAAGGTGTGAACTTAGCCATTACATCTGTTTTCCCAAAATATCCACAAGGGAAGGCTTGCGGAAGAATGTGTGAGTCATTGCCCTTACGGTCTGTTCGTTAGCCATTGCGGCATCGAACTTGTAATTGAGAATCATTCAAACATGAGCGAATGTAGTAGTAAATGGAAAAAAGAAAAAATTGGCTACAGTGAATTTATTCACCTCAATGCTTTTGGGTGTGTTGGGTAATCGATTGAAATTATGTGATTAAATTTAGATTCAACAGATGTGTATCTTGACGTTTAACCCTGGATTTTTAAGGGTGTTTCTTCTCTTGACTACTACATGAGGCGGCGGCAAACTCTCAAAAGAGAATGAGTTTTATTTTTATTTATTAGCTCCATTATTACGTTGGCGTTCACGTGGCTTACAACACCAAAAAGTCGGGACTGGTTCTTGAAAACCTTTCTGCGGGCTATCAGAAAAAAATCATCGTTGATGACATCTCCCTTGCGATCCCCCGGCAGAAAATGACCGTACTGGTGGGTGCCAACGGCTGCGGAAAATCCACGCTGCTGAGCACTCTCGCGCGTCTGCTACAGCCCCTCGGCGGCAGCGCGGTGCTGGACGGCAAAGCCATTCACGAACAGCCAACCAAAGCGGTTGCCCGACAGCTGGGCATTTTGCCGCAGTCTCCGCTGCTGCCGGAAGGGTTGACCGTGTTTGAGCTGGTGTCGCGCGGGCGCTTTCCCTGGCAGAATTTTATGCGCCAGTGGAGCGATGAGGACGAGCAGGCGGTTGAGGAGGCGTTACGCCTGACCGGGACGGCAGAGTTTGCCCATCTGCCGGTAGAAAGCCTGTCCGGCGGCCAGCGCCAGCGCTGCTGGATCGCCATGGCGCTGGCGCAGCAAACGCCCTACATCCTGCTGGATGAACCCACAACCTATCTCGATCTTCGCTATCAGGTGGAGATCCTCGAGCTGCTGCACGCCCTGACGCGCCGGCACGGGCGCACCGTGGTGGTGGTTCTGCACGATCTCAACTTTGCCGTGAACTACGGGGATTCGCTGGTCTTTTTACGCCAGGGGAAAGTTGAAGGCGTATTGCATGAGGGCGATGCCTGCACGCCTGAACTCATTAAGTCGGTGTTTGATGTTGACGTGCATATGTCGGTTAACCCGCTGACCGGAAAGCCGTTTTTTATGCCGTTTCGCCAGGCTGCCGACAGGTCATGATGCGAACCTCGCTGGCATTTATCCTGTTCACGCTGCTGCTGGTGATGGGCGCGATTGCGCACCTGGGCATTGGCGCACGCTTTATCGCCCCGCAGACTGTGGTGGAAGCATTCTTCCATTTCGAGCCGCGCAATTTCGACCATAACGTCATCATAAAATTAAGGCTGCTGCGCCTTTGCGCCGCGATGGTGACGGGTGCCGCGCTCGGCGTGGCGGGCGTACTGCTGCAGTCGGTGATCCGCAACCCGCTCGGTGAGCCGCATATTCTGGGGCTGAACGCCGGGGCGGCGCTGGCGGTAGTGCTGACCAGCGCTCTCGGGCTGTCGCTGCCGTTTGGGCGTCCGCTCGTTGCCGCTGCGGGAGCCGCCGCGCTCTTTTTGCTGGTGCTGCTGTTCTCCTCATCCGGACGCACCGGCCTCACGCCGATGAAGGTCACGCTGTGCGGCGTGGCGATGTCGGCCTTCGCCTCGTCGATTACCGCCGCGGCGTTGATTCTGGATGAGCAGACGCTGCTCGCCATGCGGACCTGGCTGGCGGGAGATTTATCCGGGCTAAACGGGGATACGATCGGGAGCGCCGCGGGGCTGGCTGCCGTGGGGTTTGCGCTGGCGCTCTGGCTCTCGCCGTCGCTGAACATGCTGGCGCTGGGCGACAGGATGGCGCAGGGGCTTGGCGTATCGCTGTTAAAAACCCGGCTGTTCGCGCTGCTGGCCATCGCGCTGCTGTGCGGCGCGGCGGTTTCTGTTGCCGGTCCAATCGGGTTTATCGGACTCGTGGTGCCGCAGCTGATCCGCCGCCTGGTATCGGTAGATTTACGCGTGATGGTGCCGCTTTCGGCCCTGTGCGGGGCGCTGGTTCTGCTGCTGGCGGATATCGCCGCCCGCACGCTGTTTACGCCATATGAGCTGGCAACCGGCGTCATGACCGCGCTGGTGGGGGCGCCGGTCTTTATCCTTATGGCGTCGAGGATGTTCAAATGAACCGGGCTGGACTGCGTGCGCTACGCGTCGGCATTTTCTCGGCGCTGATTCGTCCGAGGGCGCTGGCGTGCCTGGCCCTCTTATTGCTGATAGCCTTCCTGCTGGTCACTTTTGGCCTCACCCACGGCTCCCTGCCCATTCCCGCCTCTGCCATCGGGCGCGCGCTGGTTTATCCGCAAACGCTGGATGCAGAGACGCATTACATCGTCATGGATATTCGCCTGCCGCGCCTGCTGATGGCGGTGCTGTGCGGCGCGATGCTCGGCACGGCGGGGGCGGCGATGCAGTCCATCACCCGCAATGGCCTGGCCGATCCTGGCCTTATCGGCGTGAAGGAGGGCTGCAGCGCGGCGGTGCTGCTCCTGATTTTTCAGTTTCCTGCGCTGGGGCTGTACTGGCGGCCACTTATCGGTATGGCCGGCGGGTTGCTGACCGCGCTGCTGGTGGTGGCGCTGGCCCGCGATATCTCGCGTCCCCGGTTCATTTTGATCGGCATCGGCGTGTCGTGGGCGTTTGCCGCCGCGATGGGGATCTTCATGACCACCGCCGACGTGCGCGACGTGCAGACGGCGATGCTGTGGCTGGCCGGAAGCCTGCACGCGGCAAACTGGACGCTGGTCGGCATTGCGGCTGCCTGGGCAGCGCCCGCGTTCGCGCTGCTGCTCTTTACCGCGCGCGCCGCCGATGTCGCGCTGCTGGGCAACCAAACCGCGACCGGCCTTGGGGTGCGTACCTCTCGCCTGGCGTTGCTGCGCGTCTTAGCGCCCGTTGTGCTGACCGCGGCCTGCGTCTCCTGCGTGGGCAGTATTGGCTTTGTCGGGCTGATCGCGCCGCATATGGCGCGCCTGCTCCTGCGCGGTGGGCAAACCGCGCTGCTGACGGGAAGCGCCGTGCTGGGTGCGCTGCTGGTGCTGCTGGCGGATAACGTCGGGCGTCTGGCATTTCTTCCGCTGCAGCTGCCGGCGGGAATCGTAATTTCAATGATTGGCGGACCGTTTTTCCTGCTGCTGCTCTGGCAGCGTCGGGACACATTTTAGGGGAGTGTAATGCGCGTACTTTTTTCGATGCTGCTGCTGGTGGGCTTCGCCGTCGGGGCGACGGAGCCGACGCAGACGTTTACGGACGATCTGAACCGCAAAGTGGTGGTGCCGGTGCATCCGAAGCGGATCGTTTCTTTGCACGATCTGGATATCACCATTCCGCTGATCGAGCTTGGCGTGCCGCCGATCGCCAGCCATGGCCGCACCCGACCGGACGGCAGCCATTTTCTGCGCTCCAGCGGCATGTTAACCGGCGTCGACTTTGATAATTCCGCCATCAAGTTTATCGGCACTGCGGATATCGATATCGAAGCCATCGCCGCCGCAAAGCCGGATCTTATCATCACCGAGCCGACCCGCAGCACGCCGGTAGAACAGCTGGAAAAAATTGCCCCGACGGTGAGTATCGATCACCTGGACGGCGGCGCGCCGGAGATCTACCGCAAGCTGGCGCAGCTGACCGGCACGCAGGCGCGGCTAAAGGTTCTGGAACGTCGCTACGAGGAGCAAATCAAGGCCCTGAAAGCAACGATCGACACCAGCAGGCTAACCGTCTCGGTGATTCAGGCTAATCAGGGAAAAATTAACGCCATGCACAGCTATCACTCGCTCGGGCGCGTGCTGCGCGACGCCGGGTTCAGGTTCCCGCCGCTGATTGAAAGCATTCCGGAGGGCGGGCGCATCGACGTCAGCGCCGAGCGCCTGCCGGAGCTGGACGCCGATTTTGTCTTTGCCACCTGGCGCGGGGATACCGGGGGTAAACCGCAGGACGAGCTGGCGGCGATGGATGCGGTGATGCCGGGCTGGTGTCAGTTTCTCAACGCCTGCCGAACCGGGCATTACGTGCTCATCTCCCGCGAGGAGGCGATCTCAAATTCATTTGCCTCGCTGGGGCTGATGGCCGCGCAGGTGCAGTCGCAGATAGCGGGCCGTCCGCTGCCGGAGGCGTCACGTTGAGCCGCAAAGTCGATGTTTACGGCGACCGCTTTCGAGCGCGGGCGCACCAGCTGACGCCGCGCCTGCTGCAGGTGGCGCGCTATATCAATGAGAACCGGGAAGCGGTGATGGAGCAGACGGCAATGGAGATCGCGACGATGCTCGATACGTCTGATGCCACCGTCGTGCGCGCCATTCAGGCGCTCGGTTTTGCGGGGCTGCGCGATCTGAAGCAGACGCTGGAGCAGTGGTTTGGCCCGGTGATCACCTCCAGCGAGAAGATGTCCACCACGGTGAATACGCTCACCAGCGACGTTAACGCGAGCATCGATTTTGTGCTGGAAGGGCATCAGCACACCTGTAACGTCTTGTCCCAGCCGGACAATCGCTATGCGATGGCGCAGGCCGTATCGCTGCTGGCGCAGGCGAGGCAGGTCGCTATTTTTGGCATTGGTGCATCCGGCATTCTGGCCGAGTACACCTCTCGCCTGTTTAGCCGTATAGGTCTGCCTGCGATCCCGCTTAACCGCACCGGCATTGGCCTCGCCGAACAGCTTATTGCCTTACAGCGTGGCGACGTGCTGGTGATGATGGCGCAAAAATCCGCGCACCGGGAAGGGCAGACCACGCTGCGCGAAGCGAAACGTCTGGGCATTCCCACCATTTTGCTGACCAACGCCACCGACTCGCGATTCAGCAAAGAGGCGAGCGTGGTGATCCACGTTCCGCGCGGCGGCGAGAAGGGCAAAATACCGCTGCACGGCACGGTGCTGCTGTGTCTGGAGATGATTATTTTGTCCGTCGCTTCCACCGAGCCGCAGCGCACCATCAGGTCGATGAAGCGCATCAACGAATTTCACCGTGGGTTAAAGCCGGGCAAGAAAAGCGGTTGATTTTCCCCCTCTCCCCGTGGGAGAGGGCTGGGGTGAGGGCGTCAAACCGCACGATGGTTCTTCCTGTACTGCAGCGGCGTCTCCCCAATCCCTTTTTTGAACGCGCTGATAAACCACGTCACGTCGGAAAACCCCGTCTGCGCCGCGATGTTCCGCACGCTCGAATCCGTGTGAAGCAAAGACTCGCAGGCCTTGCGCAGCCGTAACGTATTCAGATAGTCGTGGATCTTCTCGCCCGTCTCCGCATGGAATTTTCGCGACACGTAGCTGCGCGATTTCCCCAGCTCTTCGGCCAGCGCGTCGAGGCGGAATTTTTCCTGGTAATGCTCGTCCAGCCAGAACATCACCTGGCTGGCAATGCCCTGGCTGCTGCCCGGCGCGCCGGCGTTATCGTCCGGCAGCATGGCAAACAGGCTTATCAACATCCCGGCGATGCTCTCGCTGTTCATAGGAGACTGATAACAGCCCAGCAGGTGATCGATATGCTGACGGCAATGCGCCAGGTCAGCGACCCACGCTTCCCCGCCGCGGCGCGAAAGCCGCTCCAGCCGCTGTCGGGTTTGCGGGAAATCGCGCAGGGTTTTCATCACGGCATGATGGTCGAGATGGATGATGGTGCGCCGGTAAATCGCTTCGGCCTGCTCGTCTACCATCACCTTGTGCAGCGTAAACGGCGGAAAGAAAAAAAGCCGCCCGGGGCGCATGGTGTAATGGCGGTTGTCGACAATCGCCACGCCAAACCCTTCTTCCACATACAGAATTTCCAGGCACTGGTGCCAGTGGTGGTAACGCACCGTGTTGGCAAACAGGCGGCTAAACGACACGACGGTGTCGTTCAGGGTAATCAGCTCAAGACGGTCGGATATCGGCGTGTCGCGCATAGTGCAATAAAACTCAACTTTTTCCCGTAACAACCACGTTATAAACCACCTTTTTAAATTTTCTCAACTGCGGGTTTATTCATCGCTCTTAGCTGTGACATGGCTAACATTTCTGCCCCTTGTGGATTCACTATGCTTTGCCGCAGTTGATTACGAGGGCAAACCTATGTGGGCGGTAAATAAAGAAAAATCAAATCCGTTGTCTTCACGCCGGGACGTAGTGGCGTATCTGAACGAGATGCTGGGCGCGCTGGATAAGCAGTTTCCGCCGGGCGGTTCCCGCTTCTCTCTGGGGGAAACCTGTGCGCATTACGCAACGGACATTGCGCAGATGGAAGGGCTTTCCCGCGCGCTGTGGGGGCTGTTTCCGCTGATGGCGGGCGGCGACGCTACGCCGTTTAACGAGAAGTACATAACGGCCATCAGGCTCGGCACCGATCCGCAAAGCGCAGGCTACTGGGGCGAAGCCGGCCCTTACGATCAGCGCCTTGTCGAGATGGCGGCCTACGGTCTGGGGCTGTCCCTGCTGGGCGACAAACTCCTCGATCGCTTCACCGAGCGCGAAGTGATGAACCTCCACGCCTGGCTCAGCCAGATTACCGACGCGCAAATGCCGGACAGCAACTGGAACTACTTCGCCATTATGGTCCAGCTCGGCTTCAAACGCGCCGGACTGCCCTATGACCAGGCCGCCATCGATCGCCGCTTTGCGCTGATGGACGCCTACTATCTGGGAGATGGCTGGTATTCCGACGGCCCGGGCCGCCCGAAGGATTATTACATCTCGATGGCTTTCCACTTCTACGGGCTGATCTACGCCACCCTGAGCGGGGACGAGGCGAGGGCGGAGGTGCTGCGCGAGCGCTCGCGCCTGTTCGCAGAAGACTTTATCTACTGGTCCGCCGCAGACGGGGCCTCGGTGCCGTTTGGCCGCAGCCTGACCTACCGCTTTGCAATGGTGGCCTTCTGGAGCGCGGTGGCCTTTTCCGAACTGGACGTATTCACGCCGGGCATCGTAAAAGGCATTATCCTGCGCCATCTGCGCTGGTGGCAGCAGCAGCCGATGACCGATCGCGACGGCATTCTGACCCTCGGCTTTGCCTATCCGAACCTGGCGATGTGCGAGGACTACAACTCCCCCGGCTCGCCGTACTGGGCGCTAAAAACCTACCTTATTCTGGCGCTGCCGGAGGCGCATCCCTTCTGGCAGGCCGACGAACTGCCTTTGCCCGCCCTGGCTGAGAAGCACGCGATCCCGCACGCCCAGCAGATCCTTATCCATGCGGAAAAGTCGCAGCACGTCACCATGCTCACCGCCGGGCAGCTTGAGCTGAACAACTACGTCAACACCGACGCCAAATACACCAAATTTGCCTACTCCAGCCGCTTCGGCTTCACCATTGAGCGCGGGCGTTTTGGCCTGAAGCATGCCGCCTGCGACTCCATGCTGCTGCTGGCGGACGGAGACGATTACTACCGCGGGCGCCGCGCGTGTGACGCGGTGCGGATGGATGAAAACTCTATCTACTCGCGCTGGTCGCCGTGGCACGACGTGCATATCGATACCTGGCAAGTGCCGTTCGGAGAGTGGCATCTGCGTCTGCACCGCATCAACAGCGCGCGCGCCCTGCAAACGGCAGAGGGTGGTTTTGCGGTGATGAAAACGGAACAGCAGATCCGCGAGCGCGGCTGTTATCTCGCGGCGGAAAACGGCAGCAGCCTGATTGTCGATCTGTCGCCCGCCATCGCTCGTCAGCCGGACAGCATCGTCACGCCGCCAAACAGCAGCATCATGTTCCCGGAGTGCGCCTCCATTCCGCTGTTAAAAACCGATCTCCCGCCAGGGGAAAGCTGGCTCTGCTGCGCCGTCGTTGCCAGCGGATCGCCACACGATGCGGTAGCGCCGCAGCTGAACATCACCCAAAACCAGGTCGTTATTCGCGAACCCGGAAGCGAACGACAGATATCGTTCACGTTATAAAAACTCTGACCCCTACACGTCGGCGAGGATGATATGAAAAATACATCTACAACAAACAGAACCGAATATTACAAAATCAGCAGCTTTATATTTCTCTATTTCTTTACCTGGTCTGCCAGTATTGGCCTATTGGCCATCTGGCTTGGTCAAAAAGCCAACCTCAGCGGATCGGTTATTGGGACCGTATTTGCCGTAAACGGTATTTTCTCCGTTATTCTCAAACCGATTTACGGCTACATTCTCGATAAGATCGGCATGAGCAAATATCTGCTCTATTTTGTGGTCGCCATGTCGGCCCTGATGGCGCCGTTCTTTATTTACGTCTATCAGCCGCTGTTAATGTCCAACACGATGCTGGGAATTATTATCGGCGCGCTCTATTTAAGCTTTGCCTGGTACGCGGGCGTGGCGGCGTGTGAATCCTATTCCGACCGCTTCAGCCGCCTGAACGGCATGGAGTTCGGGCAGATCCGCATGTGGGGATCGCTGGGCTGGGCGGTGGCGTCTTCGTTCTCCGGCCTGCTGTTTAACCTCTCGCCGGCCTATAACTTCATCATGGGCAGCGTGGCTTCGGTGGTGATGCTGATTGTCCTGCTGAGCCTGAAAGTGAACACTAACTCCGCTCACGCCGGTGACGTGTTGACCAAAGAGAAAATCGCTCCGTCAGACGTGTATGCCCTGCTGCGTAACCGCAAGTTCTGGGCCTTCTGCCTCTACGTGGCGGGCGTGGCGTGGATGATGTTTATCGCCGAGCAGCAGTTCTCGCGCTATTTCGTCACCTTCTTCGACGATATCCACGAGGGTAACGCGGTGTTTGGTTATCTGGGCACCGTGCAGTCGGGGATGGAGTTCGTCATGTATATGGTGATCCCCCTGTTCGTGAACTTTATTGGCGCCAAGCGCGGGCTGTTAATCGTCGGCCTGGTGGTCGGCGCGCGCCTGATTATTTCCGGCATGTGCGATTCACACCTGTTAATTTCCGTGCTGAAACCGCTGTACGGCCTGGAAATATGCCTGCTGCTGGTGTCGGTCTTTAAATATATCGCCGAGCATTTCGATAAGCGCGTTAACGCCACCATGTATTTACTGGGCTATCAGGCCATGCTCTACGTCGGTAACGTGGTGGTTTCTTCGCCTGCGGGATATATGTATGACCGCATCGGCTTTGAGCAGACCTATATCATCATGGGCGCCACGGCGCTGACCTTTACCCTTATTTCTGCCTTTACGTTATCCGCCTGCCAGAGCAAATGGCGCGGGGCCCGCGCGCTGAACGTAGCAGAAACCTCAACACGATAATTACGCCGTCAAAGAAGGAACCGAAATATGTTAAGTCGTATCAAAGAAGAGCGTCTGCCCGCTATCCCTGCGCCCGTTGATTCACGCGCGTTTAGCGATGAACTGAGCACGGCACGCCGCCACGTTCTCGACCTGATCAGCCGTCATTTAACGGAATTCGGCGAGCAGTTTCCAGCGGAAACCTGTAAGGACGGTTTTTACCCGCTGACCGACAACGTGGAGTGGACCACCAGCTTCTGGACCGGCCAGCTGTGGCTGGCGTGGGAGATGAGCGGCGAGGCGAAATTCCGCGCGATGGCGGAAAAACACGTGCGCTCGTTCGGCCTGCGCATCGCCGGGCGCAGCGACACCAATACCCACGATTTGGGCTTCCTGTACACGCTCTCCTGCGTGGCGGCCTGGCGACTCACCGGCAGCCGCGAGGCGCGCGGCTTCTCCCTGCTGGCTGCAGAGGCGCTGCTGGAGCGCTTCCATGAAAAAGCGAAGATCATTCAGGCGTGGGGCGATCTCGCTGACCCGGAGCAGGCCGGACGGATGATCATCGACTGCAACATGAACCTGCCGCTGCTGTACTGGGCGACGGAACAAACGGGCGATCCGCGCTTTGCCGACGCTGCAAAAGCGCACGTCATGCAGGCGGCGACGTACCTGATTCGCGAAGATGCCTCGACGTTCCACACCTACTATATGGATGTGAACACCGGCGCGCCGCGCTACGGCAATACCCAGCAGGGCTACGCCGACGACTCATGCTGGTCGCGCGGGCAGGCGTGGGGGATTTACGGCTTCCTGCTGAGCTATATCTATACCGGCGACGAGACGATGATCGCCCTGTCGAAGCGGCTGGCGAACTATTTCCTCAACCGTCTGCCGGAAGATTACGTCTGCCACTGGGATCTGGCGCTGGTAGGTACGGACGCGCTGCGCGATTCGTCTTCGGCGGCCATCGCGGTATGCGGCCTGCTGGAGCTGGTGAAACATCTTCCGGTCACGGATCCGGATCGCGAGCGCTATCTGGAGTGGGCGAAAGGGATCATGTCGTCGCTGACGAAGCACTATCTGATGGGCAAAGAAGAGAAGGGCAACGGGCTGCTGAAGCACTCGGTCTATCACCTGGCGAGCAATAAAGGGGTGGACGAGTGCGCGAGCTGGGGAGATTACTTCTACGTTGAGGCGCTGGTGCGCTTCACCCAGAGCTGGAAGCTGTACTGGTAAAACAGCCGGGGGGACGTCCCCCGGCTATGCGGTTACGCTTTCGGAATACGCAGCGTCTGGCCGGGATAGATTTTATCCGGGCTGGAGAGCATCGGGCGGTTGGCCTCGAAAATCTTGTTGTACTGGTTGGCATCGCCGTACACGGTTTTGGAGATGGCGCTCAGGGTATCGCCAGATTTCACCGTATAGTACGTAGCTTCATCTTTGGCATCGGTGGCGGTGATATTGTTCTCAACCTCGCTCACCCCCGCGATGTTCCCCACGGCAACCTGGATTTTCTCTTTCTGCTCCTGCGTCAGCCCGTCACCCGTGACGCTGGCTTTGCCGTCGGTAACGGTGACCTGGACTTTATCCGCGCCAGGAATATTCAGCTTTTTGAGGTGCTCGCTGACTTTGTCGCCTGCATCCTTATGCGACTCTGTGAGGTTGTCCCACAGCTTCTCACCTGCTTCTTTAACGAAATTAAAAAGACCCATTCCATCCTCCTGTTAACAATGAAGTCAGAATAAGCATAGCAGTTGGGTTTTAAGGTGATAAAAAAGCCCGGTGGCGCTAGCGCTTACCGGGCCTGAATGTGTTCTCCCTCTCCCCGTGGGAGAGGGCGGGGTGAGGGGAAACTTAAACCCCTTGCTCCAGAATGCGGATGTGCGTTTCCAGAACGTCAGCTTTCACCGCGTCGCTCCACGCTTTCATGTGCGGGGTCTGCAGGTGCGCTTCGAGGTGCGCGACGGTTTCCCACTGCTCAACCATGATGATGGAGTCGGGTGCGGTCGCCTGGAAGCTCGCCTCGGTGGCGGCGTCCACCATCGGCGCGTAGCCGTGGCAGCCTTCTTCTTTCAGTACGGTTGGGATAATCTTCGCGAACTGATCCAGCACCGCCTGGCGGTGATGTTGACCTGGACGAGTACGGATTTCTGCGATAACGGTAAGCATGGTTACTACTCCTTTAATTCCAGGCTACCAGTTAAGCAAAAATTTCCGCGAGATGCTTGCGATATTCTGCGATATAGCGCGGGACGTCAGGCATTTTAATCACGTCGTTGACGATAAAGGTCGGCAGCGGGTCCATCCCCAGGAACTGATTCGCCTTGTGGAACGGCAGGTAAGCGCCGTCAACGCCCACGCCTTCGAAGAACTGATCTTTCTCGGTGAAGGCTTCCATCGGGGCGTTCCAGGTCAGGGAGAGCATATATTTTTTGCCCTGAATCAGGCCGCCGGAGCCGTATTTTTTCGACGCGTCTGAGCGGGTACGGCCGTCGCTGGCATACAGCGAGCCGTGGCCTTCGGTGAACACGTCGTCCATGTATTTTTTCACGGTCCACGGTGCGCCCATCCACCAGCCCGGCATCTGCCAGATCACCACGTCGGCCCACAGGAAGTTCTGCACTTCGGCTTTCACGTCGTAGTTGCTGTCCGCGCGCACGACCTTAACATCATGCCCGGCGTCGCGCAGGAAACCGTCCGCGACCTCGGTCAGGGTGTCATTCAGCTGGCCTTTTGAGTGGGCGAATTCTTTCGCGCCGTTGATAATCAGAATGTTGCTCATTATTTGTCCTCGGTGTTGAGAGTATGCCAGGTATTCTACGCGCGAGGACGGAGCGGAAAAATGAGCAAAATGTGCAAAGTCTTTTGCATTTAGCGCAATAATCGCTTACCAGCTTATTGTCACCTCAAAGCCACCCTGAGCCGCGTTGCCCAGCGCAACGCGCATGCCGTGCAGGGCAGCAATACGCTTCACGATGGATAACCCCAGCCCGCTGCCCGTTTCATCCTGCCCAGGCGGACGATAGAAGCGCTCGCCGATCCGCGCCAGCGCGTCGGGAGAAACCCCCGGGCCGTTGTCGCGCACCGTAAAGCGCCGGGCGTCCAGCGTTACGTCAATCATGCTGCCGCGCGGGCTGTAGCGGATGGCGTTATCCAGCAGGTTACGCACCAGCAAGCTGAGGAGCAGCCGCTGGCCGGTGCGTTTCACCTCCGGCGCGTTGACGTTCAGGCGAATGTCGATACCCGCCTGCTGCGCCGGATGATAAATATCCATCACCGCCGACTGCAGTAAATCGGCGATCGCGATCGGCTCCACGTCGTCGAGATTGTCGAGCGAGTCGAGGCGCGAAAGCGTAAGAAGCTGATCCACCAGCCGGGACGCGCGGTCGATACCCGCATGAAGCTGCGCCAGCGCTTTTGCCTGCGCCTGCGGATCGTCCAGATACAGCTGCGCCACGTCGGTTTGCACCTTCAGCGCGGCCAGCGGGCTGCGCAGCTCGTGGGCGGCATCGGAGGTGAAGCGGCGCTCGCGGCTCATCATCTCCTGCGTGCGGGTAAACAGGTGGTTCAACGCGTCCAGCAGGGGGCGCACTTCCGTCGGTACGCCTTCCGTCGGCAGTTTATCGGTGGCGTCCGGAGAGCGTGAGCGCAGGGTCGTCGCGAGCTTTTTCAGCGGCCTCAGCTCGCGGCCCAGCAGCAGGATTAACAGCAAAAGCATCACGGGCAGCGCCACCAGCCACGGCGTGAGCTGCGAACTCACCACGTCCAGCGCCATATCCTGCCGGTACTCCCACTCCTGGCCGACCACCACGCGGTACTTACCGTCCGGCGACGTCAGCCACAGGAAGCGCCATTCGTCGCTGTCGTCCTGAAGCCGTCCGTCAGCAAACCCGTCGCGACGGTAGTGATACGGGATATCGCGCCCGTTTTCGCCGTCGTTGAGGATCATGCTGCCGTCGGCGCTAAAGATGGCGAAGGCCAGCGCGTCATCGTCCAGATGTCCGTGCCTGGCTTTTTTCGGTATCTCGCGCATCCGTTCCGGCGCGCGAAGCTCGTCCAGATCCATCGTCAGCAGCCGTTTCGCAAACAGCATCTGCTGGGTATCAAACAGCTTGTCGAGCTTATGCGTCGTCTGCTGCCAGGCGACCAGGCTTGCGGCAAACCAGGCTGCCAGAGACAGCAGCAGGAACAGCAGCGTCAGGCGGAGCTTCAGGCTCAGTTTCATGCGTCACCCAGGGTATAGCCGATGCCGTGGACGGTGCGGATAAAGTCGCTCCCGAGCTTGCGGCGAAGATGATGGACGTGGACCTCCACGGCGTTGCTGGAGACATCGTCATCCCAGGTATAGAGCTTTTCTTCAATCGTTTTGCGGGGAAGCACGCGGCCCGCGTTGCGCATCAGCAGCTCCAGCAGGGCGAACTCTTTTGGCTTGAGGGTAAGCGCTTCGCCGTTAAGCGTGGCGACAAGGCCGGTCGGATCCAGCGTCACCTTGCCGTGACGCAGCTCGCTGCGCGCCTGGCCGTGGCTGCGGCGCACCAGCGCTTCAAGGCGGGCTGCGACTTCGATCAGGGCAAACGGCTTACAGAGATAATCGTCCGCGCCCAGGCGTAGCCCGTCGACGCGCTGGTTCAGCGCATCCCGCGCCGTCAGAATCAGTACCGGTTCGCTGCGCTTGCTTTCGCGCCAGGCGCGGAGGATCTCAAGCCCGTCAATTTCCGGCAGGGTCAGATCAAGCACCACGGCATCATAGGGCGCGGAATACAGCGCGGCCTGCCCGGTTTTGCCGTCGGTAAACCAGTCAACGCTAAAGCCCATTTTGCTTAATCCTGCCTTAATGCCGTCGCCGATAAGCCTGTCGTCTTCTACCAGTAAAATGCGCATGTTCCCTCCTTGATGCCGTCAGTAAACCCTCTCTACGCGCATGCTGTACAGTAAAAATAAATAAATTTTCCCCTTAAGAAGTTGTTAAGGATTACCCTGTTTAATGGATTGCGAAACCACATTAAAGGGAGAGATTAATATGAAAAAATTCGCTGCACTTGCTGCCATCATGATGATGACCACTGCCCCTGTTTTTGCTGCGCAGGGCGGATTTAACGGCCCGTCCGCAACGGCGCCCCAGACCCAAACTCAGCAGGGCGGTTTTGTTGATAACAACGCCAACCTGACGACGGCGTCAAAAGTGAAAGACCTGAAGGACGATGCCTGGGTGAAGCTGCGCGGGAACATCACCGAGCGCCTGTCCGATGATCGCTACACCTTCCACGATGAAACCGGCACGGTGGTGGTTGAGATCGACCACAAGCGCTGGAACGGCGTGACCGTCAGCCCGCAGGATAAGGTTGAGCTTCAGGGTAAAGTCGATAAAGACTGGAACGAGTTTGAAATCGACGTGAAGCAGGTTATCAAGCTGAACAAATAACCCGGAAAGGGCCGCTTATGCGGCCCTTTTTCTTTGTGACTCAATTCGTCAGATGAGGTAGTATCTGCGGCAATATTGCCTGAAACCCTTCGGTTTCTGAGTTGAGGAATCACACGTAATGAGCGATATGGCAGAGCGCCTCGCGCTACATGAATTCACGGAAAACGCCTACCTGAACTACTCCATGTACGTCATCATGGACAGGGCGTTGCCGTTTATCGGGGATGGCCTGAAGCCCGTTCAGCGCCGCATCGTCTATGCGATGTCCGAGCTGGGGCTGAGCGCCAGCGCCAAGTTCAAAAAATCCGCCCGTACCGTCGGTGACGTACTGGGTAAATACCATCCGCACGGTGACAGCGCCTGCTATGAAGCGATGGTATTGATGGCGCAGCCGTTCTCTTACCGTTACCCGCTGGTCGACGGTCAGGGGAACTGGGGTGCGCCGGACGATCCGAAATCCTTCGCCGCAATGCGTTATACCGAATCCCGCCTGTCTAAATATGCTGAAGTGCTGCTGGGCGAGCTGGGTCAGGGAACCGTTGACTGGGTGCCAAACTTCGACGGTACGATGCAGGAGCCGAAGATGCTGCCTGCGCGTCTGCCGAACATCCTGCTGAACGGCACCACCGGTATTGCCGTGGGTATGGCGACGGACATTCCGCCGCACAACCTGCGCGAAGTGGCGAAGGCCGCCATCACCCTGATCGAGCAGCCAAAAACCTCGCTGGACGAGCTGCTGGATATCGTGCAGGGGCCGGACTACCCGACCGAAGCCGAAATCATCACCTCGCGCGCGGAAATTCGCAAAATCTACCAGAACGGCCGCGGCTCCGTGCGCATGCGCGCGGTGTGGAATAAAGAGGACGGCGCAGTCGTCATCACCGCGCTGCCGCATCAGGTTTCCGGTGCCAAAGTGCTGGAGCAGATCGCCTCCCAGATGCGCAATAAAAAGCTGCCGATGGTGGACGACCTGCGCGACGAATCCGACCACGAGAACCCGACCCGTCTGGTGATCGTGCCGCGCTCGAACCGCGTGGACATGGAGCAGGTGATGAACCACCTGTTCGCCACCACCGATCTGGAAAAAAGCTACCGCATCAACCTGAACATGATCGGCCTCGACGGGCGTCCGGCGGTGAAAAACCTGCTGGAGATCCTCACCGAATGGCTGGCGTTCCGCCGCGATACGGTGCGCCGTCGTCTGAATCACCGTCTGGAAAAAGTGCTTAAGCGCCTGCATATCCTCGAAGGTTTGCTGGTGGCGTTCCTCAACATCGACGAAGTGATTGAGATCATTCGTACCGAGGACGAACCGAAGCCCGCGCTGATGTCGCGCTTTGGGATCAGCGAAACCCAGGCCGAAGCGATCCTTGAGCTGAAGCTGCGCCATCTCGCCAAACTGGAAGAGATGAAGATCCGCGGCGAGCAGAACGAGCTGGAAAAAGAGCGCGATCAGCTGCAGGCGATCCTCGCGTCCGAGCGCAAGATGAACACCCTGCTGAAGAAAGAGCTGCAGGCCGATGCCGACGCCTTCGGCGACGACCGTCGTTCTCCGCTGCACGAGCGCGAAGAAGCGAAGGCGATGAACGAGCACGACATGCTGCCGTCCGAGCCGGTGACCATCGTGCTGTCTCAGAGCGGCTGGGTGCGTAGCGCCAAAGGCCACGATATTGACGCGCCGGGCCTGAGCTACAAGGCGGGCGACAGCTTTAAGGCGGCGGTGAAGGGCAAGAGCAACCAGCCGGTGGCGTTTATCGACTCCACGGGCCGCAGCTACGCCATCGACCCGATCACGCTGCCATCCGCGCGCGGGCAGGGCGAGCCGCTCACCGGCAAGCTGACGCTGCCGCCGGGCGCGACCGTTGACCATATGCTGATGGAAGCCGACGAGCAGAAGCTGCTGATGGCCTCGGATGCGGGCTACGGCTTTATCTGTACCTTTAACGATCTGGTGTCGCGCAACCGCGCCGGTAAAGCATTAATCAGCCTGCCGGACAACGCCCACGTGATGACGCCGCTGGTGATTGAGGACGAAAGCGATATGCTGCTGGCGATCACCACCGCTGGACGTATGCTGATGTTCCCGGTCAGCGACCTGCCGGAGCTGTCTAAAGGTAAAGGCAACAAAATCATTAACATCCCGTCGGCGGAAGCGGCAAAAGGCGAAGATGGCCTGGCGCACCTCTTCCTCCTGCCGCCGCAGAGCACGCTGACCATTCACGTCGGCAAGCGCAAAATCAAGCTGCGTCCGGAAGAGCTGCAGAAGGTGGTCGGTGAGCGCGGACGCCGCGGCTCGCTGATGCGCGGCCTGCAGCGGATCGACCGCGTGGAGATTGACTCGCCTGCGCGCAGCCAGGCGGGCGACAGCGAAGAGTAATCTGTTTCACCCCCTCTGTTCCGGAGGGGGTATTACCGTAAAATTTCCCGTAAAAACGTTGTTAATTCGTGCGTTGCGATTAACAATACGCGCTCGTAATAAAGTCCTTACCTGGCCACAGGTGAAGTATAATTGTCAGCTGTTTGGGCTTCAGAGGTCGCTATGCTATACATTGTTCGTCTCATTATTACCGTTATCTACTGCATTCTGGTCTGTGTATTCGGCTGCATCTACTGCCTGTTCAGTCCGCGTAATCCTAAGCATGTCGCCACGTTTGGCCATATGTTTGGTCGCCTTGCGCCGCTGTTTGGCCTGAAGGTGGAAAAACGCCTGCCGGAAGGCGCTGAGCACTTCGGCAACGCCATCTATATCGCAAACCATCAGAACAACTACGATATGGTGACCGCCGCAAACATCGTACTGCCGCCAACCGTGACGGTGGGGAAAAAGAGCCTGCTGTGGATCCCGTTTTTCGGCCAGCTTTACTGGCTCACCGGAAACCTGCTGATTGACCGTAACAACCGTGCAAAAGCACACAGCACCATTGCAGAAGTGGTCAATCACTTCAAAAAACGCAAAATCTCAATCTGGATGTTCCCGGAAGGGACGCGCAGCCGCGGTCGTGGGCTGCTGCCGTTTAAAACCGGTGCGTTTCATGCCGCAATTGCGGCGGGCGTTCCAATTATTCCCGTGTGCGTTTCCAATACTTCTAATAAGATTAATCTTAACCGCCTGAAAAATGGGCTGGTGATTGTCGAGATGCTGCCGCCGGTGGATACCAGCAAATACGGCAAAGATCAGGTGCGCGAGCTGGCGACACACTGCCGCGAGCTGATGGCGCAGCATATTGCCCAGCTCGACAAAGAAGTCGCAGAGAGAGAAGCCGCCGGTAACGTGTAGTCCGGCGTTTAAAGGGAAAACGAATTCCCGCGTTGTTAGTCGTTTCAGATGGAGCTTATATGTCACTCAGTCGGCGTCAGTTTATTCAGGCTTCGGGGATCGCCCTTTGTGCGGGTGCGATGCCGCTGACAGCCAACGCCGCCGGGCAGCAACCGCCGCTGCCCATCCCGCCGTTGATTGAATCTCGTCGCGGGCAACCGCTATTTTTGACCCTGCAGCGCAGCCACTGGTCGTTTACCCAGGGGACGCGTGCGTCCGTCTGGGGAATTAACGGGCGCTACCTTGGGCCGACCATTCGCGTGTGGAACGGCGATGACGTTAAGCTCATTTACAGTAACCGTACGACGGAAAATGTGGCGATGACCGTCAGCGGCCTGCAGGTCCCTGGGCCGTTGATTGGCGGCGCGGCGCGCATGATGTCGCCCAACGCCGACTGGGCGCCGGTGCTGCCGATCCGTCAGAGCGCCGCGACGTTGTGGTATCACGCGAATACCCCTAACCGCACCGCGCAGCAGGTCTACAACGGCCTGGCCGGCATGTGGCTGATTGAAGATGAGATCGGTAAATCCCTGCCGATCCCAAACCACTACGGCGTGGATGATTTCCCGATCGTTATTCAGGACAAGCGTCTCGATAACTTTGGTACGCCAGAGTACAGCGAGCCGGGCAGCGGTGGCTTTGTTGGCGACACGCTGCTGGTCAACGGCGCGCAAAGTCCGTATGTGGAAGTCTCGCGCGGCTGGGTGCGCCTGCGTCTGCTGAACGCCTCCAACTCGCGCCGCTACCAGCTGCAGATGAGCGATGGCCGCGCGCTGCACGTGATTTCCGGCGATCAGGGCTTCCTGCCCGCGCCGGTTTCCGTGAAGCAGCTGGCGCTTTCGCCGGGTGAACGCCGTGAAATCCTCGTGGATATGACCAACGGGGATGAAGTGTCGCTGACCTGCGGTGAAGCGGCGAGCATTGTCGACCGTATCCGCGGGTTCTTTGAGCCGTCGAGTATTCTGGTTTCTACGCTGGTGCTGACCCTGCGCCCAACCGGCCTGCTGCCGCTGGTCACCGATAGCCTGCCGATGCGCCTGCTGCCGCAGGAGATCGTGAGCGGTGCGCCGGTGCGCAGCCGTGACATCAGCCTGGGCGACGATCCCGGCATCAACGGTGCGCTGTGGGACGTTAACCGCATTGACATCACCGCGCAGCAGGGCACCTGGGAGCGCTGGACGGTTCGCTCGGACATGCCGCAGTCGTTCCATATTGAAGGGGTTTCATTCCTGATCCGCAACGTGAATGGTGCGATGCCGTTCCCGGAAGACCGCGGCTGGAAGGACACCGTCTGGGTGGATGGCCAGGTCGAGCTGCTCGTCTACTACGGTCAGCCATCGTGGCCGCACTTCCCGTTCCTGTTCCACAGCCAGACGCTGGAGATGATGGACCGCGGATCGGTGGGGCAGATGCTGGTGAATCCGGCGCCGTAAATTTTTCCCCTCACCCCGGCCCTCTCCCCAGAGGGGCGAGGGTGAAAGACCGCTCCGAGCAGTCCCCTCTCCCCTTTGGGGAGAGGGTTAGGGTGAGGGGATAACAGCCCGCATAATACCCCTTCATTTCCCACATTGTTCCAGCGTATAATCCCCGCCCTTTTGTCTATTTTTTCTTCGGAAGCACTATGAGCGCAATTTCCCTGATCCAGCCGGATCGTGACCTCTTCTCCTGGCCCCAGTACTGGGCGGCCTGCTTTGGACCGGCGCCGTTCCTGCCGATGTCCCGTGAAGAGATGGACCAACTGGGCTGGGACAGCTGCGACATCATTCTGGTCACGGGCGATGCGTACGTTGACCACCCGAGCTTTGGCATGGCCATCTGTGGCCGTATGCTCGAAGCGCAGGGCTTCCGCGTGGGGATCATCTCCCAGCCTGACTGGAACAGCAAAGACGACTTTATGCGTCTGGGCAAGCCGAACCTGTTCTTCGGCGTGACCGCAGGCAACATGGACTCGATGATCAACCGCTACACCGCCGACCGCAAGCTGCGCCACGACGACGCCTACACTGCCGATAACGTGGCGGGCAAACGTCCGGACCGCGCGACTCTCGTCTACACCCAGCGATGCAAAGAAGCATGGAAAGACGTGCCGGTCATCCTGGGCGGGATCGAGGCGAGCCTGCGCCGTACCGCGCACTACGACTACTGGTCCGATACCGTGCGCCGTTCGGTGCTGGTGGATTCCAAAGCCGATATGCTGATCTTCGGCAACGGTGAACGTCCGCTGGTGGAAGTGGCGCACCGTCTGGCGCAGGGCGAACCGGTTGGCGACATCCGCGACGTGCGCAACACCGCGATCATGGTAAAAGAAGCGCTGCCGGGCTGGAGCGGGGTAGATTCCCGCATCATCGACATGCCGGGCAAAATCGACCCAATCCCGCACCCGTACGGCGAAGATCTGCCGTGTGCGGATAACAAGCCGGTTGAGCCGAAAAAAGCCGAAGCCAAAGCCGTTGTGGTACAGCCGCCGCGTCCGAAGCCGTGGGAAAAGACCTACGTTCTGCTGCCGTCCTTCGAGAAGGTGAAAAGCGACAAGGTGCTCTACGCGCACGCCTCGCGTATTCTGCACCACGAAACCAACCCGGGCTGCGCCCGCGCGCTGATGCAAAAGCACGGCGAGCGCTATATCTGGGTTAACCCGCCGGCGATCCCGCTCTCTACCGAAGAGATGGACAGCGTCTTTGCCCTGCCGTACAAGCGCGTGCCGCACCCGGCGTACGGCAACGCCCGTATCCCGGCGTATGAGATGATCCGCTTTTCGATCAACATCATGCGCGGCTGCTTCGGCGGCTGCTCCTTCTGCTCCATTACCGAGCACGAAGGCCGTATTATTCAGAGCCGCTCCGAGGATTCGATCGTCAACGAGATCGAAGCCATTCGCGACACGGTGCCGGGCTTTACCGGCATCATCTCCGATCTGGGTGGCCCGACCGCCAACATGTACATGCTGCGCTGCAAGTCGCCGCGCGCGGAGCAAACCTGCCGTCGTCTTTCGTGCGTTTACCCGAGCATCTGCGAGCACATGGACACCAACCACGAGCCGACGATCAACCTCTACCGCCGCGCGCGCGACCTGAAGGGCATCAAGAAGATCCTGATCGCGTCCGGCGTGCGTTACGACATTGCGGTAGAAGATCCGCGCTACATCAAAGAGCTGGCGACGCACCACGTCGGCGGCTATCTGAAGATCGCGCCGGAGCACACCGAAGAAGGCCCGCTGTCGAAAATGATGAAGCCGGGTATGGGCAGCTACGACCGCTTTAAGGAGCTGTTCGACACCTATTCGAAGCAGGCGGGTAAAGAGCAGTATCTGATCCCGTACTTCATCTCTGCCCATCCGGGCACGCGCGATGAGGACATGGTCAACCTGGCGCTGTGGCTGAAGCAGCGCCGCTTCCGTCTGGATCAGGTGCAGAACTTCTACCCGTCGCCGCTCGCCAACTCGACGACCATGTATTACACCGGCAAAAACCCGCTGAGCAAGATTGGCTATAAGAGTGAAGACGTGGTGGTGCCGAAAGGGGATAAACAGCGCCGTCTGCATAAAGCGCTGCTGCGCTATCACGACCCGAAAAACTGGCCGCTGATCCGCCAGGCGCTGGAAGACATGGGTAAAAAACACCTGATCGGCTCGCGTCGCGACTGTCTGGTGCCTGCGCCGACGCTGGATGAGATGCGCGAAGCGCGCCGTCAGAACCGCCACACGCGCCCGGCGCTGACCAAGCACACGCCGATTGTGCATCAGCGTTCGAACGGTGGGGTGGGAACGAAGAAGAACGTAAAACGTAAGATCGGTTAAACCTGTAACAATGCCCGGTGGCGCTGCGCTTACCGGGCCTACAGGTCAGCGCGTAGGCCGGGTAAGGCGAAGCCGCCACCCGGCTTTTTTACGCGACTACCCGCCAAACTGGTCCGGGTCCGGCCCAAGCCGCTTGCCCTTATCCAGCTTCGCAATCTCACCCAGCTCATCTTTATCCAGGCGGAAATCCCAGACGTCGAAGTTCTCGGCGATGCGCGACGGGGTGACCGATTTCGGGATCACCACCAGGCCGCTGTCCAGATGCCAGCGAATGACGATTTGCGCCGGGGTCTTGCCGTATTTATCCGCCAGGTCGCGGATAATTTTCTGATCGAATACCCCTTCGCCGCCCTGCGCCAGCGGGCTCCAGGACTCGGTCTGGATCTTGTGCGTGGCGTTCCAGGCGTGCAGCTGGCGCTGCTGCATCAGCGGGTGCAGCTCAATCTGGTTGATCACCGGCGCGACGCCCGTCTCATCAATCAGGCGCTGCAGGTGGTGCACCTGGAAGTTACATACGCCGATGCTTTTCACCAGCCCCTCTTTTTGCAGCTCAATCATACCCTTCCAGGCATCCACATAATGATCGATAGCCGGAACAGGCCAGTGCATCAGGTACAGGTCCACGAAATCGAGCTGGAGCTTATCCAGACTTTCCTGTAGGGCTTCATGAGGGCGTTTCTGATCGTCATTCCACAGCTTGGTGGTAATGAAAAGGTCGTCGCGGGGCATGCCGGCGCTGGCCAGCGCCTTACCCACGCCGTCTTCATTTTTGTATGCGGCGGCGGTATCGATGGAACGATAGCCGACTTCCAGGGCTTTATGAATGGCGGACACGACCTCGTCGTTACCGGCTTTCCATACGCCTAGCCCCAGCTGGGGCATCACGTTGCCGTCCTGCAGCTTGATTACGGTTTGGTTTGCCATTTTTCCTCCTTCAGGTACGCATCGTCGGAGGGCTACTCCGACGATGTGGTGTGCATTAAGTCTGGACGAAATGTCAAAAAACGAAAGTCAGGATCTCAAAAACGCCTAGCGTGCCGCTTCGTAGATGCGGCGGCTCACGTCCAGCGTAATGTCGCCATGCTCGCCCAGCTGGGTCATGCCGTGCTCTTCCAGTTTCGCCAGCAGGGCAGGGATGGAGCTGCCGTCCAGACCGTAGCCGGAGAGACGCGTTGGCACGCCCAGGCTTTCAAAGAAGCTGCGGGTCGCTTCGATGGCGGCATCGATACGCGCATCGTCCGAACCCTCGGTGATGTTCCACACGCGCTCGGCGTACTGCAGCAGCTTCGCGCGTTTGGCGTCGCGTTTTTCATTCCACAGGGCAGGCAGAACGACCGCCAGCGTCTGGGCGTGGTCCAGACCGTGCATCGCCGTCAGCTCGTGGCCCAGCATGTGGGTTGCCCAGTCCTGCGGCACGCCTGCGCCGATCAGGCCGTTCAGCGCCTGAGTGGCTGCCCACATGACGTTGGCACGCACGTCATAGTTTTCCGGTTCTTTCAGCGCTTTCGGGCCATCTTCAACCAGCGTCAGCAGAATGCCTTCCGCGAAACGATCCTGAATTTTAGCATCCACCGGATACGTCACGTACTGCTCAACGGTGTGAACAAAGGCATCCACCACGCCGTTCGCCACCTGACGCACAGGCAGGGTGTAGGTGTAAACCGGATCGAGGATCGCGAATACAGGCTGAACGTGTTCGTTCATAAAGGCCTGTTTGTCGCCCGTGGTTTTACGGGAGATAACGGCACCTTTGTTGGATTCAGAGCCGGTGGCTGGCAGAGTCAGCACGGAGCCCATCGGGATCGCGCTTTTAATGTCGCTGCCGCGGGTTTCCAGAATGTGCCACGGATCGATGCCGTCAGCGTAGTGCGCTGCCGCCGCGATGAATTTGGTGCCGTCCAGCACGGAACCGCCGCCAACGGCCAGCAGGAAGGTAATCTTCTCTTCGCGGGCGATTTTCACCGCGTTCATCAGCGTTTCGTAAGACGGGTTTGGCTCGATGCCGCCAAACTCACGCACGTCCAGGCCTTCGAGCGCGCTGTAAACCTGATCCAGCACGCCGGTTTTTTTCACGCTGCCGCCGCCGTAGGTGATCAGCACGCGGGCGTCAGAGGGGATTTGATCGCGCAGGTCGGCGATGGCGTCTTTACCAAACAGAATGCGGGTTGGGGTGTGAAGATTGAAGTTGTTCATTGCTCGTTCCCTTGTGTGGGTGAAAAACCGCGGTGGCGCAGATGGCTACCTGATGCTGCACATTGTGGCCGCGCGGCGCTATCCTCTCAATGCACATTCCTGCCGATGTCTTGCCCATTTCTACAGGGCGCTGGAGAATCCACGAGAAAATGCGCACACTGTATGGGTCGGAAACCGTACCCGGAGTCAGAAAAAATGCACCGCGATGAAATCTGTTTACAGCTCACCTCTCAGATTAAAAGGCTGATAGATAAGGATAATCTCTCTGGCGAGCTGCTGCCCGATATCCGCCTGCTCTACGGTACGCAGCCAGGTGCACGCACCCCGGTGATGTACCAGCCCGGCATCGTTTTTCTCTTTTCCGGCCATAAAATTGGCTATATCAACGAGCGCGTGTTCCGCTACGACACCAATGAATATCTGCTTCTGACCGTACCTTTACCCTTCGAATGTGAAACCTTCGCGACAGAAGCGGTGCCGTTGGCCGGTATTCGCGTCAACGTCGATATCCTCCAGCTGCAGGAGCTGCTGATGGAGATTGGCGAAGACGAACTTTTCCAGCCGTCGATGGCGGCAAGCGGGATTAACTCAGCGACGCTGTCGGAGGAGATCCTCTGCGCCATTGAACGTCTGCTGGACGTGATGGAGAGGCCGCTGGATGCTCGCATTCTCGGCAAACAGATCGTCCGCGAGATCCTTTACCACGTGCTGCTGGGGCCGGGCGGCGGGGCGCTGCTGGCGCTGGTGAGTCGCCAGACGCACTTCAGCCTGATCAGCCGCGTGCTGAAGCGCATTGAGAGCCAGTACACGGAAAACCTCAGCGTTGACCAGCTGGCGGCGGAGGCGAACATGAGCGTCTCGGCGTTCCATCACAATTTTAAGTCAGTCACCAGCACCTCGCCGCTGCAGTACCTCAAAACCTACCGGCTGCACAAGGCGCGTATGCTGATGATCCACGACGGCATGAAGGCCAGCGCGGCGGCGATGCGGGTTGGGTACGAAAGTGCGTCGCAGTTCAGTCGGGAGTTTAAGCGTTACTTCGGCGTTACGCCGGGGGAAGATGCGTCGCGCATCAGAACCATGCAGGGAGCTTAGGCGTTTTTCCCTCTCCCCTGTGGGGAGAGGGTCAGGGTGAGGGGATCACGCGCTGCAGTACTTCTTCTTAATCACCACCGCAATCGTCCCCACCAGTCCGGCAACCAGCAGAAAGATCGGCAGCACCATCAGGAAGGTCATCACCTGATCTTCGTGATGTTTCACAAACGGGATCATGTTCAGCGCATAGCCGAGCGTGGTCACCACGCCAACCCACAGCAGGGCGCTCAGCCAGTTAAAGAACTGGAAGCGGCGGTTCGACAGCCCGGAGATGCCCGCCATCGTAGGCAGAAGCGTGCGAACGAATGCCAGGAAACGCCCGGCCAGCAGCGCCAGAAGGCCGTGACGATCAAACATGCAGGTCGCGCGCTGATGGTATTTATGCGGCAGCTGCGCCAGCCAGCCTTTCACCACGCGGGTGTTGCCCAGCCAGCGGCCCTGCAGATAGCTCAGCCAGCAGCCCAGGCTGGCGGCAGACGTCAGGATAACCATCGTCGGGGTGAAGTCCATAACGCCTTTACCGATCAGCGCCCCTGCAAGCAAAAGCAGGCTGTCGCCGGGTAAAAATGAGGCTGGCAGCAGTCCATTTTCCAGAAACAGGGTAGCGAACATCACGAAGTAGACAATGCCTACGACGTGAGGATCGGCCAGCGCGGCAAAATCGTGTTGCCAGAGCGCGGCAATAATATCTTGAATAACAGCCATGGACTTTCCTGTGGAACAGCATTTATAGCACTATTGTACTCCCTAATTCGCGCGTTAGGTTTGATCGCGGGCGCAAGTCATGCAGACTTTTCTTGTGGCGGTGTTCACGAAAGCGTCCAGGGAGTGCATTTTCAGCCAGCACTCTACACGATACGCGCAAATCCCGCCGCTAAATCGGCAATTAAATCGTCCACATCTTCTAAACCAATATGCAATCGGATCAGGGTTCCGCTGAAATCCACTCTGCCGCCGGGGCGCAGTTCCGCGATCTGCTCAGGCTGGTTTGGCAGGATCAGCGATTCAAACCCGCCCCACGAATAGGCCATGCTGAAGAGGGTAAAATTATCCAGATAGCTTGCCAGCTCGTCATTGCTCAGCCGTTTTCTTAGAACGAACGAGAACAGGCCGCTGCTGCCCGTAAAGTCGCGTTGCCAGAATTCGTGGCCTTTGCTGCCGGGCAGCGCCGGATGATTCACGCGCTCAACCTGAGGATGCTGGGCCAGCCACTCGGCGACCTTCAGGCTGCTCTCATGATGCTGGCGCAGGCGCACCCCCAGCGTGCGGATGCCGCGGCTGGTCATGTAGGCCGTATCGGCATCCACCATCTGACCCATCAGATAGGCATTTTCGCGCAGCTGGTCCCAGCAGCGCGCGTTGGACACCGCCGTGCCGATCATGCCGTCGGAGTGGCCAATCAAATATTTGGTTGCCGCCTGAATGGAGATATCAATATCGAATTCCAGCGCCTTAAACAGCACGCCCGCCGCCCAGGTATTGTCGATCATGATGATCGCCTCTGGCGCTTTGCTGCGCACCGCCTTCACGATGGCGGGAACGTCGTGGACTTCCATGGTGATTGAACCTGGAGATTCCAGGAACACGATGCGCGTGTTCGGCTGAATAAGTTCTGCGATGCCTTCCCCAATCAGCGGGTCGAACCAGCCGGTGGTGACGCCGAGCTTGCTGAGGATTTTGGTGCAGAAGTCCTGGCTCGGCTCGTAGGCGGTATTGGTCATCAGGATATGGTCGCCCTGTTCAACAAACGCCAGAATAGTGTTGGCAACCGCCGCCGCGCCGCAGGGGAACAGCGCACAGCCCGCGCCGCCTTCCAGCTCGCACATCGCGTCCTGAAGGGAAAAGTGGGTTAGCGTGCCGCGACGGCCGTAAAACAGCCCGCCTTTCGCGCGATTACGCGTGGCAATTTTTTTCTCCTCGACGGTATCAAATACCAGCGATGAGGCGCGCTGAATCACGCTGTTGACCGAACCCTGCGTATATTTCTTGCTGCGTCCGGCCTGTACCAGCGTGGTATCAAGATGCTTCTTTGTCATGTTCGCCAACCCTGTTTTTATACGTCTGGACGTCCAGACTACCATGATTGTAAAAATGTGCACCCGGATGCTTATCGAATAAGCAGAAAATATTATGAAAAATACGCATAAGAAATTTTTACTGCGTAAGCGCAAGGAAAGTGAGCGAAAATTACGGCAGTATGTAAATACTAATGAGAACTACTATCAATTCGACGACGTTTTGATATTATTACGCTCAGATTTTGTGATTTGCGTCCTGGAGATACAGAGTGGGTAATAATTTGATGCAGACGGACCTCTCCGTCTGGGGCATGTATCAGCATGCTGACATCGTGGTTAAGATTGTGATGATCGGCCTGATTCTGGCGTCCGTTGTCACCTGGGCTATTTTCTTCAGCAAAAGCGTTGAGCTTATTTCGCAGAAGCGTCGCCTCAAGCGCGAGCAGCAGCAGCTGGCGGATGCCCGCTCTCTGGATCAGGCTTCTGACATGACCTCCTCCTTCCACGCGAAAAGCCTGACGTCCTTATTAGTGAACGAAGCGCAGAACGAGCTGGAACTCTCCGAAGGCAGTGAAGATAACGAAGGTATTAAAGAGCGTACCGGCTTCCGCCTGGAGCGCCGCGTTGCCGCCGTGGGCCGTCATATGGGCCGTGGCAATGGCTACCTGGCGACCATCGGTGCGATCTCGCCGTTCGTTGGCCTGTTCGGTACCGTCTGGGGCATCATGAACAGCTTTATCGGCATCGCGCAGACCCAAACCACCAACCTGGCGGTGGTTGCACCGGGTATCGCAGAAGCGCTGCTGGCAACGGCTATCGGCCTGGTTGCCGCTATCCCTGCCGTGGTTATCTATAACATCTTCGCGCGCATGATCGGCAGCTACAAGGCCACCCTCGGCGACGTTGCCGCTCAGGTTCTGCTGCTGCAAAGCCGTGACCTGGACCTCAACGCCAGCGCCGTTAAACCGGTGCACGCGGCGTCTAAACTGCGCGTAGGTTGATGGTATGGCGATGCGTCTTAACGAAAATCTGGACGATAACGGCGAAATGCATGAAATCAACGTGACGCCGTTTATCGACGTCATGCTGGTTCTGCTGATTATCTTCATGGTGGCTGCGCCGCTGGCGACGGTTGACGTGAAGGTGAATCTGCCGGCCTCCTCCAGCCAGCCTCAGCCGCGCCCGGAGAAGCCTATCTACCTGTCGGTGAAAGCGGATAAATCCATGTTCCTGGGTAACGACCCGGTGACGGATGCGTCAGTCATTCCGGCGCTGGACCAGCTCACCGGCGGCAAGAAAGACACCACCGTCTTCTTCCGCGCGGACAAAACCGTCGATTATGAAACCATGATGAAGGTAATGGACACGCTGCACCAGGCGGGTTACCTGAAGATTGGACTGGTCGGCGAAGAAAAAACGACCGCAAAATAAAAAAGAAGCTGGCGAAAGCCGGCTTTTTTTATGCGTAAAAATCACCTCATCACTCCCCGCCAGAATATATCCTTTTGCTGCAATTGCGCCGTGGAATATACCCACTACGCTTAAAACTGATAATAAAAAAATACCTTCTTTTGAAGGGCTTATTTCACCTGCACAGCAAGAGACTCCCTATGGCGATGATGACATGGCTGCACCCGCACGCACCTCAAAGTGACCTCATCTCTCTTTTTGCAATACGACGACGCGCCGATCGGCTCATGCTGGGACTGATCTGGGCCATGTGGGCCGTCTCGCTCGGCGTGGGCTACATGAATGAGAACCTGACGCAAGGTGCGACAATCGGCACCGTTCTGGCGTGTCTTGCGACCTTAGCGTCGCTCGTCTTCCCCGGTACGCTGTTGCTCCGCCTCGTTTTTGCGTTTGTCCTGATGGCCTTTTCGGCGCTGCTGATCCAGCTCGGAGAGGGGGAAATGGAATACCATTTCTCTGTTTTCGTTCTGCTGTCCGCCCTGCTGGCCTGGCGCGACTGGCGCCCCTTGCTGGCCGGTGCTGCCGTCATCGCGCTGCATCACCTGATATTTAACTATCTCCAGGAAAACGATCTGTATGGCGTCGTGGTATTTATGCACACGGGCTTTCATATGGTGGTCTTTCATGGGCTGTTTGTGGTGGTACAGACCGCGATCCTTATTTTGCTGGCGGTTCGTATGGAGCAGGATGCGCGTTCGGCGAGCGAAGTGTCCAGGCTGGCGGGGGTGATTAACCGCGTGCCCGGCTATCTGACGCTGGCTGTCGACGGCGAATCCGCACATTCGTCCTTTGCCCACACGTTTAGCCTGACGCTGGGCACCATGCGCTCAACGCTTGAGCAGGTCAGTACCAGCGTGGGACAGCTGCTGGAGGCGTCCCGGACGTTGCGCCAGCGGAATAGCGCACTCTCGGAGCGAACCGATCGCCAGGCCTCGTCGCTGGCAACCGCTGCGAGCGCGATGGCGCAGCTCAGCGCCGTCGCCACCGAAACCAGCCAGAAGGCGACGCAGGTCAGCGAAATGGCGCTCAGCGCGAGTGAAGTCGCCGGGCAGGGCGGGAACAATATCGCCCAGGCGATTGCCGCAATGGAGCAAATCCGCGAGGAGTCACGGCGCATCGTTACCATTCTGGAGCTGATCGATGGGATCGCGTTTCAGACGAATATTCTTTCGCTGAATGCGTCCGTCGAAGCCGCGCGAGCCGGTGAGCATGGCAAAGGGTTTGCGGTAGTGGCCTCAGAGGTTCGAATGCTGGCGCAGCGCAGCGAGGGGGCGGCGAAGGATATTCGCCAGCTTCTGGCAACCTCAGAGGCGACCACGCAGCACGGCGTTGAACAGGTTGAACAGGCGGGCCTGACCATGAAGTCGATTATTGAAGGCATCGACGGGCTACGTTCATTGCTGGATGAGCTGTCGAATATGAGCGAACAGCAGCGGGCAAGTATTGCGCAGATGAATGGCAGTATTGCCAGTATTGATGCAAGCGTGCAGGAGAACGTGCAGCACGTCGCGCAGACGCTGCAGGTTGCCGAGCAGCAGCAACAGCAGACGGGGCAGCTGAAAGAGGCGATAGCCGTATTTCGGTTTGATTAGCTTTTACTGTCGACAGGCGCGTGGGCAGCAGGATGAACTGCCTGCGCGTCTTCATCAAGCGCGACACAGGTAACGTTCGAGGTACGATAATCGCCATCGGACAGTTTGCGCGTCAGGCGCAGGGTGGCGGTTTCCCTGGCGAGCAGATACTGATAGTTGGCCTCCAGCCGCCCCAGGATCTTCTCTTTCAGCTCTGGCCGCTGCGCGATAATGGCCTTGATTACCGTGCCGTAAATCTCTTCCTTAACCTGCAAAGAATATATTTCGCGACGATGCTGCCATTTCAGGCGGACCAGCGTGGCCGGGATCGATACCAGGTCCTGGGTAATGCGCGTCATCTCGGTATTTTTCGCGTTCCGTAACGCCTCGATATTTTGCTTTAAGATAAACTCGTCACTTTTTTTGTTATCTAAAGCTAAATAAACATTGTTTTCGTTAACTTCCTTCACGTTAATCTTCCCCGAGGTCATAAAAAATGGGGTTGTTTTTTTCGCGAGTAATTAAGTTAAGCCAAATTTCATTGCCCGCTTCATTTATTTCTTTGGTTTTTTCAGACATTATTTGACTTAGCGTCTGGGCATCTATTTCACCTTCTGCCTGCAGGTCATCCAGCAGATGTACGAAGGCTTCAATTTTCACCGCGCGAAACAAACGGTCTTTTATATGGCGATCGTGCTCTTCCAGCAACATATTACGGGATTTGCCCGAGCGGGAAACACCAATTAATATATCTGACTCAAAATCAGAGAGCTTTCTTTTCCCCTGAGTGAAATTAACCTCTTTTTCTCCTTCCGTCGAAGGCTGCTCCACAGGCGTGATGTGATACTTAGCCGGGACGAGGTTGTCGGGCAACATTTTTAATTTCCTTTAATTTCAACAGGGTGGGGTTGGTAAAGGCGTGAGATTCGTTGACAATATCATGAGGCAATTTTAAAATCAAAAAAAATGGAGCCAACCATGAACAGCATTTTTTTTACGGTCATTACATTACTATTACTGACCGCTGGTGTTCTTTTATTGATGCAAGAGTTCAATAAAACGAAAGCGTCGCAGGACACCGGTGAATCCCCGCAGCCTGAGCTGATGACAAAAGAGGAAGGTGAAGACCATTTCTCCGTATTGATGAACTCGGTCACACCGGTTTGGTACTGGCGGGTGAACCATGAATATATCGACTTTTTGCACGCCACAATTAAGCGGATGAAAATGTCGGAAATTAATGACACGCCGGGATTGTTTGAGGCGCAACGCCGCTGCAGCGACCTCAATTCGGCTGTCTATAAATATTATGACAATATCAAAAAACGCTGCCTTAATGGTGAGAAGGTTTCCTACTCTGATTTAGACGTATTAAACCTGCGTCAGTGCTTTCGTGAGTTCAGCCTGGAGGCTTATCCTGAGCTGGTGGTGCTGGTGTGGCCGGAATATGCGCGCCCGGAGGTAAATCCGCAAGAAGTGTAGGCGTTCTGTTGGTTAGTTGTTGCAAACAGTGAGCACCGTTGGGATATACTGCGGGCTGGTTTCGTTTGCAGACAGGATTTTATGGAACGCTTTTTTGAAAACGCAATGTATGCCTCCCGCTGGATACTGGCTCCCGTCTACTTTGGACTTTCCCTGGCACTGGTCGCGCTGACGATTAAGTTTTTCCAGGAAATCTTACATGTTTTGCCGAATATCTTTTCTATTGCCGAAGCGGATCTGATTTTGGTCCTGCTGTCGCTGGTGGATATGACGCTGGTGGGGGGATTGCTGGTGATGGTGATGTTCTCTGGCTATGAGAACTTTGTCTCCCAGCTTGATATCTCTTCGCATAAAGAGAAGCTCAGCTGGCTGGGCAAAATGGACGCTACGTCGCTGAAAAACAAGGTCGCGGCCTCGATTGTGGCGATCTCCTCCATCCACCTGCTACGCGTGTTTATGGATGCCAAGAACGTCCCGGACAACAAGCTGATGTGGTACGTGATTATCCACCTGACGTTCGTGCTTTCGGCGTTCGTTATGGGATATCTGGATAAGATCAGTAAGAAATAAAGTAGACCTTACCCCTCACCCTAACCCCTTCCCCAGAGGGAGAGGGAACTTGAACACCCTCTCCCCTCTGGGGAGAGGGCAGGGTGAGGGGAGAGGGCAGCCGAGCGCGCTATTTATCCGACGACGCCTGCCACAGATTCAACTCCCCATCCGCAACATGCTGATCAATCCGCTTGAGTTCGTCCTCGGTAAAACGCAGGTTATCCAGAGCCTGAACGTTCTCCTCCAGCTGTTCCGGGCGGCTCGCGCCAATCAGCACTGACGTCACGCGCTCGTCCTTCAGCAGCCAGCTCAGCGCCATCTGCGCCATGCTTTGCCCGCGCGCGTGCGCCATCTCGTTCAGCAGACGCAGGCTGTTCAGGTTGGCCTCGGTCAGCATCTTTTCCGTCAGGCCGCGCACCTTCTTCCCTTCGCGCTGCATGCGTGAACCTTCAGGAATACCGTCGAGGTATTTCCCCGTCAGCAGGCCCTGCGCGAGCGGGGTGAAGGCGATACAGCCCGTCCCGTTCTCTGCCAGGGCGTCCAGCAGGCCGGTCTTATCCACCCAGCGGTTAAGCAGGTTGTACGACGGCTGGTGGATCAGCAAGGGGATTTTCCACTCGCGCAGCAGCGCGGCCATCGTCTGCGTGCGCTCCGTGGAGTAGGAGGAGATCCCCACGTACAGCGCCTTGCCGCTCTGCACGGCATGCGCCAGCGCGGCGGCCGTCTCCTCCATCGGCGTGTTTTCGTCAACGCGATGGGAATAGAAAATATCCACATACTCCACGCCCATGCGCTTCAGGCTCTGGTCGAGGCTGGCGAGCAGGTATTTACGCGAACCGCCCGAACCATAAGGCCCCGGCCACATGTCGTAGCCCGCTTTGGTGGAGATAACCAGCTCGTCGCGATACGCGGCAAAATCTTCCCGCAGCAGGCGTCCAAAATTCTCCTCCGCGCTGCCCGGCGGTGGACCGTAGTTGTTGGCAAGATCGAAATGGGTAATGCCGAGATCGAAGGCTTTTCGCAGCAGCGCGCGCTGGGACTCGAGGGGCTGAACGTGGCCGAAGCTGTGCCACAGGCCCAGCGACAGCGCCGGCAGGCGCAGGCCACTTTTCCCGCAGTAGCGGTACTGCATACTTTCATAGCGGCCGGAGTAAGGGTGCCAGGACATGATGTCTCCTTTCTTATCGATGAATTTCGAAACAGCGTTTTCATTCTATGCCTATCAAATCACAAATTTTAGCCATAAGCGATGACGCACCTTACTGCTTCATCCGACGCATCGAGGATAAGTATTTACCAGCGCTGTGCGACCTATGAAGCCACGCTAATCAAAAATAATTACAAAAGGATATAATTTCCGCCTTCCCTGCCGATAACGAGAGTAGTACTCGCCCCTGGGCGAATTCACCCTCACGGCAAGGAAAACTCTATGCAGATGCTTCGCAATTTCACGATCCGCTTCGTCATGCTGGCGATACTGGGGATCTTTTGTTTAATGTGGGCGGGGGTTGGTCTATACAGCACCTGGTCGCTGTCCCGCGTCTCTGATGGGAATGAGGTCGATCGCCAGCTGGTAAAACAGATGACGGTACTCAGCCAGGGCAACGATCAATACTTCCGCTTTGTCACTCGCCTGAGCCGCGCAATGGACGTTAAAGCGGCTGGCGGCACGCCGGATCTCGCGTCTGCCCAGCAGGCGCTGGACAACATGAGTAAAAAACTGGCCGAGATGAAGGCCATCTCCCCCGGGCCGATGGATGAGCAGGTTTCCGCTCAGGTGATTGGCACCTGGCAGGCGCTGCTCGATCGGGGCGTCGCCCCGCAAATGCAGCAGGCAAAGCTGGAATCGCTGGAGGGGTATCGCCAGCAGGCCAATAACGTTACGCCACCGCTCAGCCGCGCGTTCGGTGCAGCGGCGGAGGACTTTAACAACGCCGCCGCCCGGGCGCTCGACAGCACCCGCGTGGTGGTCGACGGCCTGACCAGCATGACCCGCACGGTGATCATCGTCGCCACCCTCATCGGCCTGCTGATCCTCCTTTTCACCGACCGCTACCTGGTGGCAATGCTGGTGAAACCGCTGGACCGCATCCGCCTGCAGTTCCGCCAGATTGCCCAGGGCGATCTCAGTCAGCCGATTGAGCCCTTTGGCCGCAACTGCGTGGGGCAGTTGGTTCCCCTCCTGAGCGCCATGCAGGACAGCCTGCGCGAAGCGGTTAGCACCATCCGCTCCGGCAGCGAAAATATCTGGCGCGGCGCGACGGAAATCTCCAGCGGCAACAACGATCTCTCTTCCCGTACCGAGGAGCAGGCCGCTGCGCTGGAAGAAACGGCGGCCAGCATGGAACAGCTCACGGCGACGGTGAAACTGAACGCAGAAAGCGCCCGACAGGCCAGCGAGCTGGCGGATATTGCTTCCACCACGGCCAGCCGCGGCGGTTCGCTGGTGGAGGATGTCGTCACGACCATGAGCGGGATTTCTGACAGCTCGAAGAAGATCGCCGAGATCACCACCGTGATTAACAGCATCGCCTTCCAGACCAATATCCTGGCGCTCAACGCGGCGGTTGAAGCGGCGCGCGCGGGCGAGCAGGGCCGTGGCTTTGCCGTGGTTGCCGGCGAGGTGCGTAATCTCGCAAGCCGCAGCGCCAACGCGGCAAAAGAGATTGAAGGGCTGATCGCGGACTCCGTATCCCGCGTCGAGCAGGGCGCGCAGCTGGTAAGCGACACGGGAACCACCATGGAAGCCATTCTGCGGGACGTGACCGAAGTGACGACCATCATGAAGCAAATCGCGTCCGCCTCCGAGGAGCAGAGCAAGGGCATTTCACAGGTGGGCATTGCCATTACCCAGATGGACGGCGTGACCCAGCAGAACGCCTCGCTGGTGGAGCAAGTCTCTGCGGCGGCCTCCGCCCTTGAACGTCAGACTGAAGAACTCCAGCGCTCGGTACAAAAGTTCCGCCTCACCGCCTGATCCCTTCTTCGTCAAAGGCCGCCGCGCGCGGCCTAGATCGTCTGGCTGCGGGCTACCGCCTGGAAAGCTGAGCGTCAGTGATAACCTGCGTCACCTGTGAAAGCTGGCCGATCTTCACCTCACTTGAACGCTGGAATTTACTTTTATCAATCAGCAGCAGCGACTGGCTGGCGCGGTGTAGCAGCTGCGCTTTGTACCCGGCGTTGTGCTCGACCGGGTCCCACATTATGCCCTGCTCATCAACGCCCTCGCAGGAGAAGATAAACAGGTCGATCTCCAGCGATTTCACCTGCGTAACCAGCGCAGGATTGACGTAGCAGCGGTATTTACGTTCCAGCGTGCCGCCCGAGCAGATTAACGTAATGCGCTCGCGCTTCGCCATTTCATGGCAGATGGGCAGGCTGTTGGTAAAGACGGTGAGTTCAATATCCGGCAGCTGGCGCGCCAGGTGAAAGCAGGTGGAGCTGGCGTCGAGGGCAATCGTCATCCCTTCGCTGATCCAGTCCAGGGCGTGGCGGGCGATATCCGCTTTGTCCGCCGAGTGGCTCTTTAAGCGCGCACGGAATGGCTCGCCGCTGTCCCGGCTGTCCGGGTGGATCAGGCGCGCGCGCCCGTGCTGGCGCAGGATCTTTCCCTGCTGCTGAAGGGCGTTCAGATCGCGGCGGATCGTCTCTTTGCTGACGGCGAGCGTTTCTGCCAGCACGTCGGTTGTTAGCCAGTCACAGCTGCTCAGCAGTTCAATCACGTTCTGCTGTCGGGTCTGCTTCATGCGTCAGTCCAGTCTGATGACAATAAGCATGATTCTTGCCAGTTTATCGGGGCTTGTAAATATGGCGTTATTAAAAGAGAGGGATTTTTAATAAGGGCGTTAAGGGAGGCAAGGATCCAATATTGGACGCCGTTTGCGTTGAATAAACCCTGCTGAGAATTATCCTGTACGTCTGAGTTTTTATAGGATATTTCGCAATGGAAGGCATTTCTTCAGGCGTTCGGGTGATCCTTTTTGAGCCTCGGGCCTTGATACGCACTGGCGTGTGTTCATTCTTAAAGCAGATTAACTGTAGGGTTATTCCATGCAGCTCTATCGAACATCTTTCCGAGGAGCTGTATGCGCTAACCGATGAAAAAATAATCTTATTAGCGGGGGCAGGCGGCCTTGGCAATATGCTGCCGGGACTGATCCGCATAATCCATTCATCCCGAAAAATGCCGTTGACCTCCGTGGTTTACACTCCGGGGAAAGAGGCGCTGTTAGCGAAGATGTTTATAGCTGCGGGAGCCGATAGTTGTCTCACGGAAGACGCGCTGGAAAGCCAGCTAATGACAGAGATTACGGCACCCAACGCGGCACAACCGCGTAGAGAACATTTTTCACCTGCCGAGCTGAGTATCGTCCTGGATTATGCGGCTGGAATGCAAACGCGAGATATCGCTAAACGTCGTAAGTGCAGTTACAAAACGGTATTCACCTTCAAGCGTAATGCCCGTCTTCGTATGGACCTTGGTAGCCATGCGGGATGGACAAATTTAATGTCGCATCTTTCTCAACTTACTTCACTCTATGAATAAGGCTGCCATTTTTATGTGCCAGATTCGTTATGTTGCCTGTGCCGATATTTATCTTTCGGGAATACGTGGCTGTCTGGACACTCTTGCCAGGCATCATCATGGCTGGAATTATCAACTGTCCCCGTTAGGGCTATATGACGAGGCTGATTTACTGATTGTGGATGGCACGCAATACGAAACGATAAAGGAAATACCTGAATCCCTCCTCTTTTTACTGCACAAAAGATCTACCCTGATTTTAGTTAACGCTTTTCAACAAGCGCTGACGGATATCCTTGAGAAAGAGTGTTGTTGTTCAATACTGTGCGTTGACGAAATGACGTTTCACCTCCGCGATATTCTGGATGTCACGATGCGCGGCAAACGCTACCTCAGCCCGCTTATTATACGCTTTAAGCAGAAGACATCTGAAGAAACCCCCACCAGGCTGACGCTGGCGGAACATCGGATCATGACGTTCCTGAAGCAGGGATATTCGGGCGTGGAGATAGCCAGGCTGCTTTTTCGCAGTGAGAAAACGGTCAGCAGCCATAAGCGCAGAATTATGAAAAAGCTTGGCGCGAAGAGTGACGTAGAGCTAAGCCAAAAGATAAATACGTTAAGCACATTCGTGAATAGCTCCGGGGGGCATCCGGGGCGTTTCGGGAGAATGGAAAGCTAAAGAACGCCGGGCGTGACGATCGATGGGTTGCTTCACCAGTCTGCCCGCCCGTACTTCAGCCAGGCCATTAAGGCTTGTACTTCCTACCCACAAAGCACATCGCGACTCAATCTCTCTATCGTTGTATAATTCATTGCATAACGAAATGTGAGGACATTATGAAACAGCGCTTTTGGCAGGCAGTCGCGTTTAGCGTACTGATTTTTCTCCCGTTATCATCTCAGGCATCGCGCCAGATAACTGACCAGATTGGTCGTACCGTCACCCTTCCTGACAAGGTTGACCGGGTGGTGGTGCTCCAGCATCAGACCCTGAACCTGCTGGTGCAGATGAACGCCACGGACAAAATTGTCGGAGTGATGGCGAACTGGAAGCAGCAGCTGGGTGAAGGCTACGGGCGTTTAGCCCCCGAGCTGAATCAAAAACCCGCGCTCGGCGATCTTACCCACGTCGACCCCGAGAAGCTGGTGGCATTGAAGCCGCAGGTGGTGTTTGTCACCAACTACGCGCCGCAGGAGATGATCGACAAGATAAGCAGCCTCGGTATCCCCGTCGTTGCGATCTCCCTGCGCCACGACGCGCCGGGTGAAAAAGCCAAGCTGAACCCAACGATGGCGGATGAAGAAAAGGCTTACGATCTGGGGCTGCGCGAAGGGATCGCCCTGATTGGCGAGATCGTGAATAAACAGCCGGAAGCGAAAGCGCTGATTGACGCGACCGACAAAGGCCGCCAGATGGTCAGAGAACGCCTGAACGCTATCCCGGCGGAAAAACGTATTCGCGCCTATATGGCAAACCCGGAACTCACCACCTACGGTTCAGGCAAATACACCGGCCTGATGATGGCGCATGCGGGGGCGGTTAACGTCGCGGCGAAAACCATACAGGGCTTCAAAACCGTGGCGATGGAGCAGGTGATAGCCTGGAACCCGCAGGTGATCTTCGTTCAGGACAGATATCCCTCCGTGGTCAACGAGATCCAAACCGGAGCGCAGTGGCAGACGATCGACGCGGTAAAAAACCATCGCGTGTACCTGATGCCGGAGTACGCCAAAGCCTGGGGCTACCCGATGCCGGAAGCGATGGGCATTGGCGAGCTGTGGATGGCGAAAAAGCTCTATCCCGAAAAGTTTAAGGACGTCGATATGCGTAAGGTGGCGAACGACTGGTATCAGCGCTTCTACCGCACGAACTATCAGGGAATCGACTGATGCGCGTGCTGGCGGCGGGCAGCCTGCGTATCGTGTGGCAGAGTTTACTCGCGCACTTTCCTGAACCGGTCGAAACCCATTTCGGCCCGGCGGGGCTGTTGCGGGAACGCATTGAGGCGGGCGAAAAATGCGATCTGTTTGCCTCGGCCAATCTTGCCCATCCGCAGGTGCTATTGGCCTCCGGGCGGGCGCTGTCCGTGATGCCGTTTGCCTGCAATAAGCTTTGTCTGACCGTGCGCAGCGACGTGCTGCAAGCGGGGGATGACTGGCAGTCTCTGCTGATTCGCGATGATTTACGTATCGCCACTTCCACGGCGGGCGCCGATCCCTCCGGGGATTACACGCAGGAGCTGTTTACCCGCATGGGTGAGGCTGGCGAAGCGGCGCGTGTTCGGGCGATGGCGCTGGTGGGCGGACGAGAATCTGCGCCCATTCCGGCAGGTAAACTGGCGGCGGAGTGGATCATTCTCGGCGGTCAGGCGGACGTGTTTATCGGCTATGCGAGCTACGCTGCAAAACTACGAAACATTGCCGGACTGACGGTTATCGACATCCCCGCGGCAATTAACCCGCGAGCGGAGTATGCCTGCGCGGTAATAACGGCAAGGGGAAAAGCGCTCGCGGATTATTTATTATCGGAAAGGGCAAAAACAATATTGCTCAATGCAGGGTTCGGCGCGTAAATCCGCCGGGTGGCGCTGCGCTTACCCGGCCTACCTTCATTCCCTCTCCCTGTGGGAGAGGGTTAGGGTGAGGGCATCAGCCCTGACGCTTATCTTCCGTATTGGTCTCAAAATCGCTCGCCGCATGGCGTTCGTGCAGCTGCTCGTTCAGCTCGCCGTTGGTGCGGTTTACGATACGCCCGCGCTTCACGGCTGGACGGTTCGCGATATCTTTGGCCCAGCGCTGCACGTTAGTGTACTTCTCTGCGTCCAGGAACTCGGCGGCGTTGTACACGCTGCCCAGCGCCACGCAGCCAAACCACGGCCAGATGGCCATATCGGCGATGCTGTACTCTTCACCCGCCACGTAGCGGCCGCGCGCCAGCTGTTTATCCAGCACGTCGAACAGGCGCTTGGCTTCCATGGTGAAGCGGTCGATAGCGTATTCAATCTTCACCGGAGCATAGTTGTAGAAGTGGCCGAAACCGCCGCCGAGGAACGGGGCCGCGCCCTGAAGCCAGAACAGCCAGTTCAGCGTCTCGGTACGTCCCGCCGGATCTTTTGGCAGGAAGTGACCAAATTTTTCCGCCAGATAGAGCAGGATGCTGCCGGATTCAAATACGCGGGTTGGCGGGGTCGTGGAGTGATCGCGAAGCGCCGGTATTTTCGAGTTCGGGTTCACGTCGACAAAACCGCTGGAGAACTGATCGCCTTCACCGATGCGAATTAACCATGCGTCGTATTCCGCCCCTGTTACGCCCAGCGCCAGCAGCTCTTCGAGCAGGATGGTGACCTTCTGGCCGTTCGGGGTGCCCAGGGAGTAGAGCTGCAGCGGGTGTGAACCGACGGGCAGGTCTTTCTCATGCGTCGCGCCGGAGATCGGACGGTTGATGTTGGCGAACGCGCCGCCGCTGTTCTTATTCCATTCCCACACTTTCGGTGGCTGATACGTGTTGTCTGACATGTTGGTCTGCCTTTTGAGTGATGTGTTGAGGCAGTGTAGCAGGAGATTTGTGAAGGGTTTAACCAACTGAGCGCAATTAATTAACCGCTATTCCTTCTGGCGCTTATATATATCAAAAGCGGTATAAGCTTAATCGAAAATCGCATTTTCATTGTTAATGCGTAAATCCCCAAAGCTGAATATGATGCTTCAACATAAATAAAAGACGCAGTAGTAAATACTTTATCAGGCAAGGAGTTAGTGAGATGCGTAAGCTTCTGTTATCGGCAGTGGTAGTATCGCTCGCCTTAGGTCTGGCCGGCTGTGATGATGCGAAAAATAAAGAAACAAACAATGCGCCAGCGACAAAAAGCGACGCGCCAAAAGAGGGCGGTTCGCTGATTATCGGGATTACCTCCGGCGACCCCTTAGCCGTGAATCCGCTCTATGCCAGCGACCGCACCACCTTAACCATCATGCAGGCGCTCTATGCCCCGCTGTACAGCTTTAATAACGGCAACATTGAGTGGGGCCTGGCGGAAAGCCTGACGCCCTCCGCCGACAACCTGAGCTATACCCTGACGTTAAAACCCAACCTCAAATGGCAGGACGGCCAGCCGCTGACGGCGGACGACGTGGTCTTCACCTTCAATAAGCTGCTGGATGCCAAACAGCACAGCTTCTTCCGCAGCATGTTTACCTACGGCGGCAAGCCTGTTGAGGTGAGCAAGGTGGATGAGCGCACCGTTAAGTTCACCTTACCGCAGGTCAGCGCTGCCTTTACCGGCACCCTGGTACAGATCTACCCGATCCCGCAGCACGTGTTCGCCGGTGAAGGCGACCTGGAAAAGAGCAGCAAAAACGATGCGCCGGTCGGCTCCGGGCCGTTCAAATTTAAAGAGTATCGCGCCGGGCAGTATTACGCCCTGACCCGTTTTGACGATTACTGGAACGGCAAAGCGAAGCTTGATTCGGTCACCTACCGTTTCGCCAAAGACAGCAACGCCGCGAACCTTGCGCTGCAAAACGGTGAAATCAACCTCAAGATGGTGGATCCGCAGGACGTAAACCGCCTGAAAAATACCGGTAAGTTTGACTTCGTGGTCTACCCGGAAGGGCGTCTGGCCTATATGACCTTCAACCAGAACGTGCCGGTAATGAAGAGTAAGGAGCTGCGTCAGGCCATCGCCTATGCCATCAACAAAGACGAGCTCACCCAGACCGCGTTTACCTCGCTGGACTACGCTAAACCGGCGACGTCGTTCCTGACGCCAGATACGCTTTACAAGACGGATGACGTCGAGCAGTACAAATTCGATCTGCAAAAGGCCAAAGACCTGCTGAAGACGTCCGGCGCGCCGGACAACCTCAAGCTGCGCCTGGCGTATGTGAACACCAACAAAACCCAGGAGAGCATGGCGCTCTATATTCAGCAGGCGCTGAAGGGGATTGGGGTGAACGTGGAGCTGATGCCGCTGGACTCCAACGCCATGTCTCAGCGCAGCCTCGATATGAACAACACCGCATGGGAGCTGAACCTGGGCGGCTACATCATGGGCTCAGAGCCGGACGGTTACAAATCGCTGTTCATGAGCAACGAAGCCTATAACTACGCGCACTACAAAAATCCGCAGTTTGATGCCCTGTGGGATAAAGGCGCGGTGGAAACCGACGCCGCGAAACGTGCCGATATCTACAAGCACATTCAGCAGACCGTGGCGAACGATATGACCTACTACCCGATTGCCTACACCAATGCGACCGTCGCGGTGGACAAGCGCTTCGGCGGCACCCGGGAAGCAGAGCCGAAACCGGTCTATCTGTTCCAGGATCTGTCAAAAATCTATCAGAAATAAGTGATTGCCCCGGCCGTCAGGTCGGGGCTTTTGTAAGGGCACGTCGTGAACACACTCCTCACGCGTCGGCTGCTGCAGCTGCTGCCGATGCTGTTCTTTATTTCACTGGTGGCGTTTTTGCTGGTCAAGCTCGCGCCCGGCGATCCGGTGGCGGCGTATATTACGCCGCGCATGGCCCCGGAAGATATCGAGCGTATTCGCCAGAGCCTGGGGCTGGATAAGCCGCTGGTCACGCAGTACGTCCTGTGGCTGAAAAACGTCCTGCAGGGCGATCTCGGCTATTCGCTGATTTACCACCGCCCGGTGCTGGAGATGATCGGCGAACGCATTCCGGCCACGCTGGGGCTGATGGGCGCGTCGCTGCTGATGGCGATCGTGCTGGCGATCCCGCTGGGCCTGCTGGCGGGGGCATTTAAGCACCGCTGGCTGGATCACCTGCTGAATTTATTCGCCTATATCGGCATCTCGGTGCCGATTTTCTGGTTCGGCATTTTGCTCATCACCGTGTTTGCCGTGCAGCTGAACTGGTTCCCCAGCATGGGGATGCGCACCATCGGCATGGAGGACAACGGGCTGGATCTGCTGCGTCACGGCGTGCTGCCGTGTATTGCCCTCACGTTCTACAACCTCTCCAGCTACGTGCGCTACATCCGCTCCAACACCATCTCGCAGCTCTCGGCCGACTACGTGCAGACCCAGCTTGCCTACGGCGCCACGCGTTCCAGCATTCTGTTCCGCCACGTGCTGAAAAACGTCTTGCTGCCGGTGATTACCCTGTTCGGCCTGTCGTTCGGTGAGCTGATTGTGGGGGCCTATGTGACGGAAAGCGTCTTCTCCTGGCCGGGGATGGGGCTGCTCGGGATCCAGTCGATCGCCTCGCTGGACTACCCGCTGATCATGGCGATCATCATGCTTTCGTCGATGATGCTGATCGTCGGTAACCTGATCGCCGACGTGCTTTATCGCTTCGCCGATCCCCGCATTCGTACGCTGAGGTAACCCGGATGAGCAGACGCTGGCAGCAGGTTCGTCACCAGCTGCGCCGCAACCGTCCGGCGCAGTTCTCCCTGTTTGTGCTTTTTATTTTCGTTGTCGCCGCGCTCTGTGCGGGCTTAAGCCCGTACGATCCAGATCGAATGGCGCTCGGCGCGCGCACGCTTCCGCCGGATGCCGCGCACTGGTTCGGCACCGACGAGTACGGGCGCGACTACTGCACCCGCGCGCTGTATGGCGGCCAGATCTCCCTGATGGTCGGTTTTCTGGCGATGCTCTTTTCCACGCTTATCGGCACGGTGGTTGGAACGGTGAGCGGCTATTTTGGCGGCTGGCTGGATAACCTGATGATGCGCGCCGTGGATATCCTGATGGCCATTCCGGCCTTCTTCCTGCTGCTGGTGGTGAATGCTTACCTCAAGCCGGGCGTGGATAACATCATTCTGATTATCAGCCTGCTGACGTGGATGAACATGTCGCGTCTGGTGCGTGCTGAAACGCTGTCGGTGAAAGAGCGCGAGTACGTGCTTTACGCCCGCGCGTCGGGGGAACATCCGCTGCGCATTATCGTGCGCCACATCATTCCCGGCGTCCTGCCGACCATTATCGTAGCGGCCACGCTCAATATCGCCTCGGCCATTCTGATGGAGTCAACGCTCAGCTTCTTAGGGCTGGGCGTGCAGGCGCCTGCGGCGTCGTGGGGAAGCATGCTTAACAACGCGCAGTCGTATATTGGCGAAGCGTCGTGGCTGGCGATGTTCCCCGGCATTCTGATCCTGCTGACGGTGTTCAGCTTTAACGTGCTGGGCGATGTGTTCCGTACCGCCTTTGAGCCAGGAGCGAATCGCGATGAGTAACTTATTAGCGCTTGAGAACCTGCAAACCACCTTCCGCACCCGCGAGGGCGAGGTTCACGCGGTGCGTGGCGTGAGCTTTCAGGTTCAGCCGGGCGAACTCGTCGGTATCGTCGGCGAGTCGGGCTGCGGGAAAAGCGTCACCTGTAAGTCGATTATCCAGCTTCTGGGGAGCAACGGACGGATAACCGGCGGCAGCATCCGCTTCCAGAATGAGGACCTGGCGCAGAAAACGCCCGCGCAGATGCGCGCCATTCGCGGCAACGAGATCGCGATGATTTTTCAGGATCCGATGACCGCCCTGAACCCGGTGCTGACCATCGGCAAGCAGATGGCTGAGATCCTGATGCGCAACAAAGGTCTGACCAAAAAAGCGGCCAAAGCGGCGGCGATCGCCATGCTGGAACAGGTGGGCATTGCCGGGGCGGAACGCCGATACGACCAGTATCCCCACGAGTTCAGCGGCGGGATGCGCCAGCGGGTGATGATCGCGATTGCGCTCTCCTGCAACCCGAAGCTGCTGATTGCCGACGAGCCGACTACCGCGCTGGACGTGACCATTCAGGCGCAGATCCTGCGCCTGCTGAAAAGTCTGCAGCAGCAGACCCGGACCGCGATTTTGCTGATCACTCACGATCTCGGCGTGGTGGCGCAGGTCTGCAGCCGCGTGGTGGTGATGTACGGCGGGCTGGTGATGGAGGAGGGGAGCGTAGAGGACATTTTTTACCGCCCTGCGCATCCGTACACCCAGGGGCTGCTGGCCTCGCTGCCGCGCCCGGATGAGGTGAATCAGCGTTTATCGCCCATTGAAGGTTCGCCGCCCGGCCTGCTTAACCCGCCGCCGGGCTGTCCGTTCGCGGAACGCTGCCCGAAGCGCATGCCCCAGTGTGAACGACAGCCCGCGCTTTACGCTACCGGAGAGAGCCATCGCGCCGCGTGCTGGCTATGGGCCGATAAGGAGGTTCAGGCATGAGTGAACAACAGGCGCCATTAGTGAGCGTTCGCGATCTGCGCAAACACTATCAGCTGAACGCAGGCCTGCTGCGCAAAGGCGTGGCCGTGAAGGCGGTTGACGGCGTGAGCTTTGATATCCAGCCCGGCGAGACGTTTGGCCTGGTGGGGGAGTCCGGCTGCGGAAAATCGACACTCGGGCGCGCCATTCTGCGCCTTTTCGATATTACCTCTGGCGAGATCCACTTTGCCGGACAGGCAATCGCCCATGCCCGCGAAAGAGAGCTCAAGCCGCTGCGCAAGCGGATGCAGGCGATTTTTCAGGATCCTTACTCCTCGCTCAACCCCGGTATGACCGTGCGGCAGCTGGTGGCCGAACCGATGCAGATCCACGGCTACAGCCGCGAAGAGCAGCGGGAGCGTACTGAAACCCTGCTCTACAAAGTCGGGCTTAAGCAGGAACACCTTGAACGCTTCCCGCACGAGTTCAGCGGCGGGCAGCGTCAGCGTATTAGCATCGCGCGGGCGCTGTCCGTGCGCCCGGAGTTTGTGCTGTGCGATGAGCCTCTCTCGGCGCTGGACGTCTCGGTGCAGGCGCAGGTGGTGAATATCCTGCAGGATCTGCAGCAGGAGCTGGGGCTAACCTACCTGTTCATCGCCCACGATCTCTCCATGGTGCGCCATATCTCCAGCCGCATTGGGGTGATGTATCTCGGTAAGCTAGTGGAGGTGGCCCCGGCGAATGCACTGTATCAGCGTCCGGCGCACCCTTACACCCGCGCGCTGCTGGCGGCGGTTCCCCGGCCCGATCCGCGCATCCGCAATCTCGAAGACGCCACCCTGCGCGGCGATATCCCAGGCCCCACCTCCGCGCTGCCGGGCTGTAAGTTCTGCAGCCGCTGCCCGCACGCCATGCCGGTTTGCCAGACGCAGGAGCCTGCCATGCGGGAGATTGCGCCAGGGCATTTCGCGGCGTGCTGGTTGTTTAAGATTTGAGCCTTAAACGTGTCGGGTGGCGCTGCGCTTACCCGACCTACAGGATTTTGTGTTTCGTAGGCCGGGTAAGGCGAAGCCGCCACCCGGCATGACCGACGGCACAACGCTATCCCAATACCCGCTTCGCCCACACCTCTACGTCATCGCCGCTGCCTAAATCCGCCTGCACCAGGCCGTTAACCATAAACGTCGGCGAGACGTGAATGCCGTTCTGGCGGGCGTATTTGCAGTGCCATTTGATCTCATTTTGCAGTTCCGGCCGGGCAAATGCGCCTGCAACCTGCACCCCGCTGTAGTCCTCGATCCGGGCGATAATCTCGTCCGGCGTGGCCTGCATATTCGGGCCGCTGCAGTGGTCGGTAAATTCAAATTCTTCGCGATGATCGGCCACCGCCTGCATTACCCTACGTGCGGCGGCTTTGCCGTCCGGCAGCGTGGATGCCGCCAGAATGCAGCGCACAATCACTCCGGAAAACAGGTGCCACGGCTGGGACTGTAAACGGATTTTGACCGTGACCTTGTCTTCCCCAACCTGTTCCAGAAACGCATTCAGCTTATTAAACGCCTTCACCGAGAAGGGGCAGGTTGGTTCCAGAAACACTTCAAAGGTACGCGGGCCGTGGCCCCATTCCAGCGCTTGCGCCTGTACGCTCATGTTGACTCCTGATGTTGTGAATTTTAGTTATTGTTGCGACGAATAATTTGCCACGCAGGTGTATGATAAATCCACCTCTGTCAGGTTAATTACAACGTGCAGACGACGACAACCCCTAAAAAATTGCCGCCTGCCTGTTTTAGGTTGGATACATGCGTAAAGGAAAGTTAAGCAGTGATGCGCCATTCGGGACGTTGTTAGGCTATGCGCCGGGTGGCGTGGCGATTTACTCTTCAAATTACGGCAGTCTGGACCCGCGCAGCTACCCGGAAGACGCGGATTTCCGCAGCTATATCGGCAACGAATACATGGGCCACAAGTGGCAGTGCGTTGAGTTCGCCCGCCGTTTCCTGTTCCTCAACTACGGCTTTGTCTTTACCGACGTCGGCATGGCGTGGGAGATCTTCTCCCTGCGCTTTTTGCGCGAGGTGGTGAACGACAACATCCTGCCGCTGCAGGCCTTCGCCAACGGTTCGAAACGCGCGCCGCGCGCCGGGGCGCTGCTGATCTGGCAAAAGGGCGGCGAGTTTCACGAGACCGGCCACGTGGCGGTGATCACCCAGCTTATGGACGATAAGGTGCGAATTGCGGAGCAGAACGTGATTCACTCCCCGCTGCCGCTCGGGCAGCAGTGGACGCGCGAGCTGCGTCTGAGCGTGGAGAACGGGTGTTATACGATCCATGACACCTTCAACGACACGGAGATCCTCGGCTGGATGATCCAGACCGACGACGCGGAACACAGCATTCCCCAGCCGGAAATCGACGGTGAACTGCTGAAAATCAGCGGCGCGCGGCTGAAAAACACGCGTCAGTTCGACGGAAAATGGCTTAATGAAGATGACGCCCTGCAGCAGGCGTACGTTCGGGCGAACGGCCACGCGATCAATAAAGATCCCTGCCAGTATTTCACCATCACCGAAAGCGCCGAGCAGGAGCTGATCAAAGCGACGAATGAGCTGCACCTGATGTACCTGCACGCGACCGACAAGGTGCTGAAAGACGACAGCCTGCTGGCGCTCTTCGACATCCCGAAAATCCTCTGGCCGCGCCTGCGCCTCTCGTGGCAGTGGCGTCGCCACCATATGATCACCGGTCGTATGGACTTTTGCATGGACGAGCGCGGCATCAAGGTGTACGAGTACAACGCCGACTCCGCGTCCTGCCACACCGAGGGCGGGCTAATCCTTGAAGAGTGGGTGAAAAACGGCTATCGCGGCGCGGGCCACAACCCGGCGGAAGGGCTGCTGGAAGAGCTGACCGGCGCATGGAAGCACAGCCACGCGCGGCCGTTCGTTCACATCATGCAGGATAACGACGTAGAAGAGGACTACCACGCGCTCTTTATACAGCGTTCGCTGATGCAGGCCGGGTTTGACACCAAAATTCTGCACGGACTGGAGGTGCTAAGCTGGGATGCAGCCGGGCAACTCATCGACGACGAAGGCCGACCCGTCAACTGCGTGTGGAAAACCTGGGCATGGGAAACGGCGATCGAGCAGATCCGCGAGGTCAGCGAAACCGAATATGCCGCGGTGCCGATCCGCACCGGGCATCCCGAGGGCGAGGTGCGCCTGATTGACGTCCTGCTGCGCCCGGAGGTGCTGGTCTTCGAGCCGCTGTGGACGGTGATCCCCGGTAACAAGGCGATCCTGCCGGTGCTGTGGCAGCTGTTCCCGAACCACCGCTACCTGCTCGACACCGATTTTGAGGTTAACGATCTGCTGAAGCAGACCGGATACGCCGTCAAGCCGATTGCCGGACGCTGCGGCAGCAATATCGATCTGATTAGCGCCCAGGACGAACTGCTGGATAAATCCAGCGGCAAGTTTGTCGACCGTAAAAACATCTACCAGCAGCTGTGGTGCCTGCCGAAGGTTGACGGGAAGTACATTCAGGTTTGTACCTTTACCGTTGGGGGAAACTATGGCGGAACCTGCCTGCGCGGGGATGACTCGCTGGTGGTGAAGAAAGAGAGCGATATTGAGCCGCTGATTGTGCTTAAAGATAATTGACATCCACCCCGATGCACCCACATCCGCAAGCGACCCTTGCGGATGTTTTTACATTGACGGGATACTTAAATCTCTATAAGCCAGCATGGTCTTCAAGATAAATAATATTATCCGTATCGAAGCAGCCGTATAATTTAATGAGCTCGATATTCATTCTGTTGACATCGTTACCCGCATGTCCGTTCATAATGACAAACTTGACGTTTATATTTTTCATGCTGAAAAAGGAAGAACTGAAGCAGCCCGCGATGTTTTTAGGCAGTAAACCTTGTGCGTGCAGGTATTCTAAGGGGATATTGTCCGGGAGTTCGGTAATATTTTCCCCTAAGGCACTGCGGAGCGCATGATTACGTTCACCATTTACGGGATGGCCCTTATAAATGATATGCTTCTCGTCGGGCAGGGCGCCTGATGATTTAAGCTCTGCGATCTTTTTCAGCATCGCGCGATGATGCTCCTCTCTTTTTTGCACATCAATATAATATGTAGTTAAAAAGAGAACGGCCTCGTTGTTTTTTGCCGTTTCTGATAGTTGCGCTCTCAGCCCTTCTGGGATGGCTAACAGGCGATCCCATATTTTTACCGTTGATAGCAAGGCTGGGTGGGCATCATCGTAATTCAGCGGTACCGTTGCGCGCTGAAGCTTATCAAAGAATCGGTTGCCTGATTGACTCTCACGGGGCGACTGGAGAAGGTAATATTTCGCATCAAGGAAATAATGCCAGACATAATTATCGACCACGTTCCATTCCCAGGCATCCAGGGGTTTGTTTGAGGTTAAGAGATGATGAAGCACTTCCGCTCGCTCATGCATCATCTTACTCAATACTTTTCCGTCGAAGCGGCGCATTTCGGCCCGCTGGAGAAGGGTTCCTGTACCATCGTCATACAGGTGAAGCTGCAGCGTGTCCTGCGGAATAAACGGCAGGATCTGTTTCAATAACGGCAGCAAAATATCCTGCGCACGGAAGATATTCGTATGTATTTCAACCTTAAAACCCGGCCTGTTAAGGATGAACCTGGCAACGCTATTCAGCTTTTGTGACAGGTTTTCATTCACTTTATATGCGTATACGGTTCTGCCATTTTGTATTTCATCGATATTAATTTTGAGTCTTTCGAGGATCAGGATGCTATACACGTTTTCATCATCAATCGACTGAACATAATTGATGAGCTGCTGCGTCAAAGGAAGTGATGCCGGTTCAATATAGATTTTTAACGTTTTAATACTCATGGACAAACCCGTGCCAGAAAGCCAATTGCATCCTAATGCAATTGATGTGCCATATATTTTTATCAATTCTATTAGTCACTTATCCGCCAAGAGGCGAAAGGGGAGGAAGCATTTTTTCCGCTGCTGGAAGATAAGCGTCAACTTCATATGACGCAGGCTTTGCCCCCGCAGATTTTTTTCTCCCTGAGCGAAACCTTCGGGGCTTAGCGTGCGAACTATTATTCATACAGCACCTTTTTCCCTGATGGAGCCGACCATGAAACGTTTAAAAACCCTGTCCGCCGCCGCCGTACTCACGCTTTCTCTCTTCACCCTGAGCGCCAATGCCGCCCTTGAGGCGGGCGCGAGCGCCCCTGACTTTAGCCTGCAGGGCGCTCTGGGGGGAAAACCGCTGACCTTCTCCCTCAAGCAGGCGCTGCAAAAAGGCCCGGTGGTCCTCTATTTCTTCCCGGCTGCATTTACCAAAGGCTGTACCCTTGAGGCGCACGCCTTCGCCGAAGCAACCGACGACTTTAAAAAACTGGGGGCGACCGTTGTGGGCGTCACCGCCGGGAATGTCGATCAGGTGGATGAATTTTCGAAGCTGGAGTGTCGGGATAAATTTGCCGTTGCGGCCGATCCCGGCGCGAAAGTGGCTTCCGAGTATCAGACCCTGATGCAGATGAACGGCAAAACGGTTTCTGACCGGACGTCGTTCGTTATCGCGCCGGACGGTAAAATCCTGCTGAGCTATACCGACCGCAACCCTGACGAACACATCCAGAAAACCATGGATGCGGTGAAAAAATACGCGAATTCGCACTCGTAACTTAGCTGCCGGGGTTCGCTATGCTAACAGCCATGCTGGCCGCCTTTGTGGGCGGCATTATTCTTAACTTTATGCCCTGCGTGTTCCCGGTGATCTCCCTCAAGGCGCTGGGCATTCTGCGCCATCAGGGTGACACCAAAAGCGCGCGCACCGAAGGGCTTGGTTTTCTGCTGGGGGTGATTTTTACCATGCTGGTCCTGGCGGGCGTGCTGCTGGCGCTGCGAGCGGGAGGAACGGCCGTCGGCTGGGGGTTCCAGCTCCAGTCTCCGCTGGTGATTGCTGCCCTGGCGCTGATTATCCTCGGCGCGGCGCTGAACCTGCTTGGCGTGTTTGAAGTGGGATTGTCGCTGCAGCGGGCGGGAGAGATCTCGGTTGGCCGCGGGGCCTTTACCCGCTCGGCGTTAACCGGGGCGCTGGCGATAGTGGTAGCAACACCCTGCTCGGCGCCCTTCATGGCGGGAGCCGTAGGGTATGCGCTGGTGCAGCCACCGGTGGTGTCGCTGGGCATTTTTCTCGCGCTGGCGCTGGGGTTTGCCGCGCCCTTTACCCTGATCTCACTGTTCCCGGCGATAGCCGAACGCCTGCCGCGACCCGGCGCCTGGATGGATGTCCTCAAGCGCGGGCTGGCTTTCCCGATGCTGGGGGCATTCGCCTGGCTGGTGTGGGTATTGACGCAGCAGGCAGGTACGACGGCGCTGGCGGTTATGCTGGCCTGCGCCGTGGTGGTGGCTTTTGCGGCGTGGCTGTACGGCATCGCCCAGCGTAGGCGCTACATCGGGCAGTCATACAAAGCGCTGCTGGCGGTGACGGTGGTACTGTTTGTGGCGGCAGTGGGCCCTCTGCCGGGAATGCTGCACACACAGCCGTCGCAGCCGGACGCGCCGGGTGCGGAAAACATCACGCGGGTGACATGGTCGCCGCAGACGGTTGAGGAGATGCGCGGGCACGGTAAAGCCATCTTTGTCGATTTTACCGCGTCGTGGTGCATTACCTGTCAGGTCAACGAGCGGACGTCACTTTCAACAGCGGCGGTGAAGCAGGCGCTTGCCAGAACGGGCACCGTCTATATGGTGGCGGATTCAACCAAATTTAACGCCGATATCGATGACGCGATGAGCACGTTCGGGCAGGGCGGTTTGCCGCTGTATGTGGTCTACCCGGCGGATGGCGGCGCGCCGAAAGTATTGCCGCAGGTACTGACCCCCGCGATTGTGGTTGACGCGCTTAATCAGGCATCCGGTAAAAAAGCATGAGGTAACGCGCATGGCGGAATATGGATAGCGGCTTAGCGCCGCGCGAAGCATGGCCCGCACTGATGGCAAGCGCGCAGGCGGGCGATCGCGATGCCTATACGCATCTGTTGCGGGCCATCGTTCCGGCGATCCGGGGCATTGTCCGCAAACAGATTGCCGATCGCGTGCTGGTGGATGACGTCATCCAGGATGTTCTGCTGACGGTTCATCGGATACGGCATACCTACGATCCTGCCTGTCCTTTTCTGCCGTGGCTGATGGCGATTACGCAGGCCCGGACCATTGACGCATTGCGCAAACGTGGCCGCCATCGGCTGCGTGAGGCGGATGACGAGGATCTGCCTGACTCAGCCTCAGAGAGCATGCCGGACCCGGATGAGCGAGGGGAGGAGCTGGTGCTGATATTAGACCAGCTTCCCGTGCGCCAGCGTCAGATTGTGGAGCATATCCACCTGCAGGAGATGAGCCTCGCCGAGGCCGCCGCGCGCAATAATCTAAGCGTGGCAGCGGTGAAGTCGTTACTGCACAGAGCAATCACTAACCTTCGCCGGATGGGAGCAAAACATGGCCGATCATGATGTGTTAATTTCGCAGCTCAGTCAGGATGCCGGGCCGGTACGCCGCCTGTGGCCGAACAGCCTGCGCGTGGCCGCCTGGCTGCTGACGGCGCTGCCCTGCGGCTGGTTAAGCAGCCTGGTGTTTTACAGAGCCGTGACGGACTGGACGCAATCCGGCGCGCTGCTGGCGGCGCTGCAGCTTTTGGTCGCGTTTATCACCGGCACGCTGGCCATTCGCAATGCTTTTTTATTAAGCATTGCCGGGCGCAGGCCGCTGGGCTGGAAATGGTTTATACCGTTAATTGCGCTTTGGCTGTGCTGCGCGATGCTCAGCCTCGGGCGCTCGCCCCAGCAGGCGCATCACCCTGATGAAGTGAACTGCTATCTGTATATGATGGCAGTGAGCGCACCAATGATGGCGATTGTGATTGGCTACTTGCGCCGGACGCGGTCGCTTTATCCGCTGCGCACGCTGGCCGTAGCCGGCGCTGGCGTGGCGTGTATGGCGCTGATGCTGCTGTCGTTTTGCCATCCGGTGGAAGTGCATCCGCTGGACTTTTTGCTGCACGTAGCGGCGGCGGGAACAATTGTTGTGGCGACGATGGTAATGGGATGGCGGTGGGTGAGGGTAGGGGAGTTCGACTGTTTATGAACATACATTCGCTAAGAAATGTCTGTTCACTGAAAAGCCGTAAGTTTAAAGACGACAGATGGTTATTTTACTTTCCTCAGTTAATTAAAATACTGAGCGTGTGCTGATATTCACCATGTATCATTGACGCATGGTGAAAGATTTCAATGTGCCATTTTACCATTACCTATTCAAATATTTCGCTGACGGAAAAACCTTGGTGGTTTGTCAATGAATTGATTATGTTTTATTCTATCGAATAAAATTGCTCCAATTGTGGCAGGTATTGCAATAATATATAATGAGTACATTCCCAATCCCCATCCATTAGGAATGGTGAAATCAAAGTGAGTATTTAAAAAACTTGGGATGCCAAAGTTTAATATTCCACCTAAGAATGCTCCAATGACTCCACCTTGCATTCTTGCTCCATTTATTTCATCTTTGGTAGCATCGTAAGCAACTTCAGCCTGGCAGCCGGTACATACTAACTGGCCTTGAATAACGAAGGTATTACAATGACCGCAATACCAGCCCTGAAGCTCAGGATCTTTACTTGATAAAATATCCCCTTCCAACTCTTTTCTAATTTTGTTCTCTGTCAGGGCTTTCCAGTTGCGAATGACAACTTCTGTATAAATTTGTTCATCACTATCAATTAATTTTGCGCAATTTTGGCATAACCATATCCCGTTAGAAATATGTTTACGCTCTTCGCTAGAAATGAAAGAGTTAAATCTAGGGCCATTCGGGGCCGCTGCGGTTATATGTGCTGCAACACCAATACGAGTAGCTTTTTCCTCATCATAATTGGGACCCGAAGTCAGGCAACTGCATCCTGGATTTGAGCAACGGTTGGCAACCCTCTCTTGAAGCGTTTTCTTTACTTTTTCATTAAACTCATCACGTGTATTGGCCATAGTATTCTCAGCTAGTAATGCTTGTTTATTTTACTTTTCATATAGGTGTAAGAGCTTGCTATGGAAGGTTTTTCTGCTTCAAGGCAAGTCTATTAAAGATTCATGTTAGTCAGCGGTGTCATCTCGATACCGTTGAGGGATCAGGGCATGATTAATGATTCTGTCATGCATGATTCAGCTTTCTGTGATGAGCTTAACGTTTCTTGTTATGGGTGAGGGTATGGGCGCTGGAAACGGCACCCCGAAAGGTGCCGCTATGACCATTACCAGCGGAGCTCTGATGTTGCTATGAATGCTACCTCTTTGACTTGTTCCTGTAAGTCGTAATCAACTTGCATGCTGATAGGAATATGGAAATCCATTACGGTGAATAAATCTGTGTAGCCAATTTCTTGGCGTAACCTTTTTCTGGGAGGCAAGAACCTGTCTGGGGGACCAAATTGTGTATGTATCCAAGATCGTACCATGTCAGGCTGTAGGGGCGATGGCAGCTCATTCGGAAATTTATAATTCGCTTTCTTCTCATTCTGCAAGAAAAGCTCAATGGAAAAAAGCGTTGTACCCTCTCGCTTGAAGGCTAAGTAAATGCCTTCATTCATCATGCTTAATGTGAGGTCAGGATCTCCCGGGTAGCCTGTCGGCTTGGTTTTGTAGGGAATCAATCCGGCATCAAAAATTTCCTGGTAGGTCTTACCTAAGCAGCGAATCAATGCTTCGACATTAACGGTCATTAATATAATCCCTGTTCTTGATTTAATTGATGCATCTTAGCTTTGGCTTCATCGATTTGACGATCTGTTACGCCACGCTCCTTGAGCGCTGTGCGTATAGTCTCAATGTCACGGTCCACAGCTGCTCGCAAATCTCTGGAGTCTTGCTGTATTTGCGTCGGGCTATTTCTTCGGCCATAGGTGGCACTGAGTTTTTGGTGAATATCAGCAGGAATAATAATTGAAGCAACGTCTTTCGCCATACGGTCAATTTCGGCAGGTTTTGCGTCTGGGTACTCACGTCGTAAGAAGGCTCGTACTGCTGCGGCTGATGGCATGTGATCAGCATGAGTACCATTCCGTGGTCTACCTGTGAAGTTGCTATACAAATCGACCTCCAGCAGTTCCACTGGAGGTTTGCTAAGGTAGATGTAGATTGGCGGATGGACGTTGCCCGGAAATACCAGAATATAGTCCCGGAAGTCCTTTTCCTCTGGCGGTGGCGTGGTGGTGATGGTCACGCTCTGAATATCCGGGTGCTCAAGCCCCGGTATCGTGACGGTTCCTGCCTGTGGGCTGTTATTCCCTGTGTTCCAGCTGTTCTGTGACCCCGGCGTATTTGCTGGTGTCCATGTGATTAATGGTTTATCGCTTCGCTCGTCGCCCCAGAATTCATAGCTGCCATCGGTCTGCTTCTCGAGCATTCTGACTCGCACCTGATCACGACCACTGGCGGCAGTTGTGTGATAGCCAACCGCTTTCAGCCTCCCGCTATCGTCGTCAGTGATCCAGTTATAACGGACGCGGGTAGGGACGGTACCCTTGCTGTGAGCCACTTCCAGCAGGTTCTGAGGCGTCAGCAGGTCGCTCTGCTCACCTTTGAGATTCGACTGAATGATTGCACCCATGACCACGAACGGCAGATTCATCGCCAGCCGTCCGTTCCAGACTTCGGGGCCGGAGAGGCGTTTTATGGAGTGGGTTAATGCTGTCGCGGCGTCCTGACTGGCTTTAGCTGTTGCTCCTCCGGCAGAGGCAGCTATCCCGGCTTCGGCGGTCCCAGTAATGACTGGCGGCGGGGGGAGGGGCATCGCTCCAGCTTCACCAAAGAAAAAGCCTGTGACATTATCGAAAAGTGATTTCTTCGGTGGCTCTGGTGGCGGTGCATTTTTCTTCTTCTTTGAGGCCTGTGCGTGTTGTTCTGGCTCCGGAGCTGGCTGAGTGGGCTGTGACTGATAGAAACTCATTTCGCCGATGTTGCTTTGTGGCTCTTCTGACTCCCCGGCATCGGTATTACCAGTACCACGCAGGACAGACTTTGCGAACACCGGGATAACGGCTATAGCTGCGGCGGCAGCTATTTTGTTAATGGGCCATTCCGCTGCCCGCTTGCGATGCTCCTCAAAAGGATCGCTCGGACTATCTTCCACCCAAATTGTCGTACTGCCCAACACCTGATTGTTTTTGCAGTTACAAAGTACCCGATCACCTGTGGCTACGCAGGGTTTGTCTTCAGCAAAGTAATACGCAGTGCCATTGATCTGAAATGGTCCGTTGCAGGTATCTTTTGGGCACCATGCCATATCGCCATTCAGGGCAATATTCCGGCCTTCAATAATCGTCGAAGAAGCAGAAATTACCTCCCCACCGCTTGTGGTCTTGTCTCCAAGCCTTACCAGTGCTCTGGTCATAATCCCGCATGAATCATATTGATATCGCAGGCATAATACTCAGAATATGACTAAAACTAAATCAATCCGGGTGAAAAATATTCGGTTTGATGTTGGGGGCGTAAGGGGGGCAAAGCAGGTGGTGTGTGTTTGACTTCCGACCGGACAAAGACCGGATGTAGCCGTGCAGTAATGAATCTGTTAGCCAGGTGCACATGATGGAAATAATGCCAATTGGGAAGTGGAATTCTGAGAGACAAATCCACCGCGACCAGAGAGGTTGGTAGCTGCTTAAGGCAAATGCTCATGCTGGACGGCAGAAGCAGAGTAGTGAGATCAGCGGCGATCACGACCAGAAATCTACCGGAACCCCAAAAAGCAAAAAACCAGCCCTTAGGCTGGTTTCTTTAAATAGTGGTGCCCGGACTCGGAATCGAACCAAGGACACGGGGATTTTCAATCCCCTGCTCTACCGACTGAGCTATCCGGGCAACGGGGCGCATTAAACCCGATTCACCCTTCGCCGTCAACGAAATTTATTGATTTCGCTACAGACTGCACACTCTCTCACCAGTTCGCCGTAATCTTAGGCAAAAAAGTGCGTCCAGAGCGCGGACAGCGGCATGGCGAGCAGCAGGGCGGGCAGCATGTTGACCACTGCAAACATCTTTATCCCGCAGATGCGCAGCCCCGTAGCCAGCAGCAGCAGGCCGCCAACGGCGGTGAAGTCCGCCATCATTGCTGGCGTGGTCAGCGGCAGGATCAGCGTGGCGCAGGTAGCAAGCGCCAGCTGGATCAGCAGCATCGGCACGCAAATCGCCGCAACGGCGATGCCGAGCGTGGTGGCGAAAATGGTGGCGGTAAAGAAATCGAGAAACGCCTTAGCAATCAATATGCTGGGATCGCCGGTCATCCCTTCCTGCATCGAACCGAAAATCCCCGTGCCGCTGGCGCAAAACAGAATAATGATGGCGACATAGTTCTGAATAAACGTCTCATGCGTGCCGTGTTTCGCCTTGCCGGGGCGGGCAATCAGGTTTTTGGCTCTGCCTACCGCGTTATTGATGCCTTTTTCCAGGTAGCAGAACTCGCCGATCAGCGCGCCGAGCAGGGTCGCCAGCACCATCACCGGCAGGTTGGCGCATTTAATCACTAAAAGTATGCCGATGCCCAACGATGCCAGCCCAAATATCGACGGCATCGAGGAGCGAATACGCTCCGGCAGCCGCTGGCTTAGAAGCGCGCCCAGAACGCCGCCCAGTAAAACGGCTCCGGCGTTAATAAAGGGTCCGATAACCACGGTTAACTCCTGTTACTTAATCATTGGTATTGCATGATTATGACACGTCAAGGCTGCATCTGGCTTAGCTTTGCAAGGCTTAGTGCATACTGATTCTCTGTTGCACCTAAAAATAAAAGGTGACATTATTGCGCGAATTTTCTCCTCCCTGTCTCACCGCCCGGTGAGGGTAACTGCGCCTATGAAAACCATGAAAATTGCCGTCAGCCGCGAGCTGGTCTCCGCTGTCTCTACGCACCGCGAAAAGGTAACGCTGGACAGCACCGATTTTACCGACGTGGCGGCAGTCGTCATTACGGTGGCGGAAAGCCGCAGCGGCATTCTTGCGTTGCTGAAACGCACGGGCTTTCAGCTGCCGGTGTTTATGTTCTCGCAGGAGCCGACGGAGGTTCCTGAAGGCGTCACCGCCACCCTCGCCGGTAAAGCGCAAGAGTTCCTGGAACTGGAATCTGCCGCATGCCGTTACGAAGAGAACCTGCTGCCGCCCTTTTTTGACACCCTGAGCCAGTACGTAGCGATGGGGAACAGCACCTTTGCCTGTCCGGGCCACCAGCACGGCGCGTTTTTCAGGAAGCATCCGGCGGGGCGGCAGTTCTATGAGTTCTTCGGTGAGAACGTCTTTCGCGCCGATATGTGCAACGCGGACGTGAAGCTGGGCGATCTGCTTATCCACGAAGGTTCCGCCAAGCACGCGCAAAAGTTCGCGGCGAAAGTATTCAACGCGGATAAAACCTACTTCGTGCTGAACGGCACCTCAGCCGCGAATAAGGTTGTCACCAACGCGCTGCTGACCCGCGGCGACCTGGTGCTGTTCGACCGTAACAACCATAAATCGAATCATCACGGCGCGCTGATTCAGGCTGGGGCCACGCCGGTCTACCTTGAAGCGGCACGTAATCCGTTTGGTTTTATCGGCGGGATTGACGACCACTGCTTTGACGATGGATATCTGCGGGAGCTGATCCGTGACGTAGCCCCGGACAAGGCCGATGCGCCTCGTCCGTTCCGTCTGGCCATCATTCAGCTGGGCACCTACGACGGGACGATCTACAATGCCCGTCAGGTGATCGACAAGATCGGCCACCTCTGCGACTACATCCTCTTCGACTCTGCCTGGGTAGGTTACGAGCAGTTTATCCCGATGATGGCGGAAACGTCCCCGCTGTTGCTGGAGCTGAACGAGAACGATCCTGGGATTTTTGTGACCCAGTCGGTGCACAAACAGCAGGCCGGGTTCTCGCAAACCTCGCAGATCCATAAAAAGGATAACCACCTTCGCGGTCAGGCGCGCTTCTGCCCGCACAAGCGGCTGAATAATGCCTTTATGCTACACGCGTCCACCAGCCCGTTTTATCCGTTGTTTGCGGCGCTGGACGTAAACGCCAAAATTCACGAAGGCGAAAGCGGACGCAGGCTTTGGGCGGAGTGCGTCGAGCTGGGCATTGAGGCGCGCAAGGCCATCATTGCCAACAGCCATATGATTAAACCCTTCATCCCACCGACGGTGGCGGGGCGTCCGTGGCAGGATCATGCGACGCACACCATTGCCAGCGAGCTTCGTTTCTTCAGCTTCGAGCCGGGGGCAAAATGGCACGGTTTTGAGGGCTATGCCCGCGAGCAGTATTTTGTCGACCCGTGCAAGCTCCTGCTGACCACGCCGGGTATCGATGCCGAAACCGGGGAGTACACGGACTTCGGTATCCCGGCGACGATTCTGGCGCACTACCTGCGCGAGAACGGCATCGTGCCGGAAAAGTGCGATCTCAACTCAATCCTGTTCCTGCTGACGCCTGCCGAAAGCAGCGAGAAGCTGGCGCAACTGGTGGCGATGCTGGGTCAGTTTGAGCAGCATATTGAAGACGACACCCCGTTGGCCGACGTGCTGCCGACCATTTTCCAGAAATATCCCGTGCGCTACCGTGATTATACGATCCGCCAGCTGTGCCAGGAGATGCACGATCTCTACGTCAGCTTTAACGTGAAGGATCTGCAGAAGGCGATGTTCCGTCAGGAGAGCCTGCCAGCGGTGGTGATGAACCCGCAGGATGCCAACCGGGAGTATATTCGCGGCGAGGTGGAGCTGGTTCGCATACGGGATGCCGCAGGGCGCATTGCTGCGGAGGGCGCCCTGCCGTATCCGCCAGGCGTGCTGTGCGTGGTGCCGGGTGAAGTCTGGGGCGGGGCGGTGCAGCGTTACTTCCTGGCGCTGGAGGAGGGCATTAACCTGCTGCCGGGCTTCTCGCCGGAGCTGCAGGGCGTATACAGCGAGAAGGATGCGGACGGGATTAAGCGGCTGTATGGGTACGTGTTGAGGTAGTGTGGGCCGTTGGCCTCACCCCTCACCCTAACCCTCTCCCCAAAGGGGAGAGGGGATTGCACGGAGCCGTCTTTTCACCCTCGCCCCTTTGGGGAGAGGGCCGGGGTGAGGGGAGTTATGCCGCACTACGCTTGTACATCCTCCTCGGATGCCCAATTTTCCCGTACAGCATCTCCACGCTGAGAAACCCCGCCTCCACGCAGTGTTCCAGATAGCGCCGGGTGGTGGTTTTACTCAAACCCGTCTCGCTCACCACTTCGTCCACCGAAAAACAGTGCGTCGCCTTGTCGTTAAATAGCGTTTGTACCCGCGCCAGCGTATTTTCCTCAATGCCTTTGCTGCCGTTATCCTGGCGGTAATTTTTCGCCTGCAGCAGATAAAGGGAATCCACGTTCTGCTGGTCGACAATCTTCCAGACCCGCTGCTGCTCGGCGAACTGCACAAAGCGCTCCAGCGACTGGCTGAGCCGTTTCCAGGACACCGGTTTGAGGATGTAGTCAAACGCCCCGTTGCGGATCGCCTGGCTGCAGGTGTCCATGTCGCTGGCGGCGGTAATGAAAATCACCGAGCAGTTGGCGCGGGCCAGCATTGGGTTGCTGATAAGCGTGATGCCCTTGCCGTCCGGCAGGTAGTTATCCAGCAGCATCAGCTGCGGCTGCTTGCTCTCAAGCTGTGCCTGCGCGTCCGCCAGCGACGTGGCAATCCCCACCAGCCTCAGACGCGGATGTTTACTGATTAACTCCGCGTGCAGCTGCGCCAGTTCGTTCTCGTCTTCAACAATCAGTACGTCGATAAGTTCATGTTGCATAATCAGTATCTTCCATTTCCTGTGCAGAACGCCGGGCAGCGTCCGTAGCGGGAATAAAGAGAGAGAAAATAGCCCCGCGCGGGGTGTTATCGGCAACTTCTATTGTGCCGCCCGCCTGCGTGACATAGCTTTCGATCAGATACAGGCCAATGCCATGATCGCCGCGCGTTTTGGTGGTGATGCCGCGTTCAAATATTCGATCGCGGATCGCCGGTTTAATGCCGACGCCCTGGTCGGCCACTTCCACGATCAGCTCCCGCTCGCTCAGCTTAATCAATACGTCGACCGGGGCATGCGGCAGCGGCGAGCGCTGCGTCGCTTCAATGGCGTTATCTAGCAGGTTCCCGATAATCGAGATAAGTTCCGATTCAAGCAGCGGCAGGAAAGGTTTGTCCATTCGACAGGCCGGATCGAAGCTCAGCTCCACGCCCTTCTCGCGGGCGCGGGCGGCTTTGCCCAGCAGCAGGCCGCACAGCGTCGGAGAGCTAAAGCGCGACGAGATAAAGTCCAGCAGCTCCTGCGCATGCTCTGACTGCGCCTGAATATAGCCAATGGCCTCCTCGTAGCGCCCCATATGCAGCAGGCCTGAAAGGGTGGTCATCCGGTTGAGCTGCTCGTGGCGCATGATGCGCAGGTTATCAACGTAGCGCTTAACCTGGCTGAGCTGGGCGCTGAGCGAGTCGATCTCGTTGCGATCGCGGAAGGTGATCACCCATCCCTGGAGCGAATCTTCCAGCATGATCCGCACCCGGCTGGCTATTACGGTGAGGTCGTTAAAGCGGCAGATCTCATCGTGGGTATCTTTCGCCAGCATGGTCTGGGGAGTGAAGAACGGCACCGGATCGATCACCTGGCTTATCAGCTGCCCCCGAAGTTCGCGAGCAGGCTGGCTTAATCCCAATAATTTACGCGCCGCCTGATTGATCACCTCAATGCGCAGATCGTCGTCGATGGCGATCACCCCTTCGTAGATGGACTCCATCATCGCTTTCTGCTGGCGCACCAGCAGGCCGATCTCGCGCGGTTCCAGAGAGAAGATCTGCTTTTTAATACTGCGGGTGAAGAACCAGGAGAAGATAAACAGGGCGATCAGCAGCAGCACGGCCGCAATCAGGATATTGACCACTTTGCTAACGGTGATGGTGTCCAGGTAGCTCGTGAGATAGCCCACCGAGACAATCCCCACCACCTGCCCGGCATCGTTAAAAATGGGCGCTTTGCTGCGCAGCGAAATGCCTAAGCCGCCCTTGCGGATCGTGGTGGTGCTTTTCCCGTGCAGGACCTCTTCGTTATCTCCCCCGACCAGCGTCTTTCCCACCCGGTCGGCAAAGACGGAGTGAAAAAGATGAAGGCCTTTATTGTCGCCAATCACAATAAAGCTGGCGTCGCTGTGGGCGGCTAATTTCTGCATAAAGTCATGGATGCCCTGGATATCCTTTTGTTCGACCTCTTTTCGCAGGGAAGGAATAAGGGCGATTTCCTCAGCCTGTATTTTTGCGCGTGCGCTCATTTCCTGATAAAGCTGCCTGCCGACGTCGACATAATAATATCCGCCCAGCAGCGCAAACAGCACTGAGAAAAAGGCGACCAGTGAAATAAACAGTTTGATCTGAAACGACACTTTCATAACTATCACGTCAGGTATCAACAGGTCGGCTCAATATATCATCTTTTAACAAAGGGATGCCCGCTTTGCCGAAAACTTGTGATCCCTTGCACAGCACGCCCTGTAAAAGATTTATCTGAAAGAGCTTGCGCCTTAAGGCTAAATTAATAAATGTTATTTGTATGTTCAATTAAGAAAAAAAACCATAAAAACCACGGCAATAAATAAGCTATAAATCACATTAAATAAAAGAAACCATTAAAACCATAGCTGCCATTAAAACTTCGCTTTTAATATGCCATTCCTCACATAAAGTAAGCCTTTGTGACTCTAAGCTGAACGCACAAAATAACTAAGGGGCTTATTATGAGCACAACTGACGATTCTTTCTCTGTTACCCACGACCCGATTGAAATTCAGCGACCTTCGCTCAAAGAGCGCTGGTGGCATATTATGGATACCTGGAAAATCGGGATTATTCCTCTGCCGCTGTTCGTGCTGGCGGGCGCGCTGATTGCCATTGATTGCCTGGGCGGAAAGCTGCCGAGCGACATCGTGGTGATGGTGGCCACGCTGGCCTTCTTCGGCTTTGCCTGCGGCGAGTTCGGCAAACGCCTGCCGATTGTCGGCAAGCTCGGCGCGGCGGCGATTTGCGCCACCTTTATCCCTTCCGCTCTGGTCTACTACGGCCTGCTGCCGGACGTGGTGGTCGAGTCCACCACCAAGTTCTACAAATCCACCAACATTCTCTACCTCTACATCTGCTGCATTATCGTTGGCAGCATCATGAGCATGAACCGCACCGTGCTGATTCAGGGCTTCCTGCGCATCTTCTTCCCGATGCTGTGCGGTGAAGTGGTCGGCATGATTGTCGGGATGGGCGTGGGTATGGCGCTGGGTCTTGAGCCGTTCCAGATCTTCTTCTTTATCATTCTGCCGATTATGGCGGGCGGCGTCGGGGAAGGGGCGATTCCGCTCTCTATCGGCTATGCCACATTACTGCACATGGACCAGGGCGTGGCGCTCGGCCGCGTGCTGCCGATGGTCATGCTCGGCGGCCTGACGGCAATCATCATCTCCGGCTGCCTGAACCAGCTCGGTAAACGCTACCCGCACCTGACCGGTGAAGGCCAGCTGATGCCGAACCGCGCGAATGCCGATGCCACCGTCTCTCAGCCTGCGTTTTCCGGCAAAGCGGACGTGACCACTATCGCCTCCGGCGCGCTGCTGGCGGTGCTGCTCTATATGCTGGGCATGCTCGGCCACAAGCTGATTGGCCTGCCTGCGCCGGTCGGCATGCTGTTTATGGCGGTGCTGGTGAAGCTCTGCAACGGTGCCTCTCCGCGCCTGCTGGAAGGCTCGCAGGTGGTGTACAAATTCTTCCAGACCTCCGTGACCTACCCGATTCTGTTTGCCGTCGGCGTGGCCATCACCCCGTGGCATGAACTGGTGGCGGCGTTCACCGTCAGCAACCTGCTGGTGATTGTCAGCACCGTTTCCGCACTGGTAGCCACCGGCTTCTTTGTCGGCAAAAAGATTGGTATGCACCCGATTGATGTCGCCATCGTCTCCTGCTGCCAGAGCGGCCAGGGCGGTACCGGCGACGTGGCGATCCTGACCGCAGGCAACCGCATGAGCCTGATGCCGTTCGCCCAGATTGCTACCCGAATCGGCGGGGCGATTAACGTCTCTATCTCACTGCTGATTCT
>Ga0207655_1000297_pt1 | contig 75120 bp, 53 predicted proteins | sample KBSM44metaG_FD_184398 | JGI IMG/M metagenome (GOLD analysis project Ga0207655, IMG submission 184398) | Miscanthus rhizosphere microbial communities from Kellogg Biological Station, Michigan, USA - KBS M4-4 metaG (SPAdes) (version 2) | ecosystem: Host-associated > Plants > Roots > Rhizosphere >... | reverse complement strand
AGGTTGTTGGCATGAGCCTTTTGCGCCAGTGCGTTCTGGCTGGCGCCGGTCATTGCCACATAAAGGTACTTGTCCACACTCTTTCCTCTGCATGCCGGACGTTTGCCGCCCACCGCTGTACTGCTGACCCACAAGCAATTTGCAGACCAACTTTTTTCTGGCGGCCAGGGACCCGATAAACAAAGGACTTGAGGGAATTGGCGGGGTTTGGGGAAATGTATCGAAGACGAAAAACCGGCGGTGTCATGCCGCTTGGCGGCAAACACCTGACCCTTATCAATTGATCGTTCCCACACTGCGTGAGGGATCAGCGTGGGAGCGATCTGCGTGGGCGTGATCAGACGTTGCCTGACTCCTTGCCGACTTCGTACTCACGCAGCTTGTTGGCAATCGTGGTGTGCGAAACCCCGAGCCGCTTGCCCAGTTGTCGACTGCTCGGATGTTCGGAATACAGTCGCTCCAGCACCGCTTTCTCGAAGCGCCCGACGATCTCGTCCAACCCGCCCTCCAGCGAGAAGTCGCCAAGCGGCTGACGCACGCCATAGTCCGGCAGACGAATATGTTCGGCCTTGACCGTCCCGCCATCACACAGCGACACCGCCTGAAACAGCACGTTCTCCAGTTGCCGAACGTTGCCCGGCCAATGGTAGTGACTGAGCCGGTCCATTGCCGCCGGCGCCAGTTTCGGCAGCGGGCAACCGATCTGCCGGCTGGCCTGATCGAGGAAGTGCTCGACCAGCGGCGTCAAACCGTCGAGGCATTCGCGCAAGGGCGGAATGTGCAGCGACAGCACGTTCAAACGGTGATACAGATCCTGGCGAAATTCCCCTCTCGCACACAGCTCCGACAGATCCACCTGGGTGGCGCAGATCACCCGCACATCCAGATAAACCTCTTCATCACTGCCTACACGCCGGAAGCAGCCGTCCTGCAGGAAGCGCAGCAATTTCACCTGCAAGCGCGGGCTCATTTCGCCAACGCCATCAAGGAACAGCGTGCCGCCCGCCGTCAGCTCAAGCAATCCGAGCTTGCCTTCGGCCCGCGCCCCTTCAAAGGCACCAGGGCCATAGCCGAACAGCTCGGTCTCGGCCATCGACTCCGGCAGCCCCGCACAATTGAGCGCCATCAGCGGCGACTGCCCGCGCGGACTCGCCAGGTGACAGGCACGCGCCAGCAACTCCTTGCCGGTCCCGGTTTCACCTTCAATAAGAAGAGGCGCATCCAGCGGCGCCATGCGCCGGGCTTCGCGCACCACCGCCGCCATCACTTTCGAGCTCTGGAAGATACTGTCGAAGCCACGCAACTCTTGCTTGCGCACGTTATAGATGCGCTCGCCGACGCGGTCCGCCCGGTGCAAGGTCAGCACGGCACCGGCCATGGCCTCGCTGTCGTCGTGCTCCGATTGCAGCGGGGCGATGTCGGCCAGAAAGATGTCGCCCTTGACCTTGACCCGCATGCCGTTGATTCGCGATTTGTTGGCGCGCACCAGCTCCGGCAAATCAAAGTCTTCGGCATAACGCGAGAGTGGAATCCCCGGCACCTCGTCGACCCGAACCCCGAGCAACTGCGCCGCCGCCCGGTTGGCGGCAACGATGGAGCCGCCCATGTCGATCGACAGCACCGGAAACTCCAGCGCACCGAGCAGCGCATTCAGCTCCATGTGTCGGCGCTCGCTGGGCATCAACCCCACCCGTTTGACGCCAAACACCCCGGCGATGGCTTCGAATTTCGGTCGCAGCGCCTGGAACTGCAGGTTGATCAGATTCGGGCAATGCAGATAGATCGCGTTGCCGTGTTCACCGCCGACCTCACCGCGGGCGACGTTGATCCCGTACTCCACCAGCAGATTGAGGATGTCGCGCAGAATGCCGATGCGGTTCTGGCAGTGGACTTTGATACGCATATAAAGGCCCGAAACAGGTAAAGGGGCGGATTTTTCTCTGCCGCCCGCAAGATAGTCGTCAAGATTATGTGACAGACACTGGCCATTTCAAACCCGCCAATCACCGTAATCACGACTTATCGCACAAAGCGTAACGAAAAATTTACGACTTAAAGAGACTTTTCCTGCCTGACCGGCCATCAACCTGGTGCAACACGGCACACGCTGGGGTATTTCTCAGTCCATCGCAGGACATAACAAGAACGAATTCCCCTCGCAGGAGAGCAGTATGAAGCAGACGCAATACGTGGCCCGCGAGCCCGATGCGCAAGGTTTTATCGACTACCCCGCCGAAGAACACGCGGTGTGGAACACGCTGATCACCCGCCAGATGAAAGTGATCGAGGGTCGGGCGTGCCAGGAATACCTGGACGGTATCGAAAAACTCGGCCTGCCCCACGACCGCATCCCGCAACTGGGCGAGATCAACAAGGTACTCGGCGAGACCACCGGCTGGCAGGTTGCCCGCGTCCCGGCGCTGATCCCCTTCCAGACCTTTTTCGAATTGCTCGCCAGCAAGCAGTTTCCGGTGGCCACGTTCATTCGCACCCGTGAAGAACTGGACTACCTGCAAGAGCCGGACATTTTCCACGAGATCTTTGGCCACTGCCCGCTGCTGACCAACCCGTGGTTCGCCGAATTTACCCACACCTACGGCAAGCTCGGCCTGCAAGCGACCAAGGAAGAACGCGTTTATCTGGCGCGTCTGTACTGGATGACCATCGAGTTCGGCCTGGTCGACACCCCGCAAGGCAAACGCATCTACGGCGGCGGCATCCTTTCTTCGCCGAAAGAAACCGTTTATTCGCTGTCGGACGAGCCCGAGCATCAGGCCTTCGATCCGCTGGAAGCCATGCGCACGCCGTACCGCATCGACATCCTGCAACCGTTGTATTTTGTCCTGCCGAACCTCAAGCGCCTGTTCGACCTGGCTCACGAAGACATCATGGCCATGGTCAAGCAAGGCATGCAGCTGGGTCTGCACGCACCGAAGTTTCCACCGAAACCAAAAGCTGCGTGAACCGTGGCTTTTACTTACAAGTGAGTCTGTCAGTCGTCGCGGCTTTGGTTTAGCGTGACGACATTGACGACCGTAACAGCTCTTATAAAAAAGACATCCGATCTCAGGAATCAAACCATGTCCACTTTGAACCAAGCCCATTGCGAAGCGTGCCGTGCCGATGCCCCACAAGTCAGCGATGAAGAACTGCCGATCCTGATCAAGCAGATCCCTGACTGGAACATCGAAGTGCGTGACAGCATCATGCAGCTGGAAAAAGTCTTCCTGTTCAAGAATTTCAAGCACGCGCTGGCCTTCACCAACGCCGTCGGCGAGATCTCCGAGGCCGAAGGTCACCACCCGGGCCTGCTGACCGAGTGGGGCAAAGTCACCGTGACCTGGTGGAGCCACTCGATCAAAGGCCTGCACCGCAACGACTTCATCATGGCCGCGCGCACTGACGAAGTGGCCAAGACTGCAGAAGGACGCAAGTAATGCACTTCGACGCCATCGGCCGGGTGCCCGGCGACCCGATCCTCGGCCTGATGGAGGCCTACGCGCAGGATTCCAACCCGCGCAAGTTCGACCTCGGCGTGGGCGTCTACAAGGATGCCCAGGGCCTGACGCCGATCCCCGAGGCGGTGAAAATCGCCGAGGCGCGCCTGATCGAGAGCCAGGACACCAAGACCTACATCGGTGGCCATGGCAATCCGCTGTTCGGCAAAGTCATCAATGAGCTGGTGCTCGGTGCCGATTCGGCACTGATCGCCGAGCAACGTGCCGGCGCTACCCAGACCCCGGGCGGCACGGGTGCCCTGCGTCTGGCAGCGGATTTCATCGCGCAATGCCTGCCGGGCAAAGGCGTATGGCTGAGCAACCCGACCTGGCCGATCCACGAAACGATTTTCGCGGCCGCCGGGGTCAAAATCAGCCATTACCCGTACGTCGGCAGCGACAACCGTCTCGACGTCGATGCAATGCTCGCCGCGCTCAATGAAGTGCCGAAAGGTGATGTGGTGCTGCTGCATGCGTGCTGCCACAACCCGACCGGTTTCGACCTGAGCCACAACGACTGGCAGCGGGTGCTGGACGTGGTGCGCAGCCGCAACCTGCTGCCGCTGATCGACTTTGCCTACCAAGGCTTTGGCGATGGTCTGGAGCAGGATGCATGGTCGACCCGGCTGTTCGCCGCCGAGTTGCCCGAGCTGCTGATCACCAGTTCCTGCTCGAAAAATTTCGGCCTGTACCGCGACCGCACCGGTGCGCTGATCGTCTGCGCGAAAAGCGCTGACAAGCTCATCGACATCCGCAGTCAACTGGCCCACATCGCCCGCAACCTGTGGTCGACGCCACCGGATCACGGCGCCGCTGTCGTCGCCACGATCCTCGCCGACCCGGAGCTGAAACGCCGCTGGGCCGACGAAGTGGAAGCCATGCGTCTGCGCATCGCACAGTTGCGCAGTGGCTTGGTGGAAGCGCTGGAACCGCACGGTCTGCGCGAGCGTTTTGCGCACATTGGCGTGCAACGCGGGATGTTCTCCTACACCGGCCTGTCGCCGGAACAAGTGAAAAACCTGCGCGAGCATCACAGCGTTTACATGGTCAGCTCGGGCCGGGCCAACGTCGCCGGGATTGATGCGACGCGCCTCGACCTGCTGGCCGAAGCGATCGCCAACGTCTGCAAATAACCCCACCCGTGATCGTTCCCACGCCGAGCGTGGGAACGATCATCGCGAGCAGGCTCACCCCCACATTTGCCCTGCGTCACCCTGTCGCACTTGTCTAGACAATCCCGCCCGTCGAAACAAATGGATTTAAAAATCTGTTTGTCACTTTTCCTGCTGTATCCTTCGCAGGCTTTCTGAAAGCGCGGATCTACCAGATCTATCAACAGACTTAGCGAGGAGCGCAACCATGCACGAGATTCCGAATCTCCCCTTCCCAAGCCTGCACGAAACTGAGCAGACGACCACGCAACAAGCCGGCGCCCAACAGCCCGAGCCGAAAGAAGCCGCCGAAAGCCGTACGGCCGACAGCGAAGAGTAAGTAATACCCGCCGTACAGACCGTGTGGAAAGCGCTAACATGCGCTTTCCACACTGCCTGAAGCCGAGCCCGCCATGACCGAAGAATCCTTTGACGAACACCAGGCCGCAATCCTCATCGGCGCCACCGAGAAGATGATCGAGATCTGGAGCCGCCTCTCGCCCGAGAAACAGGCCGCCCTGCTCGCCCGTTTCGGCAGCGAAGAAAACGCCCTCGCGGCACTGGTCACCACGCAACTGGTCGCTCCGGCCAAATAGTTTTACTTTTCCCCGCCGCAGAATCGTCCACGCCGGTATCATGAGCAGCCTATCTATTCTGCTCTCCCCGTGGATCGTTACTCATGTCGTCCTCTATGCCAGAACCCCAGCGCCCCCTGGCGGTCACGCTGCAAGTCGTTTCCATCGTCCTGTTCACCTTCATCGGTTACCTCAATATCGGCATTCCGTTGGCCGTACTGCCGGGCTATGTGCACAGCGACCTGGGTTTCGGCGCGGTCATCGCCGGTCTGGTAATCAGCGTGCAATACCTTGCCACCCTGCTCAGCCGTCCGTATGCCGGCAAGATCATCGACAACCAGGGCAGCAAACGTGCGGTGATGATTGGTCTGGCCGGTTGCGGCTTGAGCGGTGTGTTCATGCTGATCTCCGCATGGACGCCCAACCTGCCGATGCTCAGCCTGATCAGTCTGTTCGTTGGTCGCCTGGTACTCGGCAGCGCGGAAAGTCTCGTCGGTTCCGGATCGATCGGCTGGGGCATCGGCCGCGTCGGCGCGGCCAACACGGCCAAAGTCATCTCGTGGAACGGCATCGCCAGTTACGGCGCGCTGGCGATCGGTGCGCCGCTCGGGGTGTGGCTGGTCAGCCGTTTCGGCCTCTGGAGCATGGGCGTGAGCATTCTGCTGCTCGCAACGCTGGGAGTGCTGCTGGCCTGGCCGAAGACCGCTGCGCCGATTGTCGCCGGCGAGCGCCTGCCGTTCATGCACGTACTGGGGCGTGTCTTTCCACACGGCTGCGGCCTGGCACTTGGCTCGATCGGTTTCGGCACCATCGCCACCTTCATCACGCTGTATTACGCCACCCGGCATTGGGATAACGCGGTGCTGTGCCTGAGCCTGTTCGGCGCCAGCTTCATCGGCGCGCGACTGCTGTTCGGCAATCTGATCAACCGTCTCGGCGGCTTTCGCGTAGCGATTGCCTGTCTGTCGGTGGAAACCCTCGGCCTGTTGCTGCTATGGATCGCACCGGATGCACACTGGGCGCTGGCTGGCGCGGCATTGAGCGGTTTCGGCTTCTCGCTGGTGTTCCCGGCACTGGGCGTAGAGGCGGTGAACCTGGTGCCGGCCTCCAGCCGTGGGGCGGCGGTCGGCGCCTATTCATTGTTCATCGATCTGTCGCTGGGGATCACCGGCCCTCTGGCCGGGGCGATTGCGGCGGGCTTCGGTTTTGCCTCGATCTTCCTGTTCGCTGCCATTGCCGCACTGAGTGGCCTGGCACTGAGCATCTATCTGTATCGCCACACATCGAAGTACCGCGAAGACTAGAAATCCACCTTGCCCCGCCCGGCCTTGATACTGCCACGCTTGGTTTTCGATTCGAGCCGACGTTTCTTTGAACCCAGCGTCGGCTTGGTCGGCCGGCGCTTCTTCTCGACCTTGGTAGCGCTGAGAATCAGCTCGATCAGGCGCTCCAGCGCATCGGCGCGATTCTGTTCCTGCGTGCGGTATTGCTGGGCCTTGATGATCAGCACGCCATCGCTGGTGATGCGGCTGTCACGCAGCGCCAGCAAGCGCTCCTTGTAGAACTCGGGCAAGGACGAGGCCGGAATGTCGAAGCGCAGGTGCACGGCGCTGGAGACCTTGTTGACGTTCTGCCCGCCGGCCCCCTGGGCGCGGATAGCGGTCAGTTCGATCTCGGCATCCGGCAGATGCACGTTATTGGAAATCTTCAGCATTGCATTCTCATCGTAGAGCCTGGCGCTACACCGCATCTGTAGAAACTACGGTCAGCAGGACCCTGGGTGTGCTTTCAGTGTCGCGCCTTTTCACTATACACGGCGACTATCAGGCGAAACGGGAAAACGCTTGGGAGAAAATGCCCCGTCAATAGGGGGGCATTCGTCAGTGCCAATGAGCGCCGTACTACGTAGAATATCGCCACGGCAATGAGCAACCGGGACAAGCCCCCCTCGATTATTGTTCGAATATTGCATTTACCCTTTCCATGCAGGAAGCATAAACATGAGCAATAAAGCAGTCATCGTATTTAGCGGCGGACAGGATTCAACAACCTGCTTGATCCATGCCTTGACCCATTACGATGAAATTCACTGCATCACATTTGACTATGGCCAGCGCCATCGCGCGGAAATTGAAGTTGCACAGCAACTGGCAAAAGAACTTGGCGTGACCGTGCACAAGACCATGGATGTGTCGCTGCTGAATGAACTGGCCATCAGCAGCCTGACCCGCGATAACATTCCGGTTCCGACCATCAACAGTTCAGGAGAAAGCCTGCCCAGTACTTTTGTACCCGGCAGAAACATCCTGTTTTTGACCCTGGCTTCCATTTATGCGTATCAGGTACAAGCCAGAACCGTCATTACCGGTGTTTGTGAAACAGACTTCTCGGGTTACCCGGATTGCCGGGATGACTTCGTCAAGGCATTGAACAAAGCCCTGGAACTGGGCATGGACTATCAATTGACCCTGGACACTCCGCTGATGTGGCTGAACAAAGCGGAAACCTGGGCCCTGGCCGACTACCACAAGCGACTGGAGTTCATTCGGGACCAGACACTGACCTGCTACAACGGCATCAAAGGTAACGGCTGCTCCAATTGCGACGCGTGTAACCTTCGTGCCAAAGGCCTCAATGAATACCTGAACAACAAAGATCAGGTTACGCACAGCCTGAAAGCAAAACTGAATCTGAACTGAATATTCGACGACACAACAAGCGCTCACCCGGTATGACAAAACCGATACACCCGGTGAGCGCCATTCTGCATTATTGCGCCTGACCGCCAGTCAGGTACTTCTTGAACAGTGCCCTTGCCCCATAAGCAGGCAATACATTAAAGAAAGCGAAGCCAACCTTTATCGCAATCTGAACGTAGATCATGTTCAGTATCGCGCTGGTTTCCATCGCACCATAAAACGCGATGAAGCAGAAAAGAAAGCTGTCGATGATTACCGCAAACAACGTACTTAAAAACACGCGCAAGAACAGGAATCTGGAATTTGTGAGTTCCTTGATCTTGCACAGCAAATACGAGTTTATATTTTCGGAAACCAGAAATGAAACAGAGGAAGCTACCAGGACAGAAGACAACTGACCAATGACATCATTGTAAGGGCCATCGAGCTTCCAGCCAGGCAATCCGGGGAGATGAGTGGTGATGGCCAGCAGGATGATGATGGCCGCGTTGCTGATGAAGGCAAAGAGAATCGCTTTTCGCGCAAGCCTGAGACCGAACGTTTCATTCAACAGATCGACGATCAGAAACGTCAGCGGATAAAGAAAAGTCCCAGGCGTTACGATAATGTCCAGAGACTCCAGATAGATCGGCTTGGTCGCGGCGATACTGGTAAAGATATACAGCGTAAACAACATGAGGTTCAGAATGATATAGATCATCCAGGAACTCTCATGGCGATCATTCAGCTCATAAGCGGTCAGCGCCCCTCCCTGGGAATAAAACTTCTTGTACAGATTCTTTATTTCCAGCTTGTTCAGATTATCCATAATCTCACTATTCAACACTTCACTCAGTTTTATTTTGATTATCTTGCCTGTCGCAATCACCATGATGACGGCCAGGCTTTTACCGTTTTCAAATCCCAATAGCTTGTACTTGCTGTTTTCCATTCCAACACTACAGCCCATTAAATCGTTCCTCGATTATATCCCCGATAACACAAATACGATCCGTGGCAACGCCAGTCTCTCTGGATATCAGCAGCCTGTTCGTGGCTTTGTCATACAGCAGCTTTTCCCTGTCGCTACTCGAAGAACCTTTCTGTACGATCAATAGATCGCCCGGCTCATTCAATCCACTGATCTCGTTTTCCAGCAGCACACCTATCAAATTGAAAGATGCGCCAAAATAATAAGTCAATGGATAAACCGTGGCCAGCTCGCCAATTCTCTTGTCCAGATTCTGGATCACCAGACTCTCTTTCAGAACAGGCACTGCCGCCGGATTCATGTTCCCCTGCGGCGAGATACTGCTTTCTATTATCTCCTTCTCTTCAAAATCGATGGTTTCTATTTCTTCATAGGAAACACCAAAGAAATCGGAAATCTTGCGAACCGTGGACTGCTGCACATTGACCACCTTCCCCTCGAGGATGTTATAGATGGTCGTTCTGGTCAGGCCACTGGAGTTACACAAGGACAGCTGCGTCTCCCCACGACTTTTTATCAGGTACTTGATATTGTTTTTCAGATTCTCCGATCTTTCTCTTCTGTGCATGAGTTACTGACCGCCCATTTATAACTGTAATGAAAACACACCCTGAATGATGACTCACGGGTACTCACATCAGGTCGTTGATTACAGTTGCATCCCTGTCAAAACCGCGAGAGATCATAGCATCCTCCATCCTTGAGTGACCGAAACCGGGGCGACTCATCCAGACTTGCAGACTCACCTGCAAGCTGTACTGACGTGTTAGTTCCCGCTGCCTTCCCCTTCACCACCGCAAAGCGGCGACGGTCGCCCTACAGCTTTACACCTTGAGCCCTGCAAAAAGAATCATTTTCTTTGAACAATGTTCATTTTTTTGATTAATTTTTCTCGCGTTCACAAACAAAAAAACTATGATGCTTCCAGCTGTCCTTCGTCACGGTAACCCGCAGAGGAAATCAGACAGTGGCTACCTGTACAGACGTTGGTTTTGCGCGCATCGGCGCCGGAACACGGATCCGCCTGTACAGCTTGTGGCGATACATGGATGTCGGCACACCGCAAAACCAGGAAAGTCGCGCTGTTGTTCGCGGCGCGCAACAAACAGGGAAGGAATACAAAGAATGCCGGTCAATACTCAACTGCTTACGACCCAGGCCGACTTGCTGCGGCGCGGCCTGACGGATCTGCGAGTGCAAGACGCCGAACTCGCGCAGATCCTTGACGCCGAAGTCACGCGTCAGCACCGGACCCTGTCGCTGGTATCTTCCTCCTGCGCAGTCAACCCACGCACCCTGGCGGCCTCTGCGTCGGCGCTGGTCAACGTGACGGCCGAGGGCACACCCGGCAGGCGCTATAACGCCGGTTGCGAGAACGTCAGCCTGGTCGAGTCGCTGGCCATTCGAAGAGCCCGGGCGCTGTTCGGCGCTCAGTACGCCAACGTGCAGCCACACTCGGCATCGAACGCCAATTACCAGGTGCTCACCGGCCTGCTCGAACCGGGGGATACCCTGCTGGGAATGGCCGTCGAACATGGCGGCCACTTTACCCACGGCAGCACCGCAGCGTTCTCGAGCGACCACTACAAAGCCATCCAGTACGGTACGACCTCCCAAGGCCTGATCGATTACGACGAGGTGCGAACGCTGGCGCTCGCTCACCGCCCGCGCATCATCATGTGCTGCGCCACTGCTTACTCGCGGATCGTGGATTTCGAACGCTTTCGCGAGATTGCCGATGAGGCCGGCGCCATCCTGCTCGCTGACATTTCACACATCGCCGGACTGGTTGCCACCGGACGGCATCCGAGCCCGATTGACGTTGCACACGTCACGACCACCTGCACACACAAGCAACTCATGGGCCCCCGAGGCGGCCTGATTCTTTGCGGCCGGGACGCCAATACCAAAGTCCCCGGCTTGCGGACGACCTTCAGCCGCGCCCTTGATCACGCCGTGTTTCCCGGCATGCAGGGCGCGCCGGCCGTCAACATGATCGCGGCCAAGGCGACGGCGCTGGGTCATGCAATGTCGGCCGAATTCGACGCTTACATGGCGCGGATCCGCCATACCGCCGATGAACTTGCCACTGCGTTTCAGGCACATGATTACGAAGTCGTGGGCGGACGCAGTGAAAATCACACGATTCTGCTTCGGCTGCGCAGCGGCATCACCGGCGCCATTGCAGAATCGGCGCTGGAGCAATGCGGGATCATCGTGAACAGGCATCGTGTCCCCGGCGAGGCTCGATCATCCTCCGTGACCAGTGGCTTGCGTATCGGCACGGGCTCCATTGCCCAGCGCCACATCGACTCGCGGGGATGCCGGCAGATTGTCGACCTGATGTGCCGGATCCTCGACAAAGTGACAGCGCTCGGTGAACGGGATTACACACTGGAGCACTCCGCCAGAGACCAATTTCGCTTACAGACCGAAGCGTTGTGCACGCTTTACCCCATTGCCGACTACGCATAGAGCCTCGAACCACCGAACGCGCAAGGCGTTCGGGATCACTGTCGGAATCCGCGAAAACAAAAAACCCGGCGCCTGGCCGGGTTTGTTGTTTGGCTTGCCGCGTTATTTCACGGCAGCGTGCAACGCCTGCTGCGCACCACGCTTGTTCTTGATCACATAGCAGACCCACATGAATACGACCCACACCGGAATCGCATACACCGAGATCTGAATGCCCGGGATCAGCAGCATCACACCGAGAATGAACGCCACGAACGCCAGGCAGATGTAGTTGCCGTACGGGTACCACAGCGCCTTGAACAGCGGCTTCTGGTGGGTCTTGTTCATGTGCTGGCGGAACTTGAAGTGCGAGAAGCTGATCATCGCCCAGTTGATCACCAGCGTTGCAACGACCAACGACATCAGCAGTTCCAGCGCGTGTTGCGGGATCAGGTAGTTGAGCAGCACAGCCACCAGAGTCACAGCCGCCGACGCCAGGATCGAACGCACCGGCACGCCGCGCTTGTCGATCTTCGCCAGACCTTTCGGTGCATCACCCTGCTCGGCCATGCCCAGCAGCATACGGCTGTTGCAGTAGGTGCCGCTGTTGTACACCGACAACGCTGCGGTCAGGACCACGAAGTTGAGGATGTGCGCGGCGGTGTTGCTGCCGAGCATCGAGAACACCTGCACGAACGGGCTGCCGCTGTAGGAGTCGCCCGACGCGTTGAGGGTTTCCAGCAGGCTGTCCCACGGGGTCAGCGACAGCAGGATGACCAGTGCGCCGATGTAGAAAATCAGGATCCGGTAGATCACCTGATTGATCGCTTTCGGGATCACGGTTTTCGGCTTGTCGGCTTCGGCGGCGGTGAAACCGAGCATTTCCAGACCACCGAAGGAGAACATGATGATCGCCATGGCCATCACCAGACCGCTGACGCCGTTCGGGAAGAAGCCGCCGTGGGACCACAGGTTGCTGACCGACGCCTGCGGGCCACCATGGCCGCTGACCAGCAGGTAGCTGCCCAGGGCAATCATGCCGACGATCGCCACGACCTTGATGATCGCGAACCAGAACTCGGCTTCACCGAAGACTTTGACGTTGGCCAGATTGATCGCGTTGATCAGCACGAAGAACGCGGCTGCGGTGACCCAGCTCGGGATATCCGGCGCCCAGTAGTGGATGTACTTGCCGACTGCGGTCAGCTCCGACATGCCCACCAGGATGTACAGGATCCAGCAGTTCCAGCCCGACAGAAAACCGGCGAAACCGCCCCAGTATTTGTGCGCAAAGTGGCTGAAGGATCCGGCCACCGGCTCTTCGACGATCATTTCGCCGAGCTGGCGCATGATCATGAAAGCGATGAAGCCGCAGATGGCATAGCCGAGGATCATCGACGGGCCGGCGGATTTCAGCACCCCGGCCGAGCCGAGGAACAGTCCTGTACCGATCGCGCCACCGAGGGCGATCAGTTGAATATGGCGATTTTTCAGGCCGCGTTTCAGCTCGCCTGATTGCGAGTTTTGTCCACTCATGAAAAAGGTCTCACGCAAGGTTTGATGATGTTCAGTAGACGTTGCTGCAAGGTTGCGATTTCAACCAACCTTGATCAAACCCCAGCGCAGGCACCAGGAATTCAGCTTTTTTACAACGGTCATGCGTCACCTGTTTGTTTTTATCTGTGACGAAATCGAACCCGACACGCTCGTGACGCGACGGAGTGAACAAGACGGATAGCCTTGAGGTATGCGCGATTACGCAGAGGGTCACAGGTAAAACGCGGCGCATTGTACACCGCTAACCCCCTGCTGCCAGACCCCGCTGGATCAGCGTGTCGGTTGCCGGGATTGCGTGTGTCCACCCCGGGCGACCCGGGCGGCTGCAAAAATTGAGTCAGGCCTTTGCAGGCCATCGGCGTGGACGATGGAAAATCCGTCCCACGTAGAGAAGTGAAATTGGATATCGGCGTTCATTGCGCCTCCTTCTTGTTATGCACCTGCACGACAGGCATGGGGCGCATCTCACCCTCCAAACGGCGCTGAAACAAGCGCACCAGAGCGCTGCGCAAGGCCCGGCGGACGGGACTCCGGCAGATTTTCCTTACAGCACGCCAGAGGCACACGATCCACGGGACTTCAGAGGATTTTCCGTAAACATTCACTGACAGTGCGTAACGAAAAATTTCCACCTCAGACGGATAGAAGGCGGGCACGGTGATTCACATTAGCTGGCTAACTATCTGAAGAACGTCAGTTTTTTTGTTTTAAAACAAGAAAAAACACATCCCAAAAAAGAAACAAAAATCCAAAAAAAAAACGCCAACCCTGAGGTTGGCGCTTCTGTTTTTCAGCTTGAAGCTTGCGGCTCGAAGCTTACAACTGCGTTATTCCGGCTTCTTGCGACCGAAACCCGGACGCTGGCCGGAACCGGCCGGTGCGCCACGGCGCTTGCCCGACGGCTTGTCGTCGTCCACCAGTTTGATGCCTGGACGCTTCGGCGCCGGTTTGGCCGGACGCCTGGTCTCGGCTGGACGATCCGCCACTGGCGTACCGCGACCGGCCGGTGCACGACCTTCACCACGCTCGGTGCGCCCACGCGGAGCGCGCTCGCCATCCGGACGCGCCGCTGGCTTGCGACCCGGACGCTCGCCTTCGATCTGCGGCTCACGCACGGTACGCGGGCCGGCCGCCGCCGGTGCGCCGTTGGCCGGACGCAAGGTACGCACGCGCTCGGTGCGAGGCATCGGCCGCGACGATTTACGCTGCATGCGGTCGAGCTTGTCTTTGCTCTTGGCATTCAGTTGCGGCATGGCCACCGGGGTCAGGCCGACTTCGGCGCTCAGCACGTCGACTTCGTACTGGCTCATTTCGCGCCAGCGGCCCATCGGCAGGTCGGAGTTGAGGAACACCGGACCGAAACGCACGCGCTTCAGACGGCTGACCACCAGGCCCTGGGATTCCCACAGACGACGCACTTCACGGTTGCGACCTTCCATCACCACGCAGTGATACCAGTGGTTAAAGCCTTCGCCGCCCGGTGCCTGTTGAATATCGGTGAAGCGCGCCGGACCGTCTTCCAGCACGACGCCGGCCTTCAGACGCTCGATCATCTCGTCATCGACTTCGCCGCGAACACGGACTGCGTACTCACGGTCCATCTCATAGGACGGGTGCATCAGGCGGTTGGCCAGCTCACCGTCGGTGGTGAACATCAGCAGACCGGTGGTGTTGATGTCGAGACGGCCGATGTTGATCCAGCGCCCTTCTTTCGGACGCGGCAACTTGTCGAACACGGTCGGACGACCTTCCGGATCGTCACGGGTGCAGATCTCGCCGTCCGGCTTGTTGTACATGATCACGCGGCGGACCGACTCGGCAGCCTCTTCGCGCTTGATGACCTTGCCATCGATGGTAATGGCATCGTGCATGTCGACGCGCAGGCCAAGGGTGGCGTCTGTGCCATTGACCTTGATCCGGCCCTGGCTGATCCACGCTTCCACGTCACGGCGCGAGCCGACGCCGATACGGGCGAGGACTTTCTGCAGCTTTTCGCCTGCTGGGCCGATTTGCTGGTCGTCTTTCTGGTTGTCACTCATCTGGGCACCTCCCGGTGTGGTCTGTTCAGCGGCTCTGGATTGGGCCTGCCGAATCATTGAAATCTGGGTTTTCGGGCGAAGGGATCGCCGAAGGGTCGCGAATCATACGCGGATGTGCTCGTTCGCGCATCAGAGACTAGTCGATCCGGGCCGGGTTATTTCTTTTTCCGCCGACCGGTGGCGCCGAGCTTGATCAGGCGCAGCGCAGCTTCGGCCAGCACCGTGCGCTTGTCGTCCTTGTCGAATTTCTTCCAGGCCCGGATCTCGCGCTTGCTGCGGCCGCAGCCCAGACAGATGTCATCGCTGAACTTGCAGACGCTGATGCACGGGTCTTTGGTCGAGCTCATGCTCAATCCTCGAACTCGCGGCGTTCGGCTTCGATGGCTTCGGCCAGTGCCCGGGCTTCGGCTTCTTCTTCGCTCAGTGCTGGCTCAGGTTCTGGTGCGGGTTGTTCGAGGCGAGCAACGGCGGCCAGCAGTTTTTCCCGGGCTTCGGCCACGCCGAGCACATCGTCTTCCAGTTCAGGTTCGGACTCAAATTCAGGCTCGAATTCAGGCTCGAATTCAGGCTCAAAGTCAGATTCTGGCTCACCCTCAACCGGCGGTTCGACCGGATCGGACTCAACCCCGGTCGGCATCGATTCGCCGCCCACCCCGTCACGCAGCAAATCGTCGAAGTCGGTCTTGATCCCCTCCTCCATGCTGTCCAGCTCCAGCAACAGCGTGTGGAAACTGGTTTCCTCTTTCTGCTCTTCCGGCTCGGCACTGGCATCGGCCAGCTCCTGCAGGCCAGGCGGCACTGGAGCATCGTCGAAGTCGAGCACCGGATCCGGCTCGATCTCGCGCAGTTCGGCCAGTGGCGGCAACTCGTCGAGGCTCTTGAGGTTGAAGTGATCGAGAAACGCCTTGGTGGTGGCGAACATCGCCGGTTTGCCCGGCACGTCGCGATAGCCGACGATGCGGATCCACTCGCGCTCCATCAGCGTCTTGACGATGTTGGTGTTGACCGCCACGCCCCGCACATCTTCGATCTCGCCACGGGTAATCGGCTGGCGATAGGCAATCAGCGCCATGGTTTCCAACAGGGCCCGGGAATAACGCTGCGGGCGCTCTTCCCACAGTCGGCCAACCCATGGCGCGAACTTCTCGCGGATCTGCAGGCGATAGCCGGAGGCGACCTCCTTAAGCTCGAACGCCCGCCCCTCGCAGGACTTTTCCAGCAGGGCCAGGGCTTTCTTGAAGACCGGCGGCTCCGGCCGTTCGCCTTCCTCGAACAACTCGTACAGACGTTCAAGGGTTTGCGGCTTTCCCGAGGCCAACAGAAAGGCTTCAAGCAGGGGCGCCAGCTCGCGGGGTTCACTCAAGTTCATGTTCGGACTCGTTATTCGACTCGGGCTCGCACGTGGATCGCGGCGAACGGCTCATTCTGCACCAGCTCGACCAGGGATTCCTTGACCAGTTCAAGGATCGCCATGAAGGTCACTACCACTCCGAGCCGGCCTTCCTCGGCGGTGAACAGCTCGACGAACGGCACAAAGCCGCCGCCCTTGAGACGCTCCAGCACGTCGCTCATGCGTTCGCGGGTGGACAGCGCCTCGCGGCTGACCTGATGGCTTTCGAACATGTCGCCACGGCGCAGCACTTCTGCCATGGACATCAATATTTCTTCCAGCGCCACGTCCGGCAGCAACTTGCGCACCGTGGCCTGCGGCGCGTCGAGTTTTGGAACGATCACGTCGCGACCGACCCGGCTCAGGCCATCGATGCCTTCGGCCGCAGCCTTGAAACGCTCGTATTCCTGCAGACGGCGGATCAGCTCGGCGCGCGGGTCTTCCTCTTCGTCCTCGACGGTTTCGGCCCGGGGCAGCAGCATCCGCGACTTGATCTCGGCCAGCATCGCGGCCATCACCAGGTATTCGGCGGCGAGCTCCAGGCGCACCGACTGCATCAACTCGACATAACCCATGTACTGACGAGTGATTTCCGCCACCGGGATGTCGAGGATATTGATGTTCTGTTTGCGGATCAGGTACAGCAGCAGGTCGAGCGGGCCTTCGAAGGCTTCGAGGAAGACTTCCAGGGCGTCCGGCGGGATGTACAGGTCCAGCGGCATTTCCGTGACGGCCTGGCCATAGACCATGGCAAACGGCAGTTCCTGCTGGGCACCGGCCTGGGGATCAACGGTTTCCACTGCGGACATTCAGGCCTCGACCATGAACGGAGCCGGATCGCCGCAACCGACGCGGACCACTTCCGGATCGTCGCCGGTCAGGTCGATTACGGTGGAGGCCTTGATGCCGCCGAAACCGCCGTCGATGATCAGGTCCACCTGATGCTCCAGCAACTGGCGCATTTCGTATGGATCACTCAGCGGGTCTTCATCGCCGGGCATGATCAGGGTCACGCTCATCAGCGGCTCGCCCAGTTCGGCAAGCAATGCCAAGGCAATCGGATGGCTCGGCACGCGTAGGCCGATGGTGCGCTTCTTCGGATGCAGCAACAGCCGCGGCACTTCACGGGTAGCGTTGAGAATGAAGGTGTAAGGCCCCGGCAAGTGGGCTTTCAGGATTCGAAAGGTCCCGGTGTCGATCTTGGCGTAATTGCCCAGCTGCGACAGATCGCTGCAGATCAGCGCGAAGTTGTGCTTTTCGTCGAGCTGACGCAGGCGTCGAACGCGCTCGATGCCGTTCTTGTCGCCGATCTGGCAGCCGATTGCGTAGGAAGAGTCCGTAGGATAGACCACCACCCCACCCTTGCGGATGATCTCGACCGCCTGTTTGATCAGGCGCGCTTGCGGGTTTTCCGGATGAATCTGGAAAAATTGACTCACATTCTCTACCTGTTCAGACGGCGGCAATAACTGTGTCATGTTTGAACCGACACCACAGGGGTGAAAGGTCCTCCGGCACCGGCCGGTACTGGCCGATCTCGGACCAGCCACCAGGGCCATGGAAATCACTGCCGGCGCTGACCAGCAGACCGAACTCACGGGCAAGAATCGCAAGGCTGCCCACCTGTTCAGCAGGCTGGTGACCGTTGACCACTTCGATCGCCTGCCCGCCCGCTTGAATATAGTCTGCAATCAGCTTTCGGCGCTTGCTGCGGGTGAAATCGTAGTGCCACGGATGCGCCAGGCTGACCCAGGCGCCGGCGGCGCGCAGCGTGCCGACGGTGTCTTCGAGGGTCGGCCAGTGTTGCTTGACGTCCCCCAGCTTGCCGGCGCCGAGCCATTTGCGAAACGCCTCGGCGCGATCCTTGACGAAACCTTCACGCACCATCCAGTCGGCGAAATGCGGACGGGCCGGTGCGTTGCCGCTGTCGCCCAGTTCCTGCTGGATCTGCCGCGCGCCGTCGAGCGCGCCGGGCATGCCCTTGAGGGCGAGCTTGCGGCTTATTTCTTCAGACCGCAGCCAGCGGCCATCGTGCAGACTGGCGATCGCCTCGACCAACGGCGCGGCGTTGACGTCGAAACCGTAGCCCAGCACATGAATGGTCGCGCCGCCCCAGGTGCAGGACAGTTCGACGCCGTTGACCAGTTGCATGCCCAGCGCTTCGGCGGCCGTGCGCGCTTCGGCGAGGCCTTCGAGGGTGTCATGGTCGGTCAGGGCCAGGACTCGCACGCCATTTTCGAACGCACGCGCAACCAGTGCCGCAGGCGCCAGGGCGCCATCGGAGGCCGTGCTGTGGCAGTGCAAATCAACATTCACGGGGATGTGTAACCTCAAATCAGCCGGCGCTATCGCGCGCCCATATGTTTGTTATTATGCCGCCACATCCAGCTTCTGGCTCTCACTGTGAAACAATTCATCGATTTCATCCCGCTTCTGCTGTTTTTCATCGTCTACAAACTCGATCCACGCACCGTCGACGTTGCCGGCAATGAGTTGACCTTAGGCGGCATCTACAGCGCCACCGCCGTGCTGATCATCAGCTCCCTGGTGGTCTATGGCGCGCTCTTCATCAAGCAGCGCAAGCTGGAAAAGAGCCAGTGGCTGACCCTGATCGCCTGCCTCGTGTTCGGCAGTCTGACCCTGGCTTTCCACAGCGAAACCTTCCTGAAGTGGAAAGCCCCGGTGGTCAACTGGCTGTTTGCCCTGGCCTTCATCGGCAGCCATTTCATCGGTGACCGCCTGCTGATCAAGCGCATCATGGGCCACGCACTGACCCTGCCGGACGCCGTCTGGACGCGCCTGAACATCGCCTGGATCGGTTTCTTCCTGTTCTGCGGCGCCGCCAACCTGTTCGTCGCGTTCACGTTCCAAGACTACTGGGTGGACTTCAAGGTGTTCGGCAGCCTGGGCCTGACCGTGCTGTTCCTGGTCGCTCAGGGCATTTACCTGTCCCGTCACCTGCACGACGCCGATACCACAACGCCAAAAACCGAGGACTGACATGCTCTACGCCATCATTGCCACCGACGTCGCCAACTCCCTGGACGCGCGCCTCGCCGCCCGCCCGGCGCACCTTGAACGCCTGCAAGTGCTCAAGGGCGAAGGCCGCATCGTCCTGGCCGGCCCGCACCCGGCGGTCGACAGCAATGATCCGGGCGCGGCGGGTTTCACCGGCAGCCTGATCGTTGCCGAATTCGATTCCCTGAGCGCGGCACAAGCCTGGGCCGATGCCGATCCGTACATCGCCGCCGGCGTCTACGCCAACGTTGTCGTGAAGCCGTTCAAGCAAGTCCTGCCGTAGTCCTTCCCCACGCGATGAACCTTGTCGGTTCATCGCGTTCTCAATCGCTCATTATTCTCGTTTGCCGGCCGACAACCTGCCCAATATCCATTTGGTAACAGGAGTCGCGATGCGCAAGGGTCCGTTGTGTCTGATGCTGGTCACGTTGTCGATCATGGCGCCCGCCCATGGTGAGGAAAGCAGCGAAAGCGGCAATTCCACGCCGTTGTCGTTAAGCGCCGGCAGCCAGATCACCGAGTTGCAGCAGCGCCTGAAGGCCAGCGAGCAGCAGCGGGAAGCACTGAGCAAACAACTGCAGGATGCCGATAGCACCCGCGAAAGCGCCCAGCTTGCCCGGTTGCGCCAGGAGAACCAGCGTCTGAAGCTGCAACTCAAGGAAGCCCAGGCCAGCCCGCTGCCGCGCCTGCTGACCGAACAGCAGCAATGGTTCGTCACCGGCGCCGGGGTAGCGCTATTGGCCCTGCTCTGCGGTATCTTTGCCAGTGGTGCAAGTCGAAAACGTCGACAATGGCTAAATTGAGTGAGTCATGAGCGAGCTGTTACTGATTGATGATGACCAGGAGCTGTGTGAGCTTCTGAGCAGTTGGCTGAGCCAGGAAGGCTTTCAGGTCCGTGCGTGTCACGACGGCCAGAGCGCCCGCAAGGCCCTGGCCGAGTCCGCCCCCGCCGCCGTGGTGCTGGACGTGATGCTGCCCGACGGCAGCGGTCTGGAACTGCTCAAGCAACTGCGCAGCGATCACGCCGATCTGCCGGTGCTGATGCTTTCGGCCCGTGGCGAGCCGCTGGACCGTATCCTCGGCCTGGAACTCGGTGCCGACGATTACCTGGCCAAACCCTGCGACCCCCGCGAGCTCACCGCCCGCCTGCGCGCCGTGCTGCGCCGCAGTCATCCGGCCGCCGTGTCGACCCAGCTGGAGCTGGGCGATTTGAGCTTCAGTCCGGTGCGCGGTGTCGTCAGCATCGACGAGAAGGAATTCACCCTCACCGTTTCCGAAAGCCGTCTGCTCGAAGCTTTACTCAAGCAGCCGGGCGAGCCGCTGGACAAACAGGAACTGGCGCAGATCGCCCTCGGCCGCAAGCTGACCCTGTACGACCGCAGCCTGGACATGCACGTCAGCAACCTGCGCAAGAAAATCGGCCCCCACGCCGACGGTCGCCCGCGCATCGTGGCCTTGCGCAGCCGTGGCTACTACTACAGCCTCTGATCGTTCGTAAGTTTTGTCAGGTCGGCGCGAAAACGTGTTTACCCAAGCTTTACACAGCGCTGACCGCCGCTGACCTTGATCTCCGTAATCTGTACTCATCCGGAACGTACCGGGAACGAGACAAAGGAGATACACCATGCGCAAGACTCTTATCGCTCTGATGTTTGCCGCTGCCCTGCCGACCGTCGCCATGGCCATGCCACCACAGGATGGCGGCCCGATGGGTGGCCCGCTGGACGGCCCGCGCCACGGCGGTCAGATGCACGGCATGCACGGTAAAGGCCCGTACAGCGAGCTGGACCTGTCCCGCGAACAGCGCGAGCAGATCCGCAAGATCATGGGCGAGCAGATGCAAGAGCGTCACCAGACGGTCGAAAAATACCTGGAGAAACTGTCGCCAGCCGACCAGAAAGCCATGAAGGACGAGATGGCGGCCAACCACAAGAAAGCCGAGTCCGATGTCCGCGCCGTGTTGAAACCGGATCAACAGAAGAAATTCGACGAGATCCAGAAGAAACAGGCTGAACGTCGCGCCGAATGGGCCGAGTTCAAAGCCTGGAAAGCGCAACAGCCGCAAAAGGCGCAATAATGTTCTGACCCGACGGTTCACGCCGTCGGGTCTTTTTTCACCCAGCCCAATGTGGGAGCGAGCCTGCTCGCGATAGCGATGTATCAGACAAGACTGAGCTGTCTGACACTACGCTATCGCGACCAGGCTCGCTCCCACAGGTTTTGCGCTAGTTTGAGGATTTTCTGTGCGTTCATTGTTCTGGCGTATCCTCGCCAGCTTCTGGCTGGCCATCGCTCTGGTTGCAGGGCTTTCCATTCTGCTGGGGCACATGCTCAACCAGGACGCGTGGATCCTCAGCCGCCATCCGGGCCTCAACACCCTGGCCGCCGAATGGACGCAGACCTACGAAGCCCAGGGCGAAGACGCCGCCCAGGACATCCTCGAACAGCGCAAACGCCAGTACCACATCGACGTGCAAGTGCTGAACGAAAGCGGCGACCCGGTGGTGCGCGGCACCTTCCCCCGGCGCGCGGCCGCCTTCGAGGCGCGGCAGAACAACGATGACCGACGCCTGCCCTGGCGCCGTCTGACCGACGAGTTCACCAGCGAAAAAAGCGGTGACACCTACCTCTTCATCTACCGCATCCCGCACCCGGAACTCGACGCCTGGCACCGCGAAAGCCTGCTCTGGCCGTTGAGTGCGCTGGGCATCGCGCTGGTGGTGCTGACCCTGTTCAGCCTGCTGGTGACGTTTTCCATCACTCGCCCGCTCAGTCGCCTGCGCGGTGCAGTGCATGACCTCGGCCAGACCACCTATCAACAGAACAGCCTGGCGCAACTGGCCAACCGCCGCGATGAATTCGGTGTGCTGGCCAACGACTTCAACCGCATGGGCGCACGTCTGCAAAGTCTGATCGGCAGTCAGCGCCAGTTGCTGCGCGACGTCTCCCACGAATTGCGTTCACCGCTGGCACGACTGCGCATCGCCCTGGCACTGGCCGAACGGGCCAGCCCGGAAGAGCGGGAAAAACTCTGGCCGCGCCTGACCCGTGAATGCGATCGGCTGGAAGCGTTGATCAGTGAAATTCTGGTGCTGGCACGAGTCGATGCCGACAATGCCAGCGCCGAAGCCGTGGATTTGAATGCCCTGCTGGGCACTCTGCAAAAGGATGCGCAACTGGGCTCCCCCGAACAGACCGTCCGCCTGGAAGCCGACCCGGCGCTCAATCTGACAGGCTGGCCGACCATGATCGAACGCGCCGTGGACAATCTGCTGCGCAATGCCCAGCGCTTCAACCCGGTCGGGCAGCCGATTGAAATGCAGGCGTCACGTCAGGGCGAACGAATCGTGGTCAGCGTGCGGGATCATGGGCCGGGGGTGCAGGCCGAGCACTTGAGCCAGTTGGGCGAACCGTTTTATCGGGCGCCGGGGCAGACCGCTGCAGGCCATGGCCTGGGCCTGGCGATTGCCCGGCGGGCGGCGGAACGGCATGGCGGGACGCTGGTGCTGGCCAACCACCCGCAGGGCGGGTTTGTGGCCAGTCTTGAATTGCCGCTGGAACCGGGGGCGGTGGTCCAGCCCTGATTGAATCAGGCCTTTGCCGGCCAGGCGCTGACAAACTCCGCCAGATCAACCTTCTCGGCCACCCGCGGTTCTTTCTGCGGCGTACCGAGGTACAGGAAGGCAATCACTTCTTCGTCATCCGTCAAGCCCAGGCCCTTGGCGACATGTTTCGAGTAGGCCAGATCACCGGTGCGCCAAACGGCACCAATCCCCTGCGCGTAGGCCGCCAGCAGAATGCCGTGCGCCGCACAGCCTGCGGCCAGCAACTGCTCGGCCTTCGGGTATTTGACGTGATCCTGAAGCTTGGCGATGACCACGACCACCAGCGGCGCCCGCAGCGGGCCGTTGCGCGCCTTGTCGATCATCGCTTCGGTGACTTCGCCTTCCTGCATCTGCGCCGCTTCGGCCAGCAACTGACCCATCTGCTCACGCGCCGCACCTTCGACGGTCAGGAAACGATACGGCTGCAAATGGCCGTGATCCGGTGCGCGGGTCGCGGCGGCAAACAGCACTTCGCGCTGTTCGGCGGTGGGGGCCGGATCGATCAGTCGTGGAACGGAAACACGGTTGAGCAAAGCGTCGAGAGCCTGCATCGGCCACCTCCTGAAAAAAATGTCCGGCTATTCTAGCGGCAAGTGATCCGGCCGCGTCGGTTTACATGCCTTGCCCCGCAGGTAGAATGGCGCCCTTCCCACATCAGCCCGAGCGGACTTCATGGCGTTGCCGACCTTACGGATCATTGGTTTCATCATCGGCATCTTCCTCATCACCCTGGCCATCGCCATGGTCGTGCCCATGGCCACCCTGGTGATCTTCGACCACACCGGCGATCTGCCGTCGTTCCTCTGGGCGAGCATGATCACCTTCGTCGCCGGTCTGGCTCTGGTGATTCCCGGACGTCCGGAACACATTCACCTGCGGCCCCGCGACATGTACCTGCTGACCGTCACCAGTTGGCTGGTGGTGTGCATCTTCGCCGCGCTGCCGTTTCTGCTGACCCAGCACATCAGCTACACCGACTCGTTTTTCGAAAGCATGTCCGGCATCACGGCCACCGGGTCGACCGTACTCAGCGGGCTGGACACCATGTCCCCGGGCATCCTGATGTGGCGCTCGCTGCTGCACTGGCTCGGCGGCATCGGCTTTATCGGCATGGCGGTGGCGATTCTGCCGCTGCTGCGCATCGGCGGCATGCGTCTGTTCCAGACCGAATCCTCGGACCGCTCGGAAAAGGTCATGCCCCGCTCGCACATGGTGGCGCGGCTGATCGTGGCGGCGTACGTGGGCATCACCATTCTCGGCAGTCTGGCGTTCTGGTGGGCGGGGATGAGCCCGTTCGATGCGATCAACCATGCGATGTCGGCGATTTCCACCGGTGGATTCTCGACCTCCGACCAGTCCCTGGCCAAGTGGACGCAACCGGCAGTGCACTGGGTGGCCGTGGTGGTGATGATCCTCGGCAGCCTGCCGTTCACCCTGTACGTGGCGACGCTGCGCGGCAACCGCCGGGCGCTGATCAAGGATCAACAGGTGCAGGGTTTGCTCGGCATGTTGCTGGTAACCTGGCTGGTGCTCGGCACCTGGTACTGGTGGACCACCAATCTGCACTGGCTGGACGCGCTGCGCCACGTGGCACTGAATGTGACCTCGGTGGTCACCACCACCGGTTTTGCACTGGGGGATTACAGCCTGTGGGGCAACTTCTCGCTGATGCTGTTCTTCTATCTGGGCTTCGTCGGCGGCTGTTCCGGTTCGACGGCGGGCGGGATCAAGATCTTCCGTTTCCAGGTCGCCTACATCCTGCTCAAGGCCAACCTTAACCAGTTGATCCACCCGCGCGCGGTGATCAAACAGAAGTACAACGGTCATCGCCTCGACGAAGAAATCGTCCGTTCGATCCTGACCTTTTCGTTCTTCTTCGCCATCACCATCTGCGTGATCGCCCTGCTGCTGTCGCTGTTGGGCGTGGACTGGATGACCGCGCTGACCGGCGCCGCCAGCACGGTGTCCGGCGTCGGCCCGGGGCTGGGTGAAACCATCGGGCCAGCGGGCAATTTCTCCACGCTGCCCGATGCCGCCAAGTGGATCCTGTCGTTCGGCATGCTGCTCGGCCGACTGGAGATCATTACGGTGTTTGTGCTGTGTATTCCGGCGTTCTGGCGTCACTGATCGCGTTCGGCGCGTCCAGCAAACGCGCCCGGTAATCGCCGGGCGTGGTGTCGAACCAGCGGCGGAAGGCGCGGAAGAAATTGCTCGGGTCGGCAAACCCCAACAGATAGGCGATTTCCAGCAGGGTCATGCTCGGCTGCGCCAGGTATTGCTCGGCGAGTTCGCGGCGGGTGTCATCCAGCAACTGCTGGAAACTGGTGCCCTCCTCCTGCAACCGCCGTTGCAAGGTGCGCTGCGACAGGTGCAGGGTCTGCGCCACCGTATCGCGCTTGGGTTCGCCCTGAGGCAACAGACGGCACAACACCTGGCGCGCCTTGTGGGTCACGCGACTTTCGGAAAACCGCGCCAGATATTCCCCGGCAAACCGGTCGTGCAGCAGCGCCATCGCCTCGTTGGCGGTGGGTAACGGCGCTTCCATGTCGGCACGCTCGAAGATCAGCGCGTCATACGGCGCGTTGAACACCAGCGGTGCATGGAAGGCTTGTTTGTAGGGTTCAAGATCATCGGGCTCGTCGCCCTGCACCAGCACTTTGCGCGGGTGCAGCGTGCGCCCGGTCAGCCAGCCGCACAGCGCCAGCGCGCAGGCCAGCGAGGCTTCGGCACTTTGCCGGGTCGGCGGCAGATGATCGCCATGCACCGTCAGAATCAACGCATAGCCTTCGTCGAGCAGGCGAAAACTCAGGTCAGCACTTTCGGCGATGATCCGCTGATACCGCACCAGTCGCTGAAAGCCTTCGGCCAAGGTGTTGCTGGACATCAGCGCGTAGCCCGCAACATGGAACGAGGCCGGTCGCACCACCTTGCCCATGTTCAGGCCGATGGCGGGATTCCCGGACAGCTCGACCGCCCGTTGCCAGAGTCGGGTCATGGAGTCCTGCGGGAAGCGTGCGTCCGGATCCTCCAGCGCCGCGTAGTCGAGCCCCAGCTGTCTGAACAAAACCCGGCAATCCAGGCCGTCCATTTCCAGTGCCTTGACAATCCCCATCGCCCAGCTTGCAGAAGTCGTTCGTTCGCTCATGGCGTTTTTTCTTGAATGACATGATGAGCCGCATACTACGGCCGATTTCCCAAGGATAGTAAAGTGGCGCCGATTGTCACTGGCCGACGCCAATGATCACTCTAGACTCAAATAAGCTACCCGCCGAAGAACTTGCAATCAGAACAATAACCACAGAGATCGCAGTCGTGGAAACCATCAAGCATTTCAACAGTTTCGCCGAGTTCTATCCGTATTACCTCAGCGAACACAGCAACAGCACCTGCCGCCGCCTGCACTTTATCGGGACGACGCTGGTGATCTTCATTCTCGCGATGACCATCGCCAAGGGCGCCTGGCTGCTGTTGCTCGCCCTGCCACTGGCCGGTTACAGCTTCGCCTGGATCGGCCATTTCTTTTTCGAGAAGAACCGCCCGGCCACCTTCCAGCATCCGCTCTACAGCCTGCTGGGGGATTTCGTCATGTACCGCGACATGATCCTGGGCCGCGTAGCGTTCTAGAAACCTTGACCAAGAGGATTGCCGATGAATGCCACTGCCCGTTTCACTCATATGAAGGACGGCACGCAGGAAGACTGGGCGATCATCGCGGCGGATTTCAGCGCCTACGCTCGCCAATTGCCGGGCCGGATCATGGCGCATCTGAAATTGCTCGAAGGTGATTTCGGCGGGTTCCCGGTGGATCGCCTGACCCACTCGCTGCAAACCGCCACCCGCGCCTTTCGCGACGGGCGCGACGAGGAATACGTGATCTGCGCCCTGCTCCACGATATTGGCGACACACTGGGTTCCTACAATCACCCGGACATCGCCGCCGCCATCCTCAAACCGTTCGTCAGCGCCGAGAACCTGTGGATGGTGGAAAAACACGGGATTTTCCAGGGCTACTACTTCTTCCATCACCTGGGCATGGATCGGCACCTGCGCGAACAATTCAGCGACCACCCACAGTTTCTGGCGACCGCGGAGTTCTGCGCGAAATACGACGCGGCGGCGTTCGACCCCGAGTACGACACCCTGCCGCTGAGCTTCTTCGAACCGATGATGGAACGGCTGTTCGCCCAGCCGAAAAACTCGATCTACAAAGCGGCGATGGAAGAGCACAACCCGGCCTGAGTCGATTTGAAAAATTCAGGCCAGTTCGGCAACCTTCGCCGCTTTCAGTTCGGCTTCCCGCGCCTGCGCATCGGCCAGGCGATACAGCTCGATCGTGCCGTCCCAGTGCTCGATCAGCGCCGTGCACGATTCCACCCAGTCACCGCAATTGAGGTAATCCACCTCGCCGACCTTGCGGATCTCGGCGTGGTGAATGTGCCCGCAGACCACGCCGTGCAATTCGCGCTTCACGCATTCGTGGGCGATGGCTTCTTCGAAGTCGCTGATGAAGCTCACCGCCGTCTTCACCTTGTGCTTGAGATAGGCTGACAGCGACCAGTAGCCGTAACCGTATTTCGCCCGCCAGTGATTGAGCCAGCGATTGAGGGTCAGGGTGAATTCGTAGGCCGAATCGCCGAGGAACGCCAACCAACGGTGATAACGGGTGATCACGTCGAACTGGTCGCCGTGGATCACTAACAGATGCCGGCCATCGGCTGTGACGTGCACCGCTTCGTCGACCAACTGGATGTTGCCCAGGATCAGCTTCGAATAGCGCCGCAGGAATTCGTCATGGTTGCCGGTGACGTAGATCACCTCGGTGCCGCGCTTGCTCATGGTCAGCAAGCGGCGGATCACGTTGGTGTGCGCCTGGGGCCAGTACATGCCGCCGCGCAGTTTCCAGCCGTCGATGATGTCGCCGACCAGGTAGATCTTGTCGGCGTGGTAACCCTTGAGAAACTGCGACAGATGCTCGGCCTGGCAATCCCGCGTGCCCAGGTGCACGTCGGAGATCCACAAGGTGCGAACCCTTTGTTTACGGCTGGGTCTGGCGAGCTCGGCGCTGGTCATGGGCAACCCTCTGCGATGTTTTCGCCACTGTGCGCGAGCCCGGTTAATCCACCGTGACAGGTGTGCGTCAGTCTTGTGACAAACGCGGCGCTCTCGCGCCGGTGTAGACTGGCGGCTCGCCCGGAGACCGCCATGCAACCGATCCTGACCCTGCGCCATTACACCCACGACCTGATCGTTCACAGTCACGACCACGCGCAACTGGTGTTCGGCCTGTCCGGCGCGCTGGATTTCGAAGTCCAAGGGCAAGGCAGTCAGGTGTTGCAGCAGAGTTTCGTGGTGATCCCCGCCGGCGCGCATCATGCGTGCGGCAGCCCCAAGGGCAGCCGCTGTCTGGTGCTGGATGTGCCCGACGAGCAATGGCTGACGCGCTCACTGGGCGATCACGCCGAGGCCAGCCGCCGTCTGCTGGATAACACCGCACGCCTGTCGCTGGATGCCGGTCAAGGCCAACTGGTCAATTGGCTGGCGAACAGTCCGGTGGACGATCCGTTGATTGCACAACAGGGTGCGGTTTTGTTGCTGGCGAGCCTGAACCACGCCCAACCTGCCGAAGTCTGCGCACGTCGCCTGCCCTACGCGGCACTCGATGCGCACATCGAGCAGTACGCGGCCTATCCGCTGCAGGTCGCGGACCTGGCGCGAATCGCCGGGTTATCCAGCGCCCGATTGCATGCCCGGTTCGTCGCCGAATGCGGGCAGACTCCCATGGACTACGTTCGCAGTCGACGGCTGCATAAAGCCGTCACACTGTTGCGAGAAACCACGCTACCCATCGGTGAAGTGGCCAGCCGTGTCGGCTATGGATCGCAAAGTGCCTTCTCGGCTGCCGTCCTGCGCGAGTTCAGGACCTCTCCTACACAATTGCGACGCGAGGCTGACGACAAAAATCGATAGTCTGCCGACAGACTTTTCCGCCGCTACAGGCTTCAATGTGTGCCTGAAATGGTGTTTGAAAAAAGGACTGCAATGACTCCCCGTACCGCCCTCGGCGCCCTGCATATTGGCGCATTGATGTTCGGCCTGACCGGCGTCTTCGGCAAACTCGCTGCCGCAACCCCGGCGGTCATCGTCTTTGGACGGGCTGCCTTTGCCGTTCTCGCGCTGGCGTTTTTCGCCCGCTTCGCCAGTCAGCACGGCTGGCAAAAACTGCGAGCCGCGGACTGGCGCCGACTGGCTTTGAGCGGTGTATTGCTGGCGGGTCACTGGGTGAGTTTCTTCATTGCCGTGAAGGTGGCCGGTGTCGCAGTAGCCACCCTCGGTTTCGCCAGCTTCCCGGCTTTCACGGTGATTCTCGAAGGGCTGATTTTCCGCGAACGTATCCGCGCCAACGAAATCATTCTGGTGGCACTGGTCAGTGTCGGCCTGGTGCTGGTGACCCCGGCGTTCGATCTGGCCAGCGGCGCAACCACCGGGCTGCTCTGGGCGATCCTGTCCGGCCTGCTGTTTTCCCTGCTGTCGCTGACCAACCGTGCCAGCTCCGGCCGCATTCCGGCGGTGCAGGCTGCGCTGTGTCAGAACGTGGTAGTGGCGCTGTGTCTGCTGCCGGTGGCGGCGCCGCAACTGAGTGAAGTGCGCACCATCGATTGGCTGTGGATCGGTTTGCTCGGGGTGTTCTGCACCGGCGTCGCCCACAGCTTGTTCGTTGCCAGTCTCGCCGTGATCAAGGCGCGCACCGCGGCGGTGGTGTTTGCCATGGAGCCGGTGTACGGGATTACCGTCGCGTGGTTGCTGTTCGATGAAAACCCGACACTGCGCATGTTGATCGGTGGCGCGCTGATCATCGTCGCTATCGTGGTGTCGAGCCGGATGTCAGGCAACAGCGACAAGAAAACCGTCACCGCCGAAGCCGCGTCTCACTGAGTACGGTCGTTGTGCCCGAGGTCACGCTCAGGGTCGATCTGGTCACGCACTCGCTGCTTGAGCACCTTGGCCTCGGGAAAGCCACCGTCTGCCTTGCGCTCCCAGATCTGCACATCGTTGCAACTGATGTGAAAGATACCGCCGGTGCCCGGTACCAGTGACACCTTGCCAAGATCGTCGCCAAAGGTGCTGAGCAGTTCTTGCGCCAGCCATGCGGCGCGCAACAGCCACTGGCATTGCGTGCAATAGGTGATGACGATTTCCGGTTTTGCTACGGTCATGATCGCTGAAACTCCTGAGCCAGAGGGCGCCGCTATAATAGCCGGCTTTAACGCTCGCCCCGAGACTCACAATGCGTCGTCTGCTGATCTGCCTTTTGCTTGGTTTCCTCCCGCTGTTCGTCCATGCCAGTGAAGCGCCACGGCCAAAAGTCGGCCTCGTGTTGTCGGGTGGTGCGGCCCGTGGGCTGGCGCACATCGGCGTACTCAAGGCATTGGAAGAGCAAGGCATCAAGATCGATGCGATTGCCGGCACCAGCATGGGTGCGGTAGTCGGTGGGCTGTACGCCTCGGGCTACAAGATCGACGAACTGGAAAATCTCGCCCTGAACATCGACTGGCAGCAGGCCCTGTCCGATGCCCCGCCCCGTGAAGACGTGCCGTTCCGGCGCAAACAGGACGACCGCGATTTTCTGGTGAAGCAGAAACTGAGCTTTCGCGATGACGGCAGCCTCGGCCTGCCATTGGGCGTGATTCAGGGGCAAAACCTGGCGCTGCTGTTGGAAAGTCTGCTGGCGCACACCAGTGACACCCGTGATTTCGACAAATTGCCAATCCCGTTCCGCGCCGTGGCCACCGACATCGCCAACGGCGAAAAAGTGGTGTTTCGCAAAGGCCATCTACCCCAGGTAATCCGTGCCAGCATGTCGATTCCGGCGGTATTCGCTCCGGTCGAACTCGATGGCCGGTTGCTGGTGGACGGCGGCATGACCGACAACATTCCCCTCGATGTCGCCAGGGAAATGGGCGTCGACGTGGCCATCGTGGTCGACATCGGTACTCCACTGCGCAATCGCAAGCAACTGACCACCGTAGTCGATGTGCTGAACCAGTCGATCACCCTGATGACCCGGCGCAACTCCGAAGAACAACTGGCGGCGCTGCACCCGGACGACGTGCTGATCCAGCCGCCGCTGGCCAGTTTCGGCGTCACCGATTTCGGTCGTGCCGAGGAAATGATCGACGCGGGTTACCGTGCCACCAAAGCCCTCGACGCCCGCCTCGCCCGATTGAAGCCTGCAGTGTCGCAGGATGCCGAGCTCAATGCCGCCCGAGCTCCGGGCCAGCGCACGCCGATCATTACCGCGATCAGGGTCGAGAACGACTCGAAAGTCGGTGACGAAGTGATCCGTTACTACATCCGCCAGCCCATCGGCGAGCCGCTGGACCTTGGGCGCCTGCACTCGGACATGGGCACCCTGTACGGCCTGGATTACTTCGAACAGGTGCAGTACCGCGTGGTGCACAAGGGCCAGGAACACACATTGGTGATCAGCGCCCGGGGCAAGCGCAGCGGCACCGATTACTTGCGGGTCGGTTTGAACCTGTCGGACGACATGCGCGGTGACAGCGCCTTCAACCTCGGCGCCAGCTACCGAATGAACGGCATCAACCGCCTCGGTGCCGAGTGGCTGACCCGGGCGCAGATCGGCGACAAGCAGGAGCTCTATACCGAGTTCTATCAGCCACTGGATGTCGGCTCACGCTACTTCGTCGCGCCGTATGCGGCGTTCGAAGCGCAGAACGTCGACTCGGTGCTCGACAACGATCCGATCGCCCAATATCGGGTGGAGCGCTACGGTTTGGGTCTCAACGTCGGCCGCCAGATCGGCAACAACGGTGAAATCCGCTTCGGCGTCGGTGAGGCCTGGGGTAAGGCGGACGTACGGATCGGCGATCAGAACCTGCCGAGCGAACACTTCAACGAAGGCTTCTATGCGCTGAAATATTCGTTCGACTCACTGGATAACGTTTACTTCCCCCACGACGGCAAGGACGTCAGCCTGACCCTGATGCAATTCGAACCGAGCCTGGGTTCCGACACGCGCTACCGACAGTGGGAATTCAAACTGGACAAAGCCATGAGCAGCGGCCCGAACACGCTGATTCTGGGCGGGCGTTACGGCCGCACACTGGACGACGCCAACGTGGTGACATCGAGCTTCCTGCTCGGCGGCGCCCGACAGCTGTCCGGTTTCCGCGAAGATGCCATCTCCGGGCAGAACGTCAGTCTGATGCGGGCGGTGTTTTACCGCCGTCTGACACCCCGCGCTTATCTGCCGCTGGATTTCCCGTTGTATGCCGGCGGGTCGCTTGAGCGCGGACGGGCCTGGAACAACGACAACGAGTTCGACAGCGGCTACATCAATGCGGCCAGCGTGTTCATCGGTTTTGATACTCCGCTGGGGCCGCTGAATTTCAGCTATGGCCTCAATGATGCCAATGAACAGGCGGTTTATCTGAATCTGGGGCAGACCTTCTGAGCCGGATCAGCGAATCCCGGCCAACAGGGTTCGGGCCGTTTGCCTGAGCGGCTCATCGGCCTCTTTCAGCAGCTCATTGAGCAAGGCGATCGCACTGTCGAGGTCGCCATCATCGATGCAGGTCTGGGCCCGTTCGAGCTTGCCGGCGCTGACGGCCTGAGCGGGATCCGGCTCGGGCTCCGCGGCTTGCAGATCAAGCGGTTCCAGCGCCAGTGACTGGCCGGGATCGCCAAATTCGTTGAGAAAATCGTCGTCTATCGGCTGCACATCCGGCTCGGCGATCCACTCCAGCTCTGTCGTTTCAACGTCATCGCTGGTGGTTTGCGGCAAGTCGAAATCCTGCGGCAAGACTTGCAGGCTCGAGCCAAGTGCCGAGGGCGCCGAGGACAGCGGGTCCGTTGCCGAGCGACTGTCTTCCAGATCCCAGCTGGCATCCATCGACAGTTGCTCCAGATTCAGCTCGAAATCATCTTCGGCCAGCGGAGTTATGGGGGCAGCTTGCTCAACGGGTAACGCGGCAATGACCGGGGCCGCCGCAGCCAACGGTTCAGTCCTGGCCAGTTTCGGATATCGGGCGCGAATCTCGTGCAACCGCGGGTCCTCGACACCGAGCTGGCGCAAGTGGTTTTCCTGTTCGTCATACGCCGCCTGATCGCCCTGCCGTCCCAGCACCTCGAGCAACTGCACACCGAGATCGATGCGCTCCGGTTCTTTTTTCAGCGCGTCGCGCAGCAAGCCGAGCGCCTCGCCCAGTCGTCCATAGGCCAGATAAATACCCACGGCCTCCAGCACATCGCCGGTTGCCTGCTCGTCCCGATGCTCCACGGCACCATGGGCTGCATGAGGACGAGCGTTTTCGCTGTCATTGAGTTCTGGCTCGCTACGCTGCGGCATCACGCGTACTGGCCCTTCCGGAATTTCTGCCGGCTGACGTCGGCGGCGCAGGATCAGCCCTGCCACCAGCCCTCCCAGCAACAGCAGCAATCCACCGAGCAGTGGCCAACTGACGGAGTCGTCTTGAGCCTCCGCCGGCGCAGCGACCGGAACCGTGACCGAGGCAGGCGCCGCCGGGGCTGCGGGTGCCGGAGGCGCCTGTTGAGCCGCTGCCAGACGCGTCTGCAGATCGGCCAACTGCTTCTTGCCATCGGCGATCTGCACGTCTTGCGCCTGAAGCTTCAGGTTCAGCTCATCGATGGTTTTCTGCAGTTGCTGGTTCTGCAGCACACTGGCCGCCAGCTGTTCCGCTTGCGCGTCGCTGGCCGCAGTCGTTTGAGGCGCCGGCACTACCGGTGCTGCAGCAGGCTTGCTCCGGGTAGTGGCAGCGGGCGCCTCGGGCGTTGGAAACTCCGAAGATTGCGCATGGACATCAGGTTCGTCGGTGGCCGGCACGATGCCCGGCGAGCCCGGCGGATCGATCAGCACCGTGTATTCGCGCAACACATGGCCGTTGGGCTGATTGAGCTGCACCAGGAAATTCAGGAAAGGTTCGTTGACCGGTTTGGTCGATGTCACCCGGATCAGGTTGCGATTGCCATGCAGGATCGGGGTGAACTTGAGGTCGTTGAGAAAGAACACCCGTTCGACCCCGGCACGGCCGAATTCGTCCGCCGAGGCCAGGCTGGCCGAGAGCTCGCCTGCGCTGAGCCCTGTGGCGTCCACCAGGGCGATATCGGCCTTGAGCGGTTGATTGAGCGCTGAATGCACGGTGATATCACCGAGACCCAGCGCCAGTGATGCCGTGGACCAGGTGAGAACACCGGCCACCAGCAGCGAATGGGCGCAACGCAGTACTACGTGCCGACTGTCGAGCATGAGCATCCCTTAAATAAGCAAAACCGACTTCTATGGGTTCGCACATCCGGTACGAACACGATATTGCCCAGTAGTTCTTATAGTCTGCCCAGCACGATCCCTCAAAAAAACGGCACGTCGTTGTGCCTCAAGATTTTTCCAGGTTGGCCAGAATGTGCCCGTGAACCCGCATGCACACCTTCATGTCAGCCTCATCGATGCCCTCGAACAACTCCTTGCGCAGTTGCGTGGCGATGGTTTCGATCTGCTCGATCAGCGGGCGGGCCGGAGCACACAGCACAATTTTCTTTGCCCGACGGTCTTCCATCACGGACTGGCGTTGCACCAGGCCCTGGCTTTCCAGACTATCGAGCAGGCGGGCAAGAGTCGGCCCTTCGACGCCGACGCTTTGCGCCAGCTCCCGTTGGGTCGGCGCCTCTTCGAAACGCGCCAGATGCAGCAGCACCAGCCAGCGAGCCTGGGACAAACCCAGGCCGGCCAGCCGGCGATCCAGTTCGGCACGCCAGCCACGGGACATCTGGGCCAGTTGCATGCCAAAGCGGTGTTGATCGGTTAACGGCATAAAACACTCATGGTTAGGCTGAAGAAATAGAGAAAAACTAATTATTAGTCAGCTAAGCATGACATTTGGCTATAGGCAAGAGCCGCCCTGTACTGAATCGTTACATCTGTATAACGGTTTGTGTAAGCCCAGGCTCACATTTCGAATTCCGATTGCAACGCAGCCCTTACACAATACAGCACACCTTCCGGTACACGACCGGCAAACAGCTCCGCCACTTCGGCGACCGACGGTAACTCGCCTTCGCCGTCGAGGAATGCATCCTGGACTTCGCCCATCAGGTCTTCCGGCAGATCCAGCGCCTGCTCCAGCGACAGCTGCTGCTTGCCAATGGCTTCGGCGAGCATGGTGTAGACGTTCTTTTCCGAGCACTGCAACTGACCGGAGATCTGCAACGGCGTCATACCGGCGCGGGCCAGGGTGATCAGTTCGTGGCGCACGTCGGCCACCACTTTCGGCGCCTCGGCCTCGCCGCCGAGCACTTCGAGGAAGGCCTCGCCGTAACGCTCCAGCTTGCGCGCACCGACGCCGCTGACCCGGGCCATGTCCGCCAGCGAGGTCGGCTGGCTGCGGAGCATTTCCAGCAGGGTCGAGTCGGGGAAGATGACGTATGGCGGCACACCGTGTTCTTCCGCCAGTTTGCGCCGCAGGGCGCGCAAGGCTTCCCACTGTTCGCGCTCTTCACCACGCACCAGTTGACTGGCCTGGCTCTTGCTGCCGCTCTTGGCGGTGATTTGTGGTTTGAGGTCGCGGCGCAGTTCAAGGGTCACTTCGCCCTTGAGCAAAGGCCGGCAGGTATCGCTCAATCGCAGGCCGCCATAGCCTTCATGATCGACATCCGCCAGACCACGGGCCACCAACTGGCGGAACAGCGAGCGCCATTCGCTCTCATTCAGCGCCTTGCCGACGCCGTACACCGACAGGTGCTGGTGGCCGAAGCTGCGGACCTTTTCGTTGTCCTTGCCCAGCAGCACGTCCACCAGATGGCCGACGCCGTAACGCTGGCCGGTGCGATAGATCGCCGACAGCGCCTGACGCGCAGGCTCGGTGGCGTCCCAGGTCTGCACGCCGTCGGTGCAGTTGTCGCAGTGGCCGCACGGCTCGGGCATGTCTTCGTCGAAGTACGCCAGCAACGCCTGCCGGCGGCAGCGGGTTTCTTCGCAGAGCGAGAGCATGGCGTCGAGCTTGTGCTGCTCCAGACGTTTGTGGCGCTCGTCGCCCTCGGAGTTCTGCAGCATCTGCTTGAGCATCACCACGTCTTGCAGCCCGTAGGCCATCCACGCGTCCGCCGGCAGACCGTCGCGGCCACCGCGTCCGGTTTCCTGGTAATAGGCTTCAAGGGATTTCGGCAGGTCGAGATGAGCGACGAAACGCACGTTGGGTTTATCGATGCCCATGCCGAACGCCACGGTGGCGACCATGATCAGGCCTTCCTCGTTGAGGAAGCGCTTCTGGTGATAGGCGCGCAGATCGTTGGGTAGACCGGCGTGGTACGGCAGCGCCGGGAAACCCTGCTCGGTGAGAAACGCGGCCACCTCCTCCACCTTCTTGCGCGACAGGCAGTAGACGATGCCGGCGTCGCTTCGCCGCTCGGCAAGGAACGCCAGCAACTGCTTGCGCGGCTGCTCCTTGGGCACGATGCGGTAGAAGATGTTCGGCCGGTCGAAGCTCGAGAGAAAACGTTCGGCGTTCTGCAAATGCAGGCGAGTGACGATTTCTTCGCGGGTACGCTTGTCGGCGGTGGCAGTCAGGGCGATGCGCGGTACGTCGGGGAACATTTCCGCCAACTGCCCCAGTTGCAGGTATTCCGGGCGGAAGTCGTGGCCCCATTGCGACACGCAGTGCGCTTCGTCGATGGCGAACAGGGCGATGTTCAAGCCTTGCAGGAACGACAGCATGCGCGGCTGCACCAGACGCTCGGGCGCCAGATACAGCATCTTCACTTCGCCGCGCTTGATCCGGTTGGCGAGGTCGCGCTGTTGTTCGGCGCTCAATGTGGAGTTCAACGCGGCGGCCGCCACGCCCAGCTCTTCGAGGGTCGCGACCTGATCGTCCATCAGCGCGATCAGCGGCGACACCACCACCGCCAGGCCGTCGCGCAGCAGCGCCGGCACCTGGAAGCACAGGGACTTGCCGCCGCCGGTCGGCATCAGGACAAGGGCATCACCGCCACTGGCCACGCGCTCAATGATTGCACCCTGACGGCCACGGAAACTGTCGTAGCCGAAGATGTCCTTGAGGACGCGTTGAGCCTGTTCGAGCATAAAAACTCCAAAAATCCACCGAAACATCCCTGCACAGGCTGGTTCAAGTCAGCCGAGGCTGCTTTAAACAAAACGTAAGGGCGCATTGCATGACGCCGTACAGATTCAGCCGCGACACCGGCAGGGATCGCAAAGCGCGGCAGTATACCCGAGCCCTCCCCGGCAAAGGGCACCGCCGATAAGAAGCTTGTGCGGGCAAATCTGCCGTGCGGCTGGCTTGAGGGCTCAAGAAGGCCTAGAATTCCCGCATTGTTTATTCCCCCAAGGTAGCCCTTTAATGTCCTTCGCCGAGCAACTAACCCGCCTGCAAGTCTTCCTCGACGCCGACGAGCTGCATGAAGAGGCGCTGGACTACGTGGCCGCTCACGGTTATCTGACTGCGCTGTCGATCTGCGCTGACGTGGTCCCCGATCGTGAGTGGATCGACGCCCTGTTCGCCGAAGAGCCGCATTACAGCAGTGAAGCCCAGCGCGAAGAGATCGAAGCCACACTGATCGGCCTCAAGGCCCACATCGCCCGCCAACTGGCCTCCGATGAAGAATTCGAGCTGCCCTGCGATCTGGACCTGGGCGACGACCCGGACGATTCCGAACTGCGCGGCTGGTGCATCGGCTTCATGGAAGGCGTGTTCCTGCGCGAAGCGGCCTGGTTCGAAACCGCCGAAGAAGAAGTCAGCGAAATGCTCCTGCCGATCATGGTCGGTTCGGGCCTGTTCGACGAACAGCCCGAGTTCGAAGACATCGCCAAGGATGCCAACCTGATGGACGACATGATCGTGCAGATCCCGGAAGCCCTGACCGCGCTGTACCTGCTGTGCCAGGCGCCCGACGAAAAACCGGCGATCCTCAAGCCACGTCACCACTAAGATCCGGCCTATGGACAACCCCATAGGCAACCGCCCCCTGATGGTGCGCTACATCCTGCTGGCCATTGGCTGGCTGAGCGTGGCATTGGGGGTGATCGGGATTTTCCTGCCTGTTCTCCCCACTACTCCCTTCCTGCTGCTGGCAGCCGCGTGCTTTGCCCGCAGCTCCCCGCGTTTCTATCAGTGGCTTGTCGAGCATCCCCGACTCGGGCCATGGATCCGCGATTATCTTGATGGCAATGGCATTCCGCTCAAGGGCAAGGTCTACGCGATCGGGCTGATGTGGCCGAGCATTCTGTTTTCCTGCTATCTGGTGCCACTGCCGTGGGCGCGGGGGTTCATGCTGACCAGTGCGGTGCTGGTGACGGTCTACATTCTGCGACAGAAAACCCTGCACAAGCGCTGAGCGCTCAGCATCCGTTCGTCGAAAAACCCTGCTCACCTGTCAGATCTGACAGTAGCCAAGCGATCGACTTCAATCCTTAAATCACTCCGTCGCCCATCCCTCGACAGGAGTGTCCGCCATGTTGAAACAACCTGCGAAAAGAGTTGCCACCCGAGCGCTTGCCGAGCTGGAAATCCCCGACAAGCAACCCGAACCACTGCCTTCCGGTGAGTGGGCGATCAATCGGGCCGCGGCGATGGGGGTACACCCCGAACAAGGACTGCAGACTTACATTTGGCCATGGAGCCAGATGGGCATCGGTGACGACGTCGAACTGTTGAAGGATGGCAATGTCGTTGCTCAGACCACCATCAGGGATGCCGCCGAGGTGGACCAGCGCGTAACGCTGTTCGTCCCCCCCCGACACGCCAAGACCGGCTCGCATACCCTGAATTACCGAGTCAAACGACTCAATCAAGCGTGGGAAACCCAGACTCCGCCGACCGAAATATACGAAAAACTCGAGATTCCGGGGGGGCAAGATACGTTGCCAGGCCCCGGCCACTCTGAGCTGTTTATGTATATCGATCCGAAAATCGTCAACGGTGTCGTGGATAAGGACATAGCAGAGGCGGGTGTGCCGATCATCATCCGTTCCGAGTCCGGCACCGCCCCGCCTTACCCCAATGCCGCCGTCGGCGATATTGCGGAGATTACCTGGGGCGGTTATCCCAAAAAATCCGCACCGCTGACCGCCGAGCAGATCAATGACCCCGACAACAACCCAATCGAAATCGTGGTGGATAAAGCAATCATCGAATGCGCCGGCGACAGCGATAAAAAGGGCCTTGGTGTGGCCTTCATTGTGACGGACATAGCGAAAAACGTTGCAGAAGACTGGAGCACGGAAACCCGGATCGTAGTCTCGTTGAGCACAGATCTTCTGCCCGCGCCTATTGTCGACCGGGCCATCAACAACGTGCTTGATCTTGAGACACTGGGTGACGACAACGTCATCGTTCAAGTGGTGGCCAGAGTCCCAGAATTCAAGCTTGACGACGACATCGAACTGAAGATGCGCGGCACCACGGTAGAGGGCGATCCGATCGAAGCCGTGGCGCCCTTGAAGAAGATCGACAACGTGCCACACGCCTACGAGTTGGTAATCCAGACCCCGGATGCGCGAAAGCTGGCAAAAACCCAAGCCACTTTCTCTTACCAGCTGAAACGCGATGGCAGCACCGATCCGCTTCGATCCAAAGGCCAGTTCGTGCAGATTGTGGGCGAAGCCGATCAACTGGCCGCCCCGATTCTCGACGATGCACAAAACGGTGCGATTCCCGACGACCTCGCGAGTACCCCTTTGCGAATCCCGCACAACCCGGACATTGAAGTCGGTATGGCAATCGAAATCAAATGGTTCGGCACACGTCCCGATGGCAAACCCTATGATCCCAGCTTCGAAGATGACTGGTATTTCCCGGATCCGTCCGAGGTGAACAACCCAAAAGGTTTTGTCATCACTGTCGACGGCTTACACATTCACACCCTCAAAGGCGGAAAAGTCGTCGCGTCCTACACACTGCTGATGGACAAAGGCGGTGAAATCATCAGGCGCCGTTCCCGGCCTGCTGCCTCCGTGAATGTCGGCGAACCGCAGTTTGAACTGGTCAAGCCCATCGTTCTGGGAGAGCAGAATGGTGAACTCGAACCCGGCGATTTGCCCGCAGGCGCCAGTAAATTCACTGCGCCAAGACCCACCGGTACGCCAAGCAAGTCTGGCGACACAGTGACCTATACCTGGGATGCCGAGGTCACAGGCAAGAAGGAAGACTTCGTCGTCCTGAACGCCCTCTCGGCCGACAAGGACGTTAACTTCACACTGGATGCCAAATTCGTAGCAGAGCACATTGAGCCCAACCGCGGAAAAAAAGTGACGGCCACTTACCGGATCTTGCGCAACGAAACCGACATCACCAGCTATTCCGATCCCCTGACCTTCGTCGTCGGCAAGGCAGACCAACAACTGCTGGATCCAGCCAAGGTACTGCAAGCCATTGACGGCATACTGGATCCATCCAAAGTCCCGAACGGGGCTACCGTCGAAATTGCCGCCAACCGGCAAGAGAACGCCGGCGATCATTTCTATATGAAGTGGGCCACGACGGACAACGTGACAGTGCACAAGGACGACAAAGCCATCAGCGGAAACAACAAGGGCAAACCCGTTGAGTTCACGGTTGACCATGCCATCGTGCAGGCCTGCCTGAACAAGAATGTGGTGATCAGTTATCACGTGACACTGTTCGAGGGTGGCCAAACCCCGGGGGAGGATTATCCGCTGAGAGTGGAGACGACGGAGTTCACACCGCCAGACGCCACTTTCAAAGAAGCGACCGGACCGCAAAAGGATCAGTTGAATCCCGATGATGTTCACCCGAACGGCGCAACGGTGGTGATACCGGCAACCGCCCTGCTGAAGACAGACGACGAAATCACGGTAACGGTAGAGGGTCAAACCACCACCACGTATTCGCATACAGTGACGTCCGGGCAGGCCGACAAAGAGCTGGCCGTGATCAAGGTGCCGCATAGCGTGATCAACGCCAACGAAGGCAGGGACATCGCCTTGAGCTACAAAATCAAACGCCAGGCCGGCGGAACCGATGGCCCCTCCAACCCGACGGTTTACGATGTGCGCAAGGTGATTGGCAGTGGCAAGTTGCAAGTCATGGGAGCCCGCTACAACAAGGGGATTTATCGGGAGACCAGCTCCAGCTGGCTCATATCCGCCTTCAACGCAGACACCCGGCAACGGGTAGAGGCAGAGTGGAAATATGCTGAAGACAGCACCTGGACGAAAGCGAAGATCTGGGTTGATACCGACCCTTATGCCCCCTTGCAAGTTCGCACCAGCGACGACCAGGTCACCCTGAACAGAGTGAACATATTTGGCACCGGTGGCCCGGGCACTCCCGCCAATGACGGGGCATTCGTGGCGCTGCGGGACAGGAACAATCTGGCAGCCTGGGGTAACCCATTGAATGGTCAGAAAATCCCGCCAACCTTTCAGACCTTCACCGATATTGCCCGGATTGCTTGTTCTGGCAGCTCCTACGCGGTGATTCGCACCAACAACTTCACCGTGGCATGGCCCGGAACTGCAGGTCAGGGTGGAGAAATGGGCGCGGTGGTTCCTACGGACTTCAAAGTGCTCGCCGGCAACAGCGTGGCTATTGCGGGCATAAAAACCAATGGAACAGTCCATGCCTGGGGCAGCGCTGCCAAAGGCGGAAACCTGACTGACGAAATCCTGGCCTTGACAGATGCAGTCGAACTGGCGCCAGCCGGAGATGCTTTCGCTGTTCTCAGAGTAACCGGCCAGGTGATGGCGTGGGGAGGTGGAGCGGGGTTTGGCGGCGTTGTTCCTCCAGAGATTGCCAGCCTTACCGACATCAAACACGTGATCGGCAACGGCTTCGCTTTCGCCGCACTTCGGGAAAACGGCGCCGTGGTCGCCTGGGGCGATCCCGCGAAAGGCGGAACCGTATCCGACGATGTCGCCGGCCTGACCAACATCGAGACACTGGCCTGCGCGAATGCTCAAGCCTTTGTCATCATGCTCGATACCGGACAAATTGCGGGCTGGGGGCCCGCAGGGTATGGCGGGACAATACCTGCGGAAATCCGCTCCCTGACGGATATCATCTCAGTTGTCGCCAGTTCGAATGCGTTTGCAGCACTTCGAGAAAGTGGTCACGTCGTCGGATGGCCCGAGGCCAATTCGGGTGGCCTGATACCTGACCCGATCGCCGGCAGGGACGATCTTGTTCAACTGGCCGCCACCGCTGGAGCGTTCGCTGCAGTGTGCAGAAATGGAACCGTGGTGGCCTGGGGAGACCCATTGCTCGGCGGAGATACCACGCCCGTCACCGCCAAACTGGTCAACGTCACCGCGATCTACGCCAACCGTCATGCTTTTACGGCGCTCACTTCCGACGGCGAAGTGGTGACCTGGGGCAATGCACTCGCCGGCGGCGACAGCAGTGCCGCTCAAGACCGGCTCAAAGGCCAGGTATCGTACTACGCCAATGCGGCCACCCGCGGTCTGGCGCTCAAGGCCAGCCGTTTGGCCAGGCTCAATACCCCCTGACACCCATCGACGGTGACTTGCTGTGCGGCGCTCGCCCGAGCGCCGCCTATTTGACTTGAGCGGAGGGTGACATGAGCCAGACCAACAACAATCTGCGGGCGCCAACTGTAGACGACGCGCCTCTCGACATTCTGGATCCGCAAACGCTTCCCCCCGGAGGGGCGACCGTCAGAATAAAGCCCTGGGTGCCAATGAAGTTCCGCGATCACGTTTTCTTGTTCGTCGGTGATACCTATACCGATGACCTGCCGATCAGCGCCGGCGCAGTCGGCAATGATGTCGTGTTCAAGGTTGACGCTTCGGAATTTGTTGCCGACGAAAATGACATCGTACCGATTCGCTACGAAGTACAGCTGCACCAAAGCACTCGTGAACCATCGGACATCCTGGATCTGAAATTGCAGACGGGTTTCGACGCCGACGCCACACTGGATCTGAGCACTGAAAACTACGTCGTCTCCGTCGACAAGCCGCCACTTGCCCCTCCCCCAGCGGCGCGCATGACCCGTAAAGCCACTTGGGGCCAGGCTCCCTACACCTACGACAGCACCGATCCACTGATTGCCAGTGCCGATGCACGATCGGGCGAGATCACCGCCCTGCGCAACGGCGCCTGCAGGATCCGCGCGACCGACAGCCAGAACCAGAGTCGCGAGTACCCCCTCACTGTCAAGGGTATTCAGGAGGTGCACTTCCTGAGTGCCAGCGCGGATTGGGAGGGCATGACCAGAATTTGTACCGCTGCAAAGCTGCAACCGATCACCCTCGCCCAGTCGAAACGGCTGTGGACGCTTTATTTCCCCGACTGCGGCCCTGTCGCGGATTTCCTCGAGTGGCTGAACTACCCGGTGTGGACCGCCGACGTACTGGGCGCCGACACCGCCTGGACATACGACCTCAACGGCTCTTCGGTCAATGACAACGCCACCAGCCAGGACACGGCCTCGTTCTGGCAGGTCCTGGGGGTCTCCCAGACTTGAGCGACGGCGACCAAAAACTTGTGGAGATCGCCATGCAAAGCACGTTGCGAATCAGATGTCTGTTGCTCGCATTGGCGCTGCTCGGCAGTGTCAGCCAGGCCGCCACCGATCCGGAAACCGCTCAACGTTCAACTTTTCAAAGCCGCAGGGTCTGATCCTCAAGGAGTTGTCAGCTCCTGCGGCTTATCCTCTGACACTGCGCTGCGCATGGCCACGGGTTCGAATTCGATCCGCAAGACCAACTTGTTGGCGGGAAACACCGTGAGCCCGGACCGCTCGTCGCAAACCAGCCTGCCCCTGTCAGATCTGACAGTACCTCTCCCTCCTTCCCTCAGGTTCAATAAAAAACCGTCTGCGATCCCAATGCGTACTCTTTCAGGAGTTTCGTCATGCTCACCCACAGTCCGCTTTTGTTTCCTGATCTCGACCCGCCCGTCACCCTGGCGCTTCGGCCCATGCAGATCAGCGGCGCAGTCACACCAGTCGAGGGCGTGGATGGCGGGATCAATATTGAGGTGGTGTCGGGAAGTGACAGCGGTGTGCTGAGCGTGATTGTGGCGTACCTCGACATGCTGGAGGGTGATGAAAGTGTTATTCATTGGGACGGCGTTCCGGTGCTCACACGAAAGGTTGAACCGGGAGAGAAAGACAAACACCTGTTCTTTTACCTGCCCAAGGAGTTGTTCACTCCCGGTCAGCATGAATGCTTTTATGAGTTGACCCGATTCGGCGCCACCACGCCGGACGATCCCTCTGTGGTGTCGCTGTTTTTTGTCAAACTCACCAGACCCGGTGGCCGAGACAGGGAACCTCATCTACCCATCGGGCACTCCGAACTGCGCATCGCGCAACTGCCGCAGGAAATCATCGATCAGGGATTGATCGACGCGGATTGGGCAAAAAAAGGGGTTCCCCTGACGGTTCCTGCTTACCCGGAAATCAGGGTGCGAGACAGGATTCTGATGCGCTGGGGCAGTCATACCCTGACACCTCTTCTCGTCACGCAAGCTCAGGCAGAGGGCAAGGAACCCATCGTGATCGTCGCCAAACAGGAAGACATTCTGGCCGGTGGCGACAGCGCGGCACTGGAAATCAAGTACGACCCTCACGATGAACTATGGAACTGGTCTTCCCGGCACTCCAAACGCACACAAATCGCCGTGGACGCCGGCGCCTGGCGTCTGGCTGCACCGATCATCAAGCAATCGGTTAATGGGATCATCACGATCATCAACTTGAACAAGGAGGACGTCACGGTCCAGGTCCATATCCAGGGCTCGGATTTCGCGCTGAACGACTCAGTGAAAATGACCTGGATTGGCACCCCTTTCACTGGCAAGCCGTTGATTCACACCGAAACCAAATCGGTGGAAAACATTCCGAGTGTCATGGAATTCAAGGTGCCGTACGCGCAAGTCCGCGCCATCGCCATGGGCCGGGCTGATGCCTCCTACGTGCTGACGAAAGCGGACGCAAGTCCGCCGTTATCCTCCAAACGCGAATTCGCCGACGTGGTGGGTGACGTTTCGATGCCGGACGCACCGAAGATTGTCGAGTTGCTGGGCGACATACTCGAGTCGGACAGGTCCTACGCCACGGTACGGATCAAGTACTTGACCATTGCCAATGGCGATCTGGTCGCCGGTCACTGGATAGGTGAAAAGTCCAACGGTCAGCCCTATGTCCATGAGTTCACTCATACCGTCAGTGACAATGAGGCAAAAGAAGGCTTTTTCACTGCTTACGTCGACAAAGAGCACATCAGCGTGCTCGACAAGGGCAAACTCGATCTTTGGTACACCGTGTTCAATGACAAGCCGGAGCTCTATGGCGTCAGTGATTCAGAGCATCTGCTGGTCAAGGTGCAAGCCGTCACCGCGACACTGCCCAGGCCCGAGGTGGAGGAAGCCGACAAAAACCCCGATGTGCTCGACCCTTCCAAAGTCTTCGATGTCGTCCACATCTATATCGAAAATCCACCGACCCAAAAAGACGACATCGTGACCTGGTACTGGCAAGGGTCACATCCGTTCGGCAGCATCAGCGACTGGGTGCCCATCAACTCGCTGAGCGCCGGTAAACCGCTGCGTTTTCGAGTGCCCGCGAACTTCGTCACGATCAGTATCGGGCAGTACGTCAGAGTGCGTTACTCGCTCAAGCACGCGTCCACAGGTTTATACAGTCACTCCGCCGCACTCAATCTGCTGATCGGGTCGCTGGTAGGTGAATTGCCAGCGCCACAAGTCAAACAGGCACCGAACGCCGTACTCAAACCCATGGACGGGTTGAACGGTGTGGACATCAAAGTCAGCTACGACAGTATGGACCCGGCCCTCGACACCATTCGCCTGCTCTGGGTCGGGACCCCCGGTGCCGGCACACCAACAGTTCCTGAACTTCCCGGACACAGCAGTGGCAGTGTGGACTTTCATCTGGCCTCAACGGTTATCGGCCCCAACATCAACAAAAACGTGGACGTGAAGTACTTCGTGCGCCGCTATGGCCACGAGACAGAATCAGAGTCGTTGGGCCTGAGAGTAACGGGATTCGACGACCCCGAAAACGATCTGCCTCGCCCTCAAGTACCTGAGTCAGACGATAACCGGGTCCTGGATCTGATGACGTTCAATGGGAATGCCACAACGCTCGTTGCCAAGTGGCCTTACATTGCGCTCAAGCAACGCCTCTGGTTGAGGCTGGAAGGCAAGACAGCGGTAGGCAGCGACTACATCATCCGGATGCTCGATGGCGTGGAAATCACTCCCGCGCAATTCAGCAGCGGGCTGAATGAAGTGCTGCCTCGAAGCGAGTTAATGAAACTGGGGCATTCCACACCGGCAAACGTGATTTGCAAAGTCTCGTTTGATGGCAGCGCTCAAGAAGACGATGCAATTGAGTTCCCGGGATTGCCGCTGACGATCAGAACCCGATACGACTGGCTGACGCCGAAGATCACCCATGTGACTGACGCCAATGGGGAGGTTACAGAGGGTGGCGAGACTTTCTTTGAGCAGGTAACTGTCGAAGGCTCTGCGACCCGAGATGCGACGGTCGAGATTTTCGATGGCTCGACCTCGCACGGCAATGCTGATGTTGATGCCGATGGCGTCTGGCGCAAGCCCCTGCTCAACCTCCAGATCAAGGATTATCACATTACAGCCCACGCTCTATATCCAGCGGACCCGGTTTCCAGCCTGATCCGTGCCTTTACGGTGATAGCAGCTGTTCCACCCACTATCACCAATGCCCAGGATTCCAAAGGCACCGTGATTCCAGATGGCGGCACCACCGTCGACACAACCGTGAAACTGACAGGCACTGCCAGCAAGGGCCAGCAGGTGGAGATCCTCGACGGGGCCATCAGCAAAGGGAACGCCACAGCGGACCCATCCACCGGCATCTGGACCAAAGACCTTACGGGGTTGAGCGTGGCAGCGCACAGCTTCACCGCCAAAGCACTGTACGGCGCGGGCCAGACTTCAGGGGCACGGACACTGACCGTGACTGCGGCGGCGGCGCCGACTATCACCAACGCCCAGGATTCCAAAGGCACCGTGATTCCAGATGGCGGCACCACCGTCGACACAACCGTGAAACTGACAGGCACTGCCAGCAAGGGCCAGCAGGTGGAGATCCTCGACGGGGCCGTCAGCAAGGGTAACGCCACAGCGGACCCATCCACCGGCATCTGGACCAAAGACCTTACGGGGTTGAGCGTGGCAGCGCACAGCTTCACCGCCAAAGCACTGTACGGCGCGGGCCAGACTTCAGGGGCACGGACACTGACCGTGACTGCGGCGGCGGCGCCGACTATCACCAACGCCCAGGATTCCAAAGGCACCGTGATTCCAGATGGCGGCACCACCGTCGACACAACCGTGAAACTGACAGGCACTGCCAGCAAGGGCCAGCAGGTGGAGATCCTCGACGGGGCTGTCAGCAAGGGTAACGCCACAGCGGCCCCATCCACCGGCATCTGGACCAAAGACCTTACGGGGTTGAGCGTGGCAGCGCACAGCTTCACCGCCAAAGCACTGTACGGTGCGGGCCAGACTTCAGGGGCACGGAGTTTCACGGTCAATTCACCAATCCCGCCACTGACCATCAACCCAGCCACTATGAGTCTGAATGCCTGGCACTTCAGGGATAACGACACCCCTACCAACCCTCCTGCCGGCGCCTTTGGTGACCGATCGGCCAGTGGAGGCGTGCTTCCCTACAGATATGCCTCCAGTAACCCCAACGTCGCAGAAGTCAACGTCAGCAGCGGCCGCGTCATTTCCAAGGGCAACGGTTCAGCAACCATCACCGTTACGGACAATGCGAATCAAACCGCCAGTTACACCGTCACCACTTCAAACGTGGAAAGACTGTTTGGCACAGGCCACTTCAATACCTACTCCGTATGTGCAAACACGGCGGCCAGTATGGGAGGAAGAATTCCTACTCTGGCCGAATGGCGAGCCTTTATCAGTAACTACAGCGGTCGACGCACCATTGAGCGCTGGTGCTGGGCGTCCGACTCAGGCGGCATCGGCAAACGGATGGTGATCTTCCCGGCTACCGGTCAGACTGATACACGACTCGATATCGGCATCGGAGGTGGTACTGCCGATGGCTTCGGCATACGACGCGCATAAAAGCCGGATACAAAAAAAACCGCTACTCCCTGAAAAGAGTAGCGGTTTCCTGATATTCGGGATCGTGGCTTACCAGCTATACCTCAACCCCACATTCCCCCCCCAAGGCTGTTCGATATGCTTGCCATTGGCATAATCCAGATCGACATGCACCTGCCACTTCTCCGACATGGCCACCGCCAAACCGGCACCGAACTCCGCCCGCGAGCCCGATAGATCGTTGTTGAACACGTTGTTTTCGTTGATCTCGACCTTGTTGTCATCGGCGAACTCATGGGCAATGGCCGCACGCACATAAGGTTGCGCAACAGCACCGTTGCCGATATCAAAATTGCGCCCGAACGTGGCGCCAGCCTTGCCCAGGAATGAGCGGGTACGATCGCCATCGGCCTCCATGTCGTTGTCCAGGCTGAAGCGTTTGCCCTGGATCTGCGCTGCCGAAAACTGAACGAACGGCTCAATGAAGTAATCGTTGCTCAACTGGATATGACGACCGCCTTCCACCGATGCGCTGACGCCCCAATTAACGTAATCGCCCTTGGCACGTGTGCCGTCGCTCAAACCGACCTTGGCTTCGTTGCGGAAACGGTTGAATTTCAACACACCGTCAACGTAGTAACCGGTGTCGCGGTCCATCCACGTCACGTAGGGCCCGAAGTAGTAACTCTTGACCGTGCCTGAGGTGCCGCGTTCGAGACTCAGGTCCGATTGACTGTAACCACCCATCAAGCCCACCAGCACATTGCTGTCATTCACCCGGGCATCGGCTCCGAGGGATAGTCCTCGCTGGTTCTGCTTGTACGCCACACCGGAACCTTCGGCGACGTTGTACTGATTGCCATAGGTGCGTGCCCAGGCGCCCGACTGGCCACCATTGAATCGCAACTCGCCCATGCGGCTACGCAATGAGCTGGCTTCGCCGTACAACAGGGTCATCGGAGAATTGAACAAGGCCAGTACCGCACTGGCGCCGGGGCTGATCACCTGGGTGGTCGGATCGAGGAACCACTCGGTGCCGCCCGTTCCTCCCGGTCGCTGGGCCAGGTCATAGGACCAGGTACCGAGATCCACTCGCCCGCCTGTCAGTGCAAAGTGCGCATCGCCCGCGGCCGTGTGCACCAGGGTCAGTTGCTGCGGATTCACCGCATCCAGGCCCGACGCCGCCACCAGCAAACCGAACTGTCCGGTTGCCACACCGGTAACGTTGAGGACGTCATGCTGCCCCGTAGCGAAGTTGCCCTTCATGACGAAAGTACTGGAACCATCCGGCGAGCCGGCGAGCGTACCGACATTCAACTGGTAGAAGGTATTCGGCACATCCTGCGCACCAAAACGAACCGTCCCGCCATTCATGGCGAGCGTTCCTACGGTGTCGTTGCCAGTCAGGGTCCAGATCGAACCGCTGTTGACGGACACGCCATTGACCTTGTCGAGACGGCCGGTAAATTGCGAGCTGTTCTGCAGGGTGACGTTGGCGGTCGAACCGTTTTCGACCAGCACATCACCGGTCATGCGGCCTTGATCGAACGTCAGGTTGCCGGTGCTGTTGCCGGCGATGTTGATGTTGCCTTGCAGAGTGCTGTTGGCGACGGTCATGGCAGCGGTGGACGCGCCCTGGACATCGAGCAAGTTGTTGTTCCCGGCGAGCAGGCTGGCGCCGTTAGACAGATTGACAGTGGCATTGGTACCGCGATCAACCAGAACTGCCGAGCCATTGACCCCTCGTACAGTGGCGTTATCCAGCGAGAGCGAACGGGCGCCGACATTCTCCGTGTCGTTGACCATGCGCACGCCTGTCGCCTGACCGGTGATGACAGTCTGGGCGGAGGCGTTCAGCGCGCCGCCAAGAAGATTCGCACCAATGCCATTGCTGCCAGTACCGGTCACTTGCGTATTGGCCAGCGACAAAGTGCTGAGCCCCGTGACTTGCGCACCGAAAACATCACCACGGATCTGACTGTTGGAAACATCCACAGTGGAGCCGCCAGCGGCAATCGAAGATCGGTTGACGGCCAGACCGATGTCGTCGCTGGTCACATTGGCCTGGTTGATGGTGCCCCGGCTGCTGGTGACCAGAATGCCTTCGACGCCAGGATTGCTGACGACCGTGGCGCCATTGATGGTCAGTGTCGATCCGGATTGAATGGTAATTGACTGGGTGATGGCACCATTGACGTTCAACACACCGTTGTTGCGCACCAGATAATCGATCGGCGTTGTCGTCGAATCGATATCCAGCGTCGTGTTATCGACAATGGTGGCTGCCAGTATGCCGCCGCTGGAAATGGAAATGGCTGGCATGACCATCAGAATACTCAACGCGTTTTTTACAGAAAGACGTTCAAGCCGCCCGCCAAATATTCTCATGACTTACCCACCTCTGATATACCTGTGCGAAATTGCGAAATGCATTTGCGTGAAAAAATAGAGCGCGGAGGCTAATCGGATTCCTCACAAAAAAATGTAGGAAAAGTCCGATAAGCAAGGAAGAAAAATCCCTGACACTAATGTTATAAAAAAACGGGAGGCAACAGCCTCCCGTTTTTTTCAAATACTGCAAGGTGTCGTATCACCATTCCTCATGACCACCCTGACCAGGTGACGCACTGAAGGTGTAGGCCGCCCATCAATCACGGCGTTATAACTCACCGCCCCCCATGCATTTCCAGTATTAAGAAACTGCTCATACGGAAAGCGTATGGTAAAACCATTTTGCACATCCGAAGAATCCGGCTGATATTTAACTTCATCCTTATTATTCGGTATCACAGTATTACCAGCGGAATCACTGTAGCCCTGATAAGTAAAAGTCAACGTCTGACCTTCCAGTTGCGGCTCTCCCCCCGGAACAAAAACTTCGATACATTTTATAAGCACTGGATGGCTTTGCAACGAAGGGCAATTCAAATAATCAAAATCCGGATCGAGATGCTGGAAGGTTGCCTGAGGCACACTCCCCGGTCTGATGAACACATCTACATCCCGTGGCATTGAGCGCTCTTCGTTATCGTTCACATCAGGATTGGTGACCTTATAAGTCACTGGAACTTCCGTGCCGTTCCCACCAGCGTCTACAACTGACCACTCAATTGTCCAATTTAGCTCAGTCTCCGTACCATCCAACAGAAGAACACCGCCTTCAGCGTCTGTTACTTCAACCCCGTTCCAGATCAGAGTGGCAATATCCTTATCCTTGATACCCCGGTAAGCGGCCACTTTTACGTCAACATCCTGATCCTTGTCCAGCACCGTCAAAACGTTGATCGGATTGCCGCCCGCCCCTTGAACATCGACTGGACGAAAATTGGGATTTGGATCTTCTGGACCTTCGCCGTCCCCTGCCCGGCGCAGATCGACTCTTACAGTGGCGTTTTCGGGGGGATTACTGGCAGGATGTCGAATCTCTCCACGTTTTATTTGATAGCTGACCTTAATGGTTTTATCTCCGAGATCACCGTTATGCCAGTACGAATAAGGAACCGGTACATAAGTTGGGAAGCCAGCGATTTTTTGTGCTGGCACTACAACGCCATCGACGGTGACCTCAAGTTCATCACCGTCCACAAAATTGTCGTACTTATCGATGATCCCCACTCCTGCGCGCATCCGAGCGTCGGCGAGGTCAATCTTCTTCGGTGCCGTGTCGTTATCAAGCAGCGGAATACTTGGATCCTCCAAATTCTCTGGAGGGTCCGTCAATGTTACGTTCACTCGTTTGAAAGGCGAATTTAGACTTCGGTTACCTTTCCGATCCGTACGATAGTAAAAAATCGCTTTCTCACCCTCTATAGTTCCGATCATTGCGGTGGTCAGCTTAAAGGTAATGGCATCAAGAGGATCGATAACAATAAATTCCCCTACGAATACCGGGGTCGGAAATGTCGAGCCAAAATAACATTCATACTTGTCCCCTATTTTTATATCGGCGACCGTTGGCATGGTAATCAGGACAAAACCGTTGGCATCCAGATAAGGCTTGGTAATGCCGTTTGCCTCCACTTCCGGAGGAAGAGTAACAAGACCGCTGACATCAGGTAGCGTAGTGTCGATATTGATGAGCAGATCCGGAATATCTTTAGTGTTCCCGCCATGATTGAGTACATAGCTCAACATGTGGGGGCCTGAGACATTCGTAAGCCCTGCTGGCAATACCATTGGAATGTCCCCAGCAGCAATAGGGGTTTGGTAGTTGTACCGGGAGCCTTGCTGAGTGCCATCCCAAGTCAGATTTATAAACCCATCAACGGAAGGATCATCGTCAGCCCCGTCGAACCTGAGGACAGTCACTTTCAATGCAAAACCCTGATACTGTTTGTGCAATTGATTCGGATCATCGTCCACCTCATCAGGCAGCAGAGGATTGTCATCATCCAGCACAGGCGCTTCAAAGTCCGCTTTCGGTGAATTTCGGAGAATACTCAAATAACGCTCACGACTTTGTACCGGGGTCAACTTAATGACATTGTTCATCTTGTTCATCCTTTCAATGACTTGATTAAATGACAAAGGGTATTGCAGCCCCGTGCCAGAACACCTGGAACCAACCGCAAATCAAAAAACACTGCATTGGCACGACTGTGCGCATCAGCAGTTATTACACGCACCAACTTCCTGAAACACTTGCCCCTTCGGCGAAATCACTGATCACAAAGATCATTATCCGGCCCACAGATTTCCCCGCTGGGCATGGTTCTATTGATAACCACGAAATCCGGCCTTGACTCTCCCCGTCCACCATTGCTCTTTCTCAAAAAGTAACGACAGAGCGCCGATCCGTTATTGACCATGGGTGCAATCAGCTTTTGATAGTCCGTCACCAACACGTCAAAACCATTGCGTGCCTGATCAAGAGTCAGCGTCGTTTCGAAAGAGTGCGCGACGCCCGAAATAGGAGAAGTGCCGTTGGAGCCCTGACACCCTTGCCAACGCAGCTCGACAACATCATCCTCGTCGAACGCGTCATTACCCTCGATATGAACTTTCACATGCACCCACAACCGTGGGTTGGCGCAGCAATTGAGTACCCCTTCCCGCCCGCCATCGGGGAAGGTCGGCTCGGGCAGATTCCTGATGATGATGATTGCCACGTTCACCGGGGTTGTCGGGGCCAACTGCCGGTTCACACCGTTATCGGTGAAGTACCGCACAGGCAGCGCCGGATTTTCCTTGTCCTGGTCGATAAACTCCCAAGGGATACTGAAGAGAATTACTGTCCCGGCCGTATCACCGGGCTGAACCTCATACTCCGCGACGGTTGCACTGATGGTTCCCCAGTACAGTAAGACTTTTTCCCCTGGCTCAGGGTTGTCATGCAGTGCCAGGCGCCCTTCGGCGGGCAATTCGTAGTCATCGGGAAGCAGCTTGTTCAGCTGTTTTGAAACGGCTCCGTAAATCTCGACCTTCGCCAGCCTGGTATTCAACAGCGCAGGTGCGTCGGGGTGGTCTTGACCCGCGACCGTAAAGTTGAAGGGCACGGTTGTTTCCGGTGACGGCGGCGTCGGCGTCCCGCCCCGACTGACGCGGTAGTCGATACGCGCGTCCATGGGACCGAGCCCGTCGGCCGTCAGTGTTGGCCAGGGCACGGTCGCGGTCTGTACCGGCTTCGCAGGATCGACATCGAGCGGTGCGAGATCATGACCATTCCACCGGATCAAAAGCTTGTCGGAAGCATCCGGATTGTCATAGTTATCGATTTCGACCGTAACAGCCTTCTGATTCGTAGCCCCTTCGCGGGCATGCTCGCGGTCGATCAATCCCCTGGCCGACAAAGGCACACGTGGCGGCTTGAGTTTGCCGGGCCCGGGTTTCAGATTGACGAACACCGGCAAAAGAGTAGAGCGCGGTCCGGTGTTGCCGGCCCAATCCCGCAACACGTAATAAAAGTAACGTTGGCCGTGTCCCTTGGCCCGAATGTCCGCTTCATAAATCGTGATGATCAGTTGCCTCTGATCGATGTCCTGCTGGCTGAATACTTGCTCACCAATTTCCTGCTCGGAGTCCGGCGGGTTGTCGTTGTCGGTCAGGAAATGGATCGCACGGTCCCGTGCCATGGCATCCACATAAAACGGGACTTGAAACCTGACCTCGCCAAAGCGGGTGAGATAGTCATCGGTGATGTCGCCGGTAACGTTCAGCATGACCAAGGCATCGGCGGTTTGCCCATCATTCGGGGGCAGCCGATCGACCGTCACTTGAGTATTAAAGGAATATTGCTTGTTCCCACCGTAATTCAACTCGTAGGACAAGGCGTAAATGCCATGCGCCAGCTTGTCCCGCGGGACTTTCAAGACCTTCTCACCCGGCGTATCGAATGTCTCTTTGTACACCGGAGTGAACAGTCCGCCCTCCAGCACCCAACTGATGGAAAGGATGTAGACGGGATCAGCGACGGGGGGCGGTATCCAGTTGGGGACAATCACTTGCAAATCATCGCTCAAGGCACTGCGCGGCAGCAGCCCATCGGGACTTTCATCGCCGTTCTCATCCTTGAGAATGGCGGGAACCCTGGGTTTTTCCAGCTCTGGAACTACAGGGTCGATCTGGTCTTGAGTAATCGGCATTACAGACGCCCTCTCACGAAATGGCCACGCTCCCTGAACAACTGCACGTTATCTGCAGGTTGAGGATTCGTTGCTCTGACGTGATTTAACGGCGTTGCACATTCGCTGGCTACTGTCAGAAATTACAGGTTTTGCTACCGCTCGTCGGAGATTGAACACCGCCACCCATCCGGCAGAACGGCATAAACAGAAATGTTTAACAAAAGGGATCGGTGACTGACTCAGGCTACGCGTCCTTGCGCCGATGCCTACGCATCCGCCAGAATCCGCCGGCTTGTGCGCCTTGGGGGCGGGTTCTATTGTTTGGCGGTCGCTGAAAGGCAGCGATCGGGTTTAGCAGCCCGGATCTACTCTAGACGCACAATGCCGTTCGTTCGTGATCAGGCTCATGCCTGTCCGTTCACGTTATGGCGGCTTTGCGTGGGGCACTTCGGTGCGCCGGGTTCTAGAGTCCTGGTCTGCTAACCCGCGTACGGCCGCCACCTCTTTCGTTTAGCAGCGAAGCGTGGCGCCTCCACTACTCTAGAGGCTTTACCCATGATCAAACCCACGCCAAACCCACCCGAAACCGACACAACCTCGCCCTACGAAACCCTCGACTCCAAGAAATTCCACGAAGCCGCCGAACGCGCCCTCGATCACTACCTCAATCCGTTCCACCCCAGAAAACCGCTGCTCAAACCCAACACCCGCTACCTCATCGCCCCCGACATCCCGAGCGAAGAGCTGCTGGCCGAAGCCTGCGAAACCCTAACCTCGGCCAAAACCATGGCCAGTGATTTCGCCGGGATGATCGATACGCCCCAGCGGCATGTGCTGTTGGGGATTGCGCAGTTGATCATGCTGGCTGAACTGGCGGTGAACCGGGTGCTGGACAATCTGGAACTGAAGGCTGAGACGCCGCTGTAGCCTGAGCAAAGAAAAACCCGCCGCCCCGATCACTCGGGACGGCGGGTTTTGTCGTTTCAGCGATTAGCTCACACCGTATCCACCTTCAACGAATGATCATTCAGCATGCCGTTGATGATCGTCGCCGTGTCGTGCCCGCTGGCAATCAAGCCCCCCGCCCCCGGTGTCACGCCATAGTGACTGGCGAGGTTGACGCCGGCCAGGTCGATGGTCTGGTTCGGCGTGGCGCCGGCCATGGCGCTGACGTCGATGCTGGTCATGACCGAGGCGCCGCTGCCGGTGACGGTGAAGTGCAGGTAGTCATCCAGTGACGCCGCGGTGCCGTTTTCACCTTGCAGCAATTGCGACAGGTCGAGCTTGTCGGTGCCCGGGGTGAAGTCGGTGACGGTGTCGTGGCCACTGTTGCCCTTGAGCCACTGGAAGGTGTCGGCGCCCGGCCCGCCGGTCAGGGTGTTGTTACCCATCCCGCCGATCAGCAGGTCATCGCCCCCGCCGCCATTGAGGATGTCGTTGCCCAGGCCGCCGTTGATCACGTTGTTATTGTTGTCACCGGTGAGGGTGTCGTTGAAGTTCGAGCCGACGAGGTTTTCGACATTGCTGATGGTGTCGATGCCTGCACCGAGGGTGTTCTGCGCACCGAGCAGGCTCAGGTTGACTGTCACACCGGCCGTCGCGTGGGCATAGCTGACCGTGTCGATACCGGTGCCGCCATCGAGGAGGTCGTTGCCCGGGCCACTGTAGAGCAAGTCGTTGCCGGCGCCGCCGTGCAGCTCGTTGTTGCCGGAGCCTGCGGTGAGTACGTCGTTGCCGTCCCCGCCGTTGAGGATGTTGTCGCCGCTGCCCGCCACCAGCACGTCATCGCCGGACGTCCCGGTGAGGGTGTGGCCGTCCTGATAGCTGATGGTCACGTTGGCGGTGTCGCTGCCGCCGTGGTTGTCGTTGGCGGTGTAGGAGCCGTGGAAATCCGGGGTGACGTCGTGAGCCCCGGCGTAGTTGACCGTCATGGTCAGTTGATAGTTTTCCGCAGCATTGGTGTTGCTGCCGCTGGTGTTGGTGATGTTGGTTATGTGGATCTGATACGTGCCATCGGCACCGGCGGTGATGGTGCCGCCGTCGGCGATGCTGACGAACGCCCCGCCGTTCACCGAATACTCCATGGTGATGTGCCCGGCCGCCAGGTTGTGGTCGAGGTTGAGGGTCTCGCCCTGTTTCAGTTTGACGGTGATGAGGTCTTCATCGTTGGCATTGGCGTTGGTCACCGCGCCGAGGTAGCCGCTGACCACCAGCACTGCCGTCATGGCCGCTGTGTTGGCCGCGAAGGCGTTGCGCACATCAGCCAGGTTCTGGTTGGCGGCGGTGTTGCTGGTGCCGGTGAAGCTGATCGCGCCAGTGCCGGTGAAGTCCGCGCCCTTGGCGACCCAGCCGGTGTTGAAGGTGGTTGGCGAGGCGTTGAGGGTATCGCCGTCCGGATCCGTATCGTTGGCCAGCAGCAGCTCGCCCGGCACCACGATATTGCCCGACAGCACGTTGGTGATGATGTGGTCGTCCACCGCCACGGGCGGCGAATTCGGGATCACTTTCACCGTCAGCGTGGAGCTGGCGAGGTCGCCGTCGTTGTCGCTGAGGGTGAAGCCGATGTTCTCGGTGATCACCGTCGTCGTGGTTTTCTGCGAGGTGTAGCTGTAGTCGCCGGTGTCGAGGTTGATCACCAGCGTGCCGCTGTTGTTGGTGGCAATGCTCAGGGTGTTGTTCACCGTGTTGAAGGTGCCGTGGTTGGTGCCACCGCTGGCAGTCAGCGAACCCTGGCCGCTATTGGCTTTCGGGTCATAAGTGTAGGTGGTGCCGTCGACCACGATGGATTTGATGAAACCGCCATCGGCGCCGAATGAACCACTGTCCCCCAGCAACGAGCCAGTGACCGGCGCGCCCTCCACGGTGCCGGAGAGCACCGAGTTCAGTTGATTGAGGTCAGTGACCACCACCGCGTTGGTGTTGGTGTGGCTGATACCGTCGTAGGCGATCGGATCGAGGTTGGCGTTGCTCACACCACTGCCGAGACCGATTGCGTAGTTCTTGATGTTGTTGGCATCAAGGAAAGCCTTGAGCGCGGTCTCGTCGGCGGTGCCGATTTCCTGGCCGGTGGTGGGTTTGCCGTCGGAGAAGAAGTAGCCGACGTTCTGCGCCCCGGTGAGTTTGCCCGAGGTGTTGAACGCAGTCTGCATGGTCGCCACGGCCGCGTCGTAGTTGGTGCCACCACCGGCGCTGAGGCCGGCGAGCAGGGTCTTGGCGGTCGCCACATCGACCCATACCGAAGTGCGGTCGGTGGCGTTGCTGCTGAAGGTGACGAGCTGCACTTTCACATCGCCCAGATCGTCGTACTTGTCGAGCAAGGCGCTGATTGCCTGCTTGGCCAGGTCCAGCCGCGACAGGCCCGGCACGCCGGAGGCGTCGGCCATACTGCCGGAGATGTCGAGCACGATGAGGATGTTGGAGTCGATCTCCACCGCCGCCACCGAGCGATCCGACGCCACAGCCTTGGGCACGTCGTCGACGATGTTGACCACGATGGTGCTGGTGGTGCTGTTGCCCAGCGCATCGGTGGCCTTGTAGGTGAAACTTTCGCTCAGGGTGTTCGGCCCGTCGTTGGCGTTCGGCGTGGTTTTCGGTGCCGAAGTCAGGGTGTAGGTGTACGTGCCGTCGGGATTGAGCAGGATCTGCCCGTAAGTGCCGGTGGCGCTGCCGACCAGGGTGTAGGTGATCGAACCGCTGCCGCCGGTGACCGCACCGACCAGCGTGCCGGTGGCGGTTTCGCCGGTATTGGTCGGATCGCTGCCGATGACCGTGCCGGGGGCCAGGTCTTGCCCGTCCTGGGTCAGGTCGAGGGCTTTCTCGTAGACGGTCACGTCCTGATCGGTCGAGGCCACGAGTTTGCTGTCGGCGACGTTGACGGTGATGGTGGTGGTGCTCTCGTCGCCGTCACTGTCGCGGATGGTGTAAGTGAAGGTGTCGGTGGCGCCCGGCGGGCTCACCGAGTTCGGGTTGCTGTGATAGACCGCGTTGCCGGCCGCATCCAGGGTCAGGTAACCGTAGGTGCCATTGATGTTGCTGTTGAGGCCGCCGATGGCCGAGGTCGCGGTGTTGCCGCCGGCGCGCACGCCGACCACGATCGCCGCGCCATCTGCGCCGCTGATGTCATTGCCCAGCACGCTGATGTTGACCGTGCCGCCCTCCGCCACCGAACCGGTGTCGGCCTTGGCGGTTGGCAGGTCGTCAATGATGTTGACGTTGATCTGCCCGGTCGCAGTGCTGCCGTCGGTGTCCGTCGCCACCACGTTGAAGTTCTCGGTGATGCTGTTGGCGCCGTTGGCGTTCGGGTGGGTTTCGTTATCGACGAGGGTGTAGCTGTAGCTGACGACGCCGGTCGTGGCATTGAACCCGGTGATGGTCAGCGTGCTGCCCAGCGGGGTGACGGTCGATTGCGGGAAGCCGGCGGCCACGCCGTTGGTCATCACGGCAATGCCGCCCACGGTCAGGGTTTGCAGGCCGTCGAGCGCGGTGACTGTGAAGGTGCCGCTCTGGGTCAGTGCCGGGGTGTCGGGGCTGGTGCCGTCGCTGAGGTTTTTCTCGTAGACGGTGAGTTCGCCGCCATTCACGTCGAGGCCGTTGAGGACCACCGGATCGTCGTTGTTGTGGATGTTCAGTACCAGGTTGGCGGTGCTGGTGTCGCCGTCGGCATCGGTCAGGGTGTAGGTGAAGGTCTCGGTGCCGTTGCCACCGCCGTGCAGGTTTTTGAAGTCTGCATCGTTGGGGTTCAGCGTGTAGGTGTACGTGCCGTTGGCGTTCAGCACCAGAGTGCCGTAAGTGCCGGTGAAGGTGCCGGGGGTGATCGGGCCGGCATTCGGACCGGTCGCCACCACGTCGGCGCCTTGCACGTCGTTGGTCAGCACGTTGCCGTTGAGGGTCAACTGGGTTTCCGACGCGGTGCTGGCGTTGCTGTCGTTGATCGCCTTCGGCACGTCATCGACGATGTTGACCACGATAGTGCTGGTGACGACGTTGCCCAGTGAATCGGTGGCCTGGTAGGTGAAGGTTTCGGTCAGGGTGTTGGCGCCGTCATCGGCATGCGGGGTGGTGCTGGCCGGTGAGGTCAGGGTGTAGGTGTAGGTGCCGTTGGGGTTGAGCACGATCTGCCCGTAGTTGCCGGTGGCGCTGCCGACCAGCGCGTAGCTGATTGCACCGACCGCGCCGGTGACCGAGCCAACCAGCGTGCCGGACGCGGTTTCCCCGGTGCTGGTCGGATCGCTGCCGGTGACTGTACCGGCGGCCAGATCCTGGCCGTCCTTGTTCAGGTCGAGGGCTTTTTCGTACACGGTGACGTCGGTGTCGCTGACCGCGAACAGTTGGCTGTTGGAAACGTCGATGATGATGGTGGTGGTGCTTTCATCGCCGTCGGAATCGCGCACGGTGTACACGAACACGTCTACCGCGCCGGGGCCGCTCACGGCATTCGGGTTGCTGTGATAGACCGCGTTGCCGTTGGCGTCGAGGGTCAGGTAGCCGTAGGTGCCGTTGATGTTGCTGTTGAGGCCGCCGATGGCCGAGGTCGAGGTGTCGGAACCGGCGCGCACGCCCACTACCGCGCCACCCGCTGCCGGGCCGTCGGCGCCGCCGATGTCGTTGTCCAGCACGTTGCCGCTGACGGTGCCGCCCTCCTGCACCGACGTGGCATCGGGCTTGGCGGTCGGCAGGTCGTCGATGATGTTGACGTTGATCTGCCCGGTGGCGGTGCTGCCATCGGTATCGGTCGCCACCACGTTGAAGTTCTCGGTGATGCTGTTGGCGCCGTTGGCGGTCGGATGGGTTTCGTTATCCACCAGGGTGTAGCTGTAGCTGACCACACCCGTGGCCGGGTCGTATCCGGTGATGGTCAACGTGCTGCCCAGCGGCGTGACCGCCGATTGCGGGAAGCCGGCCGCGACACCGTTGGTGATCACGGCAATGCCGCCCACGGTGAGGGTTTGCAGACCGTCGAGGGCAGTCACAGTGAAGGTGCCGCTCTGGGTCAGTGACGGGGTGTTGGGGCTGGTGCCGTCGCTGAGGTTTTTCTCGTAGACGGTGAGTTCGCCACCGTTTACGTCCAGGCCGTTGATGATCACTGGATCGTCATTGTTGTGGATCTGCAGAACGAGGTTAGCGCTGCTGGTGTCGCCATCGGCATCGGTGATGGTGTAGGTGAAGGTCTCGGTGCCGTTGCCACCGCCGTGCAGGGCTTTGAAATCGGCATCGCTGGTATTCAGCGTGTACGTGTAAGTCCCGTTGGCGTTCAGCACCAATGTCCCGTAAGTCCCGGTAAAAGTACCGGCGGTGATAGGGCCGGCGCTAGGGCCAGTCGGTACACGGTCAGCGCCTTGCACGTCGTTGGTCAGGACGTTGCCGCTCAGCGTCAGGTTGGTTTCCGACGCGGTGCCGGCGTTGCTGTCGTCCACGCCTTTTGGCAAGTCGTCGACGATGTTCACGTCCAGCGAACCGTTGGCGGTGGTGCCGTTGTCATCCACCACGGTGACAGCGAACTGCTCGTTCAGTACGTTGGCGCCGTTAGCAGTCGGGTGAGCTTCGTTGTCGACCAGGGTGTAGCTGTAGCTGACGACGCCGGTTGCAGCGTTGAAACCGGTGATGGTCAGCGTGCTGCCCAACGGAGTGACGGTTGATTGCGGGAAGCCAGCGGCCACGCCGTTGGTGACCACGGCGATTCCACCAATGGTCAGCGTGGTGACACCGTCCAACGCGGTGATGGTGAAGGTGCCGCTTTGGGTCAGGGCTGGCGCATCGGGGCTGCTGCCGTCGCCGAGGTTTTTTTCGTAAACGGTGAGTTCGCCGCCGTTCACATCGAGGCCGTTGATGATCACCGGGTCGTCGTCGTTGTGGATCTGCAGGACCAGGTTCGCGGTGCTGGTGTCGCCGTCGGCATCGGTGATGGTGTAGGTGAAAGTTTCCGTGCCGTTGCCACCGCCGTGCAGGGCTTTGAAATCGGCATCGCTGGTATTCAGCGTGTACGTGTAGGTGCCGTTGGCATTCAGCACCAAGGTGCCGTAAGTCCCGGTGAAAGTGCCGGCAGTGATCGGGCCAGTCGGTACACGGTCAGCGCCTTGCACGTCGTTGGTCAGGACGTTGCCGCTCAGCGTCAGGTTGGTTTCCGAAGCAGTCCCGGCGTTGCTGTCGTCCACGCCTTTTGGCAAGTCGTCGACGATGTTCACGTCCAGCGAAGCGTTGGCGGTGGTGCCGTTGTCATCGACCACGGTCACGGCGAACTGCTCATTCAGCACGTTGGCGCCGTTGGCGTTCGGATGCGCTTCGTTATCGACGAGGGTGTAGCTGTAGCTGACGACGCCGGTCGTGGCATTGAACCCGGTGATGGTCAGCGTACTGCCCAGCGGAGTCGTGACCGATTGCGGGAAGCCTGCCGCGACACCGTTGGTGACGACGGCGATTCCGCCCACGGTCAACGTGGTGACGCCATCCAGCGCAGTGATGGTAAACGTGCCGCTCTGGGTCAGAGCAGTGGCATCTGGCGCACTGCCGGTGCTGAGGTTTTTCTCGAAGACGGTGAGTTCGCCGCCGTTTACGTCCAGGCCGTTGATGATCACTGGATCGTCATTGTTGTGGATCTGCAGGACCAGATTCGCAGTGCTGCTGTCGCCGTCGGCATCGGTGATGGTGTAGGTGAAGGTCTCGGTGCCATTGCCGCCGCCGTGCAGGGCTTTGAAATCGGCGTCGCTGGTGTTCAGCGTGTAGGTGTAAGTCCCGTTGGCATTCAGCACCAGGGTGCCGTAAGTCCCGGTGAAAGTGCCGGCAGTGATAGGGCCAGTCGGTACACGGTCGGCGCCTTGCACGTCGTTGGTCAGGACGTTGCCGGTCAGCGTCAGGTTGGTTTCCGAAGCAGTCCCGGCGTTGCTGTCGTCCACGCCTTTTGGCAAGTCGTCGACGATGTTCACGTCCAGTGTGGCATTGGCGGTGGTGCCGTTGTCATCCACCACGGTGACAGCGAACTGCTCGTTCAGTACGTTGGCGCCGTTAGCAGTCGGGTGAGCTTCGTTGTCGACCAGGGTGTAGCTGTAGCTGACGACGCCGGTTGCAGCGTTGAAGCCGGTGATGGTCAGCGTGCTGCCCAACGGAGTGACGGTTGATTGCGGGAAGCCAGCGGCCACGCCGTTGGTGACCACGGCGATTCCACCAATGGTCAGCGTGGTGACGCCATCCAGCGCGGTGATGGTGAAGGTGCCGCTTTGGGTCAGGGCTGGAGCATCGGGGCTGCTGCCGTCGCCGAGATTTTTTTCGTAAACGGTGAGTTCGCCGCCGTTCACGTCGAGGCCGTTGATGATCACCGGGTCGTCGTTGTTGTGGATCTGCAGGACCAGGTTCGCGGTGCTGGTGTCGCCATCGGCATCGGTGATGGTGTAGGTGAAGGTCTCGGTGCCATTGCCACCACCGTGCAGGGCTTTGAAATCGGCGTCGCTGGTATTCAGCGTGTACGTGTAGGTGCCGTTGGCATTCAGCACCAAGGTGCCGTAAGTCCCGGTGAAAGTACCGGCGGTAATCGGGCCAGCGTTTTCGCCAACAGGTACACGGTCAGCGCCTTGCACGTCGTTGGTCAGGACGTTGCCAGTCAGCGTGAGGTTGGTTTCCGACGCCGTGCCGGCGTTGCTGTCGTCCACGCCTTTTGGCAAGTCGTCGACGATGTTCACGTCCAGCGTGGCGTTGGCGGTGGTGCCGTTGTCGTCGACCACGGTCACGGCGAACTGCTCATTCAGCACGTTGGCGCCATTGGCCGTTGGGTGCGCCTCGTTGTCGACCAGGGTGTAGCTGTAGCTGACGACGCCGGTTGCAGCGTTGAAGCCGGTAATCGTCAGCGTGCTGCCCAGTGGCGTAGTCACCGATTGCGGGAAGCCTGCCGCGACACCGTTGGTGACCACGGCGATGCCGCCGATGATCAACGTGGTGACGCCATCCAGCGCAGTGATGGTGAAGGTGCCGCTTTGGGTCAGTGCTGGCGCATCGGGGCTGCTGCCGTCGCCGAGGTTTTTTTCGTAAACGGTGAGTTCGCCACCGTTAACGTCGAGGCCGTTGATGGTCACTGGATCGTCGTTGTTGTGGATCTGCAGGACCAGGTTCGCAGTGCTGCTGTCGCCGTCGGCATCGCTGATGGTGTAGGTGAAGGTCTCGGTGCCATTGCCGCCGCCGTGCAGGGCTTTGAAGTCGGCGTCACTGGTGTTGAGGGTGTAGGTGTACGTGCCGTTGGCATTCAGCACCAAGGTGCCGTAAGTCCCGGTGAAAGTGCCGGCGGTAATCGGGCCAGTCGGTACGCGGTCGGCGCCCTGCACGTCGTTGGTCAGGACGTTGCCGTTCAGCGTCAGGTTGGTTTCCGAAGCAGTCCCGGCGTTGCTGTCGTCCACGCCTTTTGGCAAGTCGTCGACGATGTTCACGTCCAGCGAAGCGTTGGCGGTGGTGCCGTTGTCGTCGACCACGGTCACGGCGAACTGCTCGTTGAGCACGTTGGCGCCGTTGGCGTTCGGATGCGCTTCGTTGTCGACCAGGGTGTAGCTGTAGCTGACGACGCCGGTTGCCGCGTTGAAGCCGGTGATGGTCAGCGTGCTGCCCAAAGGCGTGGTCACCGATTGCGGGAAACCAGCGGCCACGCCGTTGGTGACCACGGCGATTCCACCAATGGTCAACGTGGTCACGCCATCCAGCGCGGTGATGGTGAAGGTGCCGCTTTGGGTCAGGGCTGGCGCATCGGGGCTGCTGCCGTCGCCGAGGTTTTTCTCGAAGACGGTGAGTTCGCCGCCGTTTACGTCCAGGCCGTTGATGGTCACTGGATCGTCGTTGTTGTGGATCTGCAGGACCAGATTCGCAGTGCTGCTGTCGCCGTCGGCATCGGTGATGGTGTAGGTGAAGGTCTCGGTGCCGTTGCCACCGCCGTGCAGGGCTTTGAAGTCGGCATCGCTGGTATTCAGCGTGTAGGTGTAAGTCCCGTTGGCGTTCAGCACCAAGGTGCCGTAAGTCCCGGTGAAAGTGCCGGCGGTAATCGGGCCAGTCGGTACACGGTCAGCGCCCTGCACGTCGTTGGTCAGGACGTTGCCGGTCAGCGTGAGGTTGGTTTCCGACGCGGTGCCGGCGTTGCTGTCATCCACGCCTTTTGGCAAATCGTCGACGATGTTCACGTCCAGCGAACCGTTGGCGGTGGTGCCGTTGTCGTCGACCACGGTGACGGCAAACTGCTCATTCAGCACGTTGGCGCCGTTGGCGGTTGGATGCGCTTCGTTGTCGACCAGGGTGTAGCTGTAGCTGACGACGCCGGTCGTGGCATTGAACCCGGTGATGGTCAGCGTACTGCCCAGCGGAGTCGTGACCGATTGCGGGAAGCCTGCGGCCACGCCGTTGGTGACCACGGCGATTCCGCCGACAGTCAGCGTGGTAACGCCATCCAAAGCAGTGATGGTAAACGTGCCGCTCTGGGTCAAAGCCGTGGCATCTGGTGCACTGCCGGTACTGAGGTTTTTCTCGAAGACGGTGAGTTCGCCGCCGTTTACGTCCAGGCCGTTGATGGTCACTGGATCGTCGTTGTTGTGGATCTGCAGGACCAGATTCGCAGTGCTGCTGTCGCCGTCGGCATCGGTGATGGTGTAGGTGAAGGTCTCGGTGCCGTTGCCACCGCCGTGCAGGGCTTTGAAGTCGGCATCGCTGGTATTCAGCGTGTAGGTGTAAGTCCCGTTGGCGTTCAGCACCAAGGTGCCGTAAGTCCCGGTGAAAGTGCCGGCGGTAATCGGGCCAGTCGGTACACGGTCAGCGCCCTGCACGTCGTTGGTCAGGACGTTGCCGGTCAGCGTGAGGTTGGTTTCCGACGCGGCGCCGGCGTTGCTGTCATCCACGCCTTTTGGCAAATCGTCGACGATGTTCACGTCCAGCGAACCGTTGGCGGTGGTGCCGTTGTCGTCGACCACGGTCACGGCAAATTGCTCGTTGAGCAGGTTGGCGCCATTGGCCGTTGGGTGCGCTTCGTTGTCGACCAGGGTGTAGCTGTAGCTGACAACGCCGGTTGCAGCGTTGAAACCGGTGATAGTCAGCGTGCTGCCCAACGGAGTGACGGTTGATTGCGGGAAGCCAGCGGCCACGCCGTTGGTGACCACGGCGATTCCGCCGACAGTCAGCGTGGTAACGCCATCCAAAGCAGTGATGGTAAACGTGCCGCTCTGGGTCAGCGCAGTGGCATCTGGCGCACTGCCGGTACTGAGGTTTTTCTCGAATACCGTCAGCTCGCTACCTTCGACGTTCAACCCGTTGATGATCACCGGATCGTCGTTGTTGTGAATCTGCAGCACGAGGTTCGCGGTGCTGGTATCACCATCGGAGTCATGCAGGGTGTAGGTGAAGGTTTCGGTGCCATTGCCGCCACCATGCAACGCCTTGAAATCCGCGTCGCTGGTGTTCAGCGTGTAGGTGTAGGTGCCGTTGGCATTCAGCACCAGCGTGCCATAGGTCCCGGTGAACGTACCGGCGACCACCGGGCCGCTGTTGGGGCCGGCAGGAATGCGGTCGGCGCCTTGCACGTCGTTGGTCAGGACGCTGCCGGTCAGGGTCAGCAGGGTTTCCGAAGCCGTGCTCGCATTGCTGTCATCGACGGCTTTGGGCACGTCATCGGTGATGTTGACGTCCAGCGAGCCGGTCGCCGTGTCGCCGTTGCTGTCGCCCGCAATCACCGTGAAATGTTCGCTGAGGCTGTTGGCACCGTCGCCCGCAGGATGGGCGTCGTTTCCGTTGAGGGTGTAGCTGTAGCTGACCGTGCCGTTCGCCGGGTTGTAACCGGTGATGGTCAGGGTGTTGCCCAGCTGCGTGGTGATCGATTGCGGGAAACCGACCGGCACGCCGCCGACGATTACGTTGATACCACCGATGCTCAGGCTGGAAAGCCCGTCCGGCGCCGAGATGCTGAAGCTGCCGGCCTGTGTCAGCGCGCCGGGATTGGCGGCGGAGCCATCCGGCAGATTGGCTTCGTTGAGCGTCAGTTCGCCCCCGAGCACGTCGAGGCCTGTGAGGGTCACAAGGTTGTTGACCGGTGGCGGGATGACCGGCGCCGGCGTGTTGTCGCCGTTGTCGATGACCGCGTTGTGGCGTTCTTCCGGAAACTCGGGAATGCCACCGAAACCGGCCGTGGGGAAACCGATGACCGGATCGACCCGGCCACCCACTTCGGTCAGCAGCACAAAACTGTGGCCGCCACCCTTGCCACCGTTGGTATCACCAGGGGCATCGGGGCCTGCGGCGGTGGCTTCAGCGGATTTGGTCGGATCCTCACCGGCAGCAATGGCTTTCTGGATCTGGGCCACGTCGGTGAGTTGGGCATCGCTCGGGGTCAGCGCTTCCGGGGCATCCACATGGGGTGCGTGGTTGGCCAGCAATTGTCCGGTCAGGGTCAGGCTGCTGTCCCGGCCCAGGGTCAGTTCCTGGCCGTTTTGCAGATGGACGGCAACCGCCCCCTCCGCCCCGGTGATCAATTGATCCCCGGCAAACAGCCGATCGCCTTCCACCAATGGGCGCCGACTTCCGTCTGCCGATTGAGCGAAAACCTGACCAATGACTTTGGTGACGATCCCGATGAGCGTTGCCATGTGCATTTCCTCCGCTGCCGACCACCGTCGGCACTGGTTCGCGAAGCAGCCCATGGCTCAAGCGGGTTGTCGGGGCGACGCTCGCACCTCGACAGTTCGTTTCGCAGGTTGTGCACATTCAGAAACTCCAGCGCCCTCAGGCACTTGGAATCCCTGATCGATGCAGCACGCCCACTAGCGCTACGTAACGGTGGTGAATCACCCGAGTGACAAAAAACTGTCACTCATTGACCGCTACGCGTCCCTCCCCTTTAGCAGTACTTCGCCCGTATGTCGCAAAGTGAATGGAACTTTCCTCAAGCCTTCATGCACTCCCTAAAGCGCATAAAACAAAGGCTTTCGAATGGAACAATGTGCCGGATTCGGCGAAGCGCATAAGTTTTTTTTGGCATAAGCCATATGAAAAATTTTTCTTAGCTACGCTTCAAGATGTTCTTAGCTCTGTTGTAACAGCGATGAGACGCTAAACACTAAAAATATCGTCAATAAATTGGCGACAGCGAAATACCATCAGGACTCAGGGAGATGCACCCATGCGCGTTCTAACCCCCCTCTGCAGTGCGGTTTTGCTGGCCATGGCTTGCACATCCCAAGCTCAGGCCATGAACCTCACCGAAGCCATTCAGAGCACCATCGCGACCCACCCGGAACTGGCGTCGCGGGTTGACGCCAAACTGTCGGCCGACGAACAGGTAAAAGTCGCCAAGGGTGGCTTCTATCCGTCGGTGGATCTGAACGCTGCTTATGGGCGCGGCTACAGCGACAACACCAACACCCGGGCCCTCGGCAACCACCACACCGCAATCCTCAACTACACCCAGTCCGAGCTGCGTCTGCGGCAGATGCTGTTCGACGGTTTCAACACCGCCAACGAAGTCGAGCGCACCAAGGGCGTGTCCAATTCGCGCGCGTATTACGCGCAAGGTACCGCCCAGGACCTGGCCCTGCGTACCATCGAGGTTTACCTCGAAGTGCTCAAGCGCCGCGAACTGGTAACCCTGGCCAGGAACAATCTGCAGGCGCACCTGCGGGTCAATGACCAGATCGGCCTGCGCACCCAGCGCGGCATCGGCAGCACTGCCGACTCCGACCAGTCGGTGGCCCGTAAGGCGTTGGCGCAGAACAACCTCGACACCGCCGAGGTCGATCTGGCGGACGCCGAATCGAATTTCTACGCCGTGGTCGGGCGCATGCCCGATGAACTGGAAGCACCGGCCTCGACCCGTGGTGAATTGCCCGCCAGCCTGCCCGAAGCCCAGCAGAGCATGGTCGAGAACAACCCGTATCTGAAATCCGCCCAGGCCGACGTGCAATCGGCCGAGAGCCAGTACGAAGTCGCCAAGTCGCCGTTCTACCCGCGTTTCGATGCCGAAGCGGCGGTCGGCGCCAACAACAACGTGCAGGGTGACGAGGGCCACGACAACGAATGGCGGGTCGGCGTGGTGATGAATTACAACCTGTTCCGCGGGGGCAGCGACAAGGCACGCCTGGCCTCCGATGCGCACCAGATCAACCAGGCCATGGACATCCGCAACAACGCCCTGCGCCAGCTCAACGAAAACATTCACCTGGCCTGGAACGCCATGGTCAACGCCAAGAAACAGACCCCGACCGCCCGCGAATACGCCGAGACCACCAAGCGCGTGCGCGCGGCCTATCAGGATCAGTTCGGCCTCGGCCAACGCACCCTGCTTGACCTGCTCGACAGTGAAAACGAGCTGTACAACGCCAACCGCCGCTACACCGAAATCCGCTACACCGAGGAGTTTTCGATGTACCGCGTGCTGGCGAACATGGGTCAGTTGCTGAGCAAACAACGGGTGGTACTGCCCGCCGATGCGATTGCCGCTACCGAGGTGAAGAACGAGGCGCGCTTGCCTGAACTGAAGTAGTCCCGATGATGTAGCCAGGGAGCGATCAATATGACCAGCATGGAACCCGGAACATCCGGGATCGATCCGCGGCTGAGCTTCGATGATCCGTTACTCGACGGTCTGTTGATCCTCTGCAAACTCCATGGCGCGACGGTCAGTCGCGCCAGCCTGAGTGCCGGGCTGCCCCTGGACAAACAACGCCTGAGCCTGGACCTGCTGCCCCGCGCCGCAGCACGGGCCGGGTTGCAGGCGCGCTTGCTGCGCCGGGAACTCAAAGACATCTCACCGCTGAATCTGCCGGTGCTGTTGCTGCTGGGCAACGGGCGCACGGCGGTGCTGCGGCGTTTTGCCGATGATGGCAAGGCGCTGATCCTGCCCAGTGAGGCCGACGGCGGCGAGCAGTGGGTCAGCCGCGAAGAACTCGCTGAACACTATACGGGGCAGGCCCTGTTCGCCCGGCCACGGCATGAACTGGAAGACCTGCGCTCGCCGCTGGTGCCAAGGGTGCAAGCGTGGTTTCGCGATACCCTGAAGCTGTCGAAATGGCTGTACAGCGACGCGATCCTAGCCAGTTTCCTGATCAACCTGCTGGGCCTGATGGTGCCGCTGTTCGTCATGCAGACCTACGACCGGGTGGTGCCGAACCAGGCCACGTCTACCCTGTGGGTGCTGGCCATCGGGTTGCTGATCGGTACCGGTTTCGAACTGGTGCTGCGGGTGGTGCGTGCGCACCTGCTGGACACCGCCGGCAAGAAAACCGACGTGATCCTTTCCGCGACTTTATTCGAGCGCATCACCGGCATGGCGATGAAGGCCCGGCCGGCAACCATCGGCGGATTTGCCCAGAGCATTCACGATTTTCAGGGGCTGCGGGAGTTTCTCACCGCCGTCACCCTGACCAGCCTGATCGACCTGCCCTTCGTGGTGTTGATGCTGGTGGTGATCGGCCTGCTCGGTGGCTGGCTGGTGGTGATTCCGCTGCTGGCGTTTCCGATCACGATCGTGTTCGCGATGATCATTCAGGTTCGCCTGCGCGACACCGTGCAAAAAAGCCTGAGCCTCGGCGCCGAGCGTCAGGCATTGCTGATCGAAACCCTCGGTGGTCTGGAAACCCTCAAGGCCTGCAGCGCCGAAAGCGAGCGCCAGCACAAATGGGAGAGCACCCACGGCGCCCTCACCCGCCTCGACAGCCACGCCCGTAATCTCTCGGCGCTGGCCACCAACGGCACGTTGTTCATCCAGCAGTTCTCGGGGATGGCGACCATCGTCGCCGGGGTCTACAGCATCATCGCCGGCAACCTCAGCGTCGGTGCGCTGGTCGCCAGTTACATGCTCGGCAGCCGTGTGCTCGCGCCACTGGGCCAGATCGCCGGGCTGATCACCCGCTACCAGCAAGCGCAACTGACCATGAAAAGCACCGACGCGCTGATGGCCCTGCCCCAGGAGCGTGACGGCAAACAGCGGCCGCTGGAGCGCACGCAATTGCAAGGTGCGCTGGACGCCAATGCGGTGACTTTTCATTACAACGGCCAGAATGCACCGGCCCTGAGCAACGTCAGTTTCAGCGTCAAACCCGGCGAGCGGATCGGCATCATCGGTCGCAGCGGCTCGGGCAAAAGCACGTTGGCGCGGCTGGTGATGGGGTTCTACGAACCGGAAGAAGGCCAACTGCTGCTCGACGGCCTCGACCTGCGGCAACTGGATGTCGCCGACCTGCGCCAGCAGATCGGTTATGTCGCCCACGACCTGCCGCTGCTGGCCGGCAGCCTGCGCGACAACCTGACCCTCGGCGCCCGCTATATCAGCGATTCGCGCATGCTTGAAGTGGCCGAACTGACCGGCGTCACCGAGCTTGCCCGGCAGCATCCGCAAGGCTTCGACCGGCCGGTGGGCGAGCGCGGGCAATTGCTCTCCGGCGGTCAGCGCCAGGCCGTTCTGCTGGCACGGGCGCTATTGCTCGACCCGCCGATCATGCTGCTCGACGAACCCACCAGCGCCATGGACAACAGCAGCGAAGACATCCTGCGCCAGAAGCTGCACGGCTGGGTGCAGGGCAAAACCTTGCTGCTGGTCACCCACCGCACCTCGATGCTGAGCCTGGTGGACCGGTTGCTGGTGCTGGACAACGGCCGGATCGTCGCCGACGGTCCGAAAGAAGCAGTCATCGATGCACTGCGCAAGGGCCGGGTCGGCTCGGCAGCGGTCTAGGAGTTGCCCCATGTCTGCTTCCTCCTCTTCAAAACCGTGCGGTTATTTCGACAGTTTCGGCAAAAGCGCCGAGGCTGAATTCATGCCGGAAACCGCCGGCGCCTCATTGCAGGATTCGCCGCGCTGGTCGCGCATTACCGTGTGGCTGGCCGCGGCGCTGCTGATCAGTGCGCTGGTCTGGGCCAAGTTCGCCGTGCTCCAGGAAGTGACCATGGGCGAAGGCAAGGCGATTCCGTCGAGCAAGGTTCAGGTGATCCAGAACCTCGAGGGTGGGATCGTCACCGAGATCTTCGTGCGTGAAGGGCAGATGGTCAGCAAGGGCGACACCTTGCTGCGGCTGGATGACACGCGGTTTCTGTCGAACAAGGGAGAGAGCGAGGCCGATCGTTATGCCCTGACCGCGCAGGTCGAACGCTTGTCCGCCGAAGCCGAGGGCCGGCCGTTCAAGCTCTCTGACGAGGTGATTGCCAAGGCTCCGCAAGTGGCCGAGGACGAGCGCTCGCTGTACGAGCAGCGGCAACGGCGGCTGGCCAGCGAGCAACGCACCCTCAGCGAACAACTGCGGCAGAAGGCGCAGGAGCTGGCCGAGTTTCGGTCGAAACAGGGGCAATACAGTTCGAGCCTGGCGCTGCTGCAACAGGAAATGAACATGTCGGAACCGCTGGTGAAAACCGGTGCGGTTTCGCCCGTGGAGATCCTCCGTCTACGTCGTAGCGCAGTGGAAATTCGGGGCTCGTTGAATGCCACGACGCTCGCCATTCCCCGGGCCGAATCGGCGATCAACGAGATCAAGAGCAAGATCGACGAATCGGAGCAGACCTTCCGTTCCGAGGCGGCCAAGGAGCTCAACGAGAAACGCACCGACCTGTCGAAAATCACCGCCTCGAGCATCGCCATCGACGACCGTGTCAGCCGCACCACCGTGACTTCGCCGGTGCGTGGGGTGATCAAGCAGATGAAGGTCAACACCATCGGCGGCGTGGTCCAGCCTGGCAGCGACATGGTGGAAATCGTGCCGCTGGAAGACAACCTGCTGATCGAAGCCAAAGTCCGGCCGCAGGACGTGGCGTTCCTGCATCCGGGCCAGAAAGCCATGGTCAAGTTCAGCGCCTACGACTACACGATCTACGGCGGGCTGAGTGCCAAACTTGAACTGATCGGTGCCGACACCATCACCGACGACAAGGGCAACAGCTTCTACCTGATCCAGGTGCGCACCGACAAAAACCACCTGGGCGGGGATGTGAAACCGCTGCTGATCATTCCGGGGATGGTGGCGACGGTGGACATCATTACCGGGGAGAAAAGCGTGCTGGACTACCTGCTCAAACCGGTGTTGAAGGCGCGGACCGAGGCGATGCGCGAGCGCTAGTGATGATCCGGAATTTGGGGTGAATCATCTGGCCTCTTCGCGGGCAAGCCCGCTCCCACATTTGAAATGCGCTCCCTGTGGGAGCGGGCTTGCTCGCGAAGAGGCCAGCTCAGACAACGACTATCTGTCGCCATGATTACGCTGAAAAACCTCTTCCCCCATCGCTGCAATCTGCCCCTCGATCAACGCCTCGAACGGCTTGAGCAGCGGTTCGAAAGAGGCCGGCGCTTCCAAGGTCTGCAACGCCTGCACAATCGCCTCAATCGTCGACAACGCCCCCGGCCCCGGTGCCTTGCGCAACCGATACCGGGAAACCCCGCCCTGCGCCAGCGTCACCCGGGGCAACGCCGCCAGCAGCGGATTCAGATGCAACATCTTGCGCGCCTTGCGCCACGTGCCGTCGGGCACCACCAGCAGTAACGGCTCATCCGATGCGGTGTAAGCCTGCATCGGCTGCGCTTCGTCCGCCGGAAACAGCAACCGCGCCCGATAGCCTGGCCGATTCAACAGCGCGGGCAGATCCTCGAACACTTCGCCGACGATCAGTTCGGCATTATTCAAACCGAGCGCCGCCAGTCGTGCCGTGTTGAGCGCGTGATTGACCTCGCTCGGGTGCTGCAACAGCAACACCCGGGTGCGGCTGTCGAGGCTCAGGATCAACGGGCACAGGCAATGGGTTTGTGGGCGCAGGCAGCGCGGGCATTGGGGTCTGGACATGTTCTTATGCCTGATTGAGCTGCGCTTTGAGCAGGTCGCGGAAGGTCTGGATCAGCGGCTCGCGGCTGCGGCCACGGCGCATGATCATCGAAAACGGCGCCTGATAACCGAAGGTCGCCGGCAGCAAAACCCGCAAATCGCCCTTGTCGGCCCAGGCCTGGGCGTAGTGCTCCGGCAGGTAACCGATGTAGGCGCCGGACAGCACCAGAATCAGCTGCGCCTCCATACTTTCCACGGTGGCGGCGCTGTGTTTGAAACCGTGGCGCGCCAGTTCCGCCTGGCTCCAGTAGCCACGACCGACCATGCGTTGCTGGGTAATGACCTGCTCGGGAATCCGCCGTTCGTTGAACAACGGGTGACGGTTGCTGCAATACAGCCAGTGCTGCTCGCGGTACAGCGGCATGTACACCAGACCGCTCATGCGTGTGGAAAACGCGCCGATGGCCAGATCGAGGCGGTTGTCCTGCACGCCGAGTTGCAGTTCATACGGGCTCATCACCGACAGATGCAAATGCACTGCCGGGTGTTCCTGGCTGTAGGCGCCAATGGCTTCGGCGAATGGCAAGGCCTTGTCGCTGACCGTCGAGTCGATCACCCCGAGGTTGAGCGTGCCGCGCAGTTCACCCTTGAGCGCGGCGGCGTATTGCTCGAAACCTTCGAGTTCGGCCAGCAGGCGCAGGGTTTCCTGATGGAACAGCTCGCCCTTGCTGGTCAGGCTGAAACCGCCGCGCCCGCGATGACACAGCACCAGACCGAGTGCGGTTTCGAGCTGACTCATGTAGGTGCTGATCGCCGAGGTCGACAGGTTGAGTTCCTGCTGCGCGTTGGCAAACCCCTGATGACGCACGACGCTGACGAAGATGCGCAACAGTTTCAGGTCGGGTAAAGCGTTGGCCATATCTACTCCGGGGCTGGGAACTGTGTCGTCTGTTGGAACCACCCCTCACCCCAGCCCTCTCCCCAAGGGGAGAGGGGGAAAGGGAGCCGATCTCCATGGCCTTCAAATTCTGCGTCTGTCCCAGATTCTATTAAATTCAACTCGATATTTCAGGTCGATGAAGCTCCTGAGAACAACTCTATCGGCTCCCTCTCCCTCCGGGAGAGGGCTGGGGTGAGGGCGGCGATGTTCAGCCGATCACAAACCCCAAGGCGCACAAAGTCTATCTCTACCCACATCATTAGTTTAGAAATTTCTGAACTAAGTATTTGCCCGTAGCGATTCTTCCGCCCCACTACATTTCGCAGAATCGGCCCACAGCGGTGCCCGTGACCTTGCGAATGCGGTGCGCCGACATAAATAAAACAAAGACGATGAGGCCCTACCCGTGGACAAGATTCTTCACCAACCACTGGGCGGCAACGAAATGCCGCGCTTCGGCGGCATCGCCACCATGCTCCGACTCCCCCATGTACCGACCGCTGCCGGCCTGGACGCTGCCTTCGTTGGCGTGCCGCTGGACATCGGTACTTCGCTGCGCCCCGGCACCCGCTTCGGGCCGCGCGACATCCGCACCGAATCGGTGATGATCCGCCCTTACAACATGGCCACCGGCGCTGCGCCGTTCGACTCTCTGTCGGTTGCCGACATCGGTGACGTGGCGATCAACACCTTCAACCTGCTCGACGCCGTGCGCATCATCGAAGAAGCCTACGACAACATCCTCGAGCACAACGTGATCCCGATGACCCTGGGTGGCGACCACACCATCACCCTGCCGATCCTGCG